>Ga0181538_10004207_pt1 | contig 13589 bp, 13 predicted proteins | sample PEATcosm2014_Bin_40_FD_119773 | JGI IMG/M metagenome (GOLD analysis project Ga0181538, IMG submission 119773) | Peatland microbial communities from MTU Mesocosm Facility, Houghton, MI, USA - PEATcosm2014_Bin23_30_metaG | ecosystem: Environmental > Terrestrial > Soil > Wetlands > Peat | place...
CAAATCGTCGAGGAAGTCTATTACGACGGAGCCAAAGAACGGATTGGACGGCTCGGTCTCACTCCACTCGTTGATGAAGTCAAGTCCGCTCTGACCGGTTTCCAGCTCCTCATTACGGAGCAGGTTGACGCGAACGGCGGCGCTGCCGTCCGAAAGTTGATTGACATGCAGTTCGACAGACTCGGAGGGTGGACGAAGAAAGTTTCCGGCGGTATTGACTGGACCAAATGCAAAATTGTGAACGGCACCCGAGTCTGCATTGGAGTCGAAGTGCAGGTTTCAGCCAGGAGCGACCTCCTGGTAATGGACATGATCCACCTGCATTCGGCTTTCCGCGATGGACGCATTGACGTTGGGATCGTGATTGTTCCGAGCGATAAACTGAGCAGGTTTCTCACGGACCGCGCGCCGTGCATGTCGGACGCGAAGAAACATGCCAACGCAGCGCGCCTGGAAGACTCGTCGCTGGTGCTGTTCGGCATAGAGCACGACGGGGCGGGACCGCCGCTTGCTAAACAGGCCAAGAAAACGCCTAGAACGTAGCTCGCCGCTTCAGCCCAGTCACGTTTCCTCGAATCTCTCTATAGCACTGAAAACACGGCTTTAGCGTCAACCGGTCCCGCAGAACATGCCCGGCGCTGTGGTACGCTTGGAGCAGAAATGAGATGCACCCGCCGTCGGCAAATGCGCTGGCAGGGGCTGCAAGATCTTTGAAAATTTCCGGACAAATCGACAAAATGCGACAAAAAGCGACACTTTCGACACCCTTTTTACCGTGTCGCCTGTCGCCTAGCCAAGATTGGCTGCCCCACAACCAAACTGGCCCACTGCCCTCAATCCTCCAGCGGCGCGTCGTAGGCGGCTGCGGCTATCTCGCCCAGTACGTTTCCCACCTTATGCATGATCGTTTCGGGGTCGCCATCCACCATGCTCAGGTACGCGGCGAAAGCCAGCCGGCGGCCGTCCTTCCGGTCGATATATCCCGCAATCCCTTTGCCGGTGATCATCAACGAATGGTGCAGCAGGTCGGAACCGCCGAGCGTTCCGGTCTTGGCATGCACATGACCGGCCGCGGGAGAATCGGGCTGAATATCCCACAGCGTGCCGTCTTTGCCCATTACCGGCAGTGCCCGCAGAAATTCAAGGAACACGGCGTCCTGGTGCGAGAGATAAATTAGGTAGTGGACCATGAAGTCCGGCGTGAAGAAGGCGGCGCCGCCCGCGCCGTCGCTCTGGCTTGCGCCGGAGACATCCAGCCCTGCCTTGGTGAGAAATCGATTCTCAAGATCGAAGCCCGCCGACAGCGGGTCTTGATGGCCTTTCCCCAGGACGGCGCCCAGGATGTAGGGCGTCATGCTGGCATGCAGGTTCTGGCTGACCTTCAGCGTGACCTTGGCCTCTTCGGTGAAAGGCGGGGAGACATGCTCAGCCACTTGATTGTCCGCCGTATAGAACGATTGCGCGTGAGAGTCCGGGGCCGGAAGAGTGAGATCGGCGGTGGCGGAAACGCCTGCATCTTTCAGCGCTTCGACGAAGATCATTTGCGCAAAGCGGCTCGGCTCGGGAACCCGATAAGTACGCAGAAGAGACGACCCGGCGGGCACAGTCCCTTCGACAGTCACAGAGTAAGTACCGTCCGGTTGCCGCTTGCCGGTGAAGGAGATCTCGGGTGTCTTGCTACTCGCGGGGCCGGTGGTGAGCTGGTTCGCTATGTGCACGTAGGCGGTCGCTGGGGACAAGGTCAGTCGCGGCGTGGAACCCTCGGCTTGGGATGCGATGGTCACGTCGATCAGGTTGTCGTTGACCGCAATCGGCGATATGACCGCACCCGTGCCGAGCTCCAGCTCACCTTCTGGAAACAGGCTGACATCCACCAGCACGTGTCCGGCTATTCGCTTGATCCCGGCCTGGGCTGCCTGCGCAGCAAGCTCGCGGATAGCCGCCAGCGGATCGCCCGGAACCAGCTTGGCGCCGCCGGGCATCGAATCATAGGCGTGATCCTGGTTTTGAAAGGCAAGAGTCCCATCGGGCTGGATGCGGTTCGACAGATTCGGATCGCCGGCCGCGACCAGGATCAAATCTCCGTGGAGAGTGCCGCTCCCGTCGATCGCGCCGGTGCGGAAGACGCGCGTGTGAAACCTGAATTCCGGGCCGAGCAGCGAGAGCGCCGTGCCCTCGGTCAGCAACTTGGTGGTTGATGCGGCGATGAAGAATTGTTGTTCATTCAGATGGTAGGAGGGCTTGTCCGCATCGAGCGGTCAGAACTCCATACCGAACCGGGCATGCAAATATTCCGGGCGGCTTACGATCGCGGCGATGCGCTGTTCGAGCGACTGTGCGCAGGCGACTGACAACACCACAGCGGCAATAGCGACAGATAGGGAGACTCGTTTCATGGCAAGCTCCCATTCTATACAATCAGAGATTGTTTTCGCACCAACAGATACGCAACTCGCCATTGAAAACAAGGCACTTCCGATTTCAGACGTGAACCCGGATAAGCGGGAAAGTTGAGGGACGGCGACCGATGGGCGGGATAAAGCGGGGTGGGTTTTCAGCCGGCTTCACGCCCCGCCGGGTCCACATTCTGGAAACCCGCAGCACGTGCCGGTAAGTTGACGCTACTTGCCCCGTCGTGGGCTTTTCCGGGCCGGCGCGGCCCCAAGGCATTCTCCTGGCAGCCGCGGACGCGTCCGGGCGCCTCTACCGGGCGACAACGTCGCATATTATGCGGCGTGGGGGCGCCGCGGCAAACCTGCGGCTCACTGCAAAATCAACACTCCAACGCGATGTTAGCGGGATGCAATCACGCTGGCTTTTTGAATCGCTGCGCATCTCAGGAGACCGATTAAGCAGATGAATGCCAATGATGACCCCAGAAGAACAACAGGCGTCGGCTCAGGCACGCCAGTGACGGCAGTGAACGTTTCCACTATACTCGTGGTGATGACACCGTTAACGCTGCTCGAGTTGCTCGCTTGTGGGATGCTGAGGAGGCCCGCGGTTGTCGGAATGTTCTCGCAGGCGTCAAAAACGGCTACCTCGAAATCGGGGCCCGATACTGGCCCAAACGAAGATTCCAGATTATAAGACTCAAGGCCCACACCTAGGAATCCAAACCCAAGGATTCCGTTGAAGAATCCGGCCCCACCAGGGACGCCGAAGATAATGTCGCCGGAGCCGTTCGGATCCTCCCAAAACGTCTGGTCCGTAAACGTTGCCGTCCCGAGTCCCGCAATGCTGATGGAGGAGCTGGCGGCCAAAACTTCGTAGAGATTGTTGGGGGCGATGAAGAACACATTGCTCGTATCCGCAACCGATGTAACAGTCATCGCGGCGTTGGTAAATGCCGTTCCCCCGAGGGTGCCGGTCACGTTGCCGGTCAGAGTAAAAGTGATTGGACCTGCGAGAGCCGCACTTGCCGTAACCACGGCGAACGCCAACTGCAGGAGCCGTGTAATCCTCATGTTCTTCATTCCTCTGGCCCTCATTTTAGCAACGGATTTCCATTGCGGAACCTTGAGCTGGTTTAGACTTTTGCTTTTTGTACTATTACTATAGCTCCAGTACTTTCCAGTTCTTCCAAAGGGGACGGACACGGCCTTCGCCTAAACCATACATTCGACGCCACAGCCCCAGATTTGACTTGTGGCGTGTTCCAGGACCCGGCCTTGATGCCCACGGACCCGACCGCGTCCCCTGGCGCATGCGGGCCATGCCCAGGTGGCGACCACGGCGCGGTATGTCTCGCCCAGCTTGGCGAACCGAGGACGCGCGGTAGAGGATGCGCAGAAGGTAGTTCCGATCCGTCCAAGCGTGACTCGTGCGGGATGAAGCACCCAAGCCCTTTAAAATCAACAAAAGGATACAATCAGAGAATGTCCGGATTACGGGTGGGACTTTCGACGATGCTTCTTATGGCCGGTCTTCGTATGGCGGGCGCGCAGCCTTCAGCCAGCCTGGTGCTGCTGAACGGCAAAATATGGACGGTGAACGACCGACAGCCGCCCGCGGAGGCGGTCGCCTGCCTGGGCAGCCGCATCGTCGCGGTAGGATCGAGCGGCGAGATTCGCAAGTGGATCGGAGCCGGCACCGAGGTGATCGATCTGGACGGAAAACTGGTGCTGCCCGGTTTCAACGACGCGCACGTACATTTCTTCAGCGGCGGCCAGAATCTGGCCAGCGTGCAGTTGCGCGATGCGAAATCCGAGGACGAGTTCCGGCGGCGCATCGCGGAGTTCGCCGCCAAACAACCCGCCGGCCGCTGGATTACCGGCGGCGATTGGGACCATGAGAACTGGACTCCCGCGCGCCTGCCCACGCGGCAGTCGATCGATGCGGTCACCACGGGCCATCCCGTTTTCGTCAACCGGCTGGACGGCCATATGGCGCTGGCCAACTCGCAAGCGCTGCAGCTCGCGGGCATCACGCGCGATACGCCTGACCCGCCCGGCGGGACCATTGTTCGCGATGCGGCGGGCGAGCCTACCGGCGTGCTGAAGGATGCGGCCATGGAGCGCGTGTATCGCGCGATCCCGGAGCCTTCGGAAGATCAGATCGCGGACGCCGTGCGCGCGGCCATGCGCTACGCCGCGGAGAATGGCGTCACCAGCGTGCAGGATATGTCCGCGGCGCCCGAGATCCTGGGCGTGTTTCAAACGCTGCTGGCACGCGGTGAGTTGACCACACGCATTTCCGGTCATCAGCCGCTGGCCGCGTGGCACCGCCTGGCGGCAGTGGGATTGCGCGCCGCCTTTGGCGGCGAAAAGTTGCACATCGGCGGGCTGAAGGGCTTCGCCGATGGCTCGCTGGGATCGACGACGGCGCTCTTCTTCGAGCCTTACCTGGACGCGCCGAATACATCGGGCCTGGCGAACAGCGAGATGATTCCGGAAAGCAAGATGCAGGACCATATTCTGGGCGCGGATCGCGCGGGGTTGCAGGTAGCGGTGCACGCCATCGGCGACAAAGCCAACCACATCATATTGGGAATGTACGAAGAAGCAGAGCGGCAGAACGGCGCACGCGACCGGCGCTTTCGCATCGAGCACGCCCAGCATCTCACAATGGCGGACATCCCGCGCTTCGGCAAGCTGCACGTGATCGCTTCCATGCAGCCGTATCACTGCATAGACGATGGCCGCTGGGCGGAAAAGCGCATTGGTCCGGAGCGCGTGAAGGGCACTTACGCCTTCCGCGCGCTGCTGGATTCGGGCGCAGTGCTGGCGTTCGGGTCGGATTGGGACGTGGCGCCCATGGTGCCGCTGATGGGTATCTACGCCGCCGCCACGCGCCGCACGCTGGACGGCAAGCATCCGGACGGATGGGTGCCGGAGCAGAAGATCACCGTGGCCGAGGCCATTCGGGCTTACACGATGGGGTCCGCCTACGCCAGCTTCGACGAGAAGATCAAAGGGTCGATCGAACCCGGCAAGCTGGCCGATATGGTGGTCGTTTCCGAAGACATCCTCAGCATTCCGGCTGTGGAGATCGAGAAGGCGCGGGTGGAGACGACTGTGTTCGACGGGAAAGTGATATATCGGCGAAGCGCGCCGGGGAAGCGGGTACAATAGACTCATGGCGACGGCGACCGGACTGACTATTGACGACTTCGAGCGGCTCCCCGAGGTGCTCGTACGCAATCATGAACTTGACGACGGAGAATTGGTAGACGTGCCCGGCAATACCCCACAACACAACCTTCTTCGGGGCCTCTTGGAGTCGCTTCTGCGGTCGCATGTCGAGCGACATCGGCTCGGAATTGTCCTAGCCGAGCAGGAATACGACTTCGGCGGCAATGCGCACGCGCCTGATGTCACCTTCATCAGCGAGTCGAAGCGTCCGCTGCTCAATATGAACCTGCGAGTACAGCGGTTTGTGCCGGACCTGGCTATTGAGATCGTGTCGGCCAACGATACGTTCCAAATGCTGGTCAAGAAAGCACAACGTTATCGCGCCTGCGGTACCCGGGAAGTCTGGATCTTTTCCAAGGAAACCAGGGAGACGTTTCTATACTCCGAGCAACGCCGCGCCATCCTGGACGAGAACGACGAGTTCCGTCCGGAGCCCATCCCTGGCTTTGCGATTCGGATTGGCGATTTGCTAGACCGGTATTAAGGCAATAGTTGGCCGCCCCGTGGCGCACGCTTTAGCGGGGGTGCCCTCTGGGCCCGGCGAACTTCAGTTCGCCTTGCGCGCCCCAAAGCTACTCGCCGGCGCGAAACTGCCGGCTGAAGCCGGCAGCGGCACGCTGAAGCGTGCGCCACATAGCGCGTAGCCTACTCCAGTCCGTGCCGGCGCAGCAACTCCACGCCGCGCGGGTGGCCCTGCTCGGCGGCCTTCAGGGCGTGCCTTTGCGCCGCGGGGTAGTCTGCGCGGACCGCATAAATCTCGGTGAGTGCCACGTGCGCGTCGGCGTACGCCGCATCCAGCCGGACAGCTTCGAGCAGCAGCGCCAGCGCTTCGTCCTGCTTCTGCCCGATGCGGTATAGTTGCGCCAGGTTGTACCATGGCCGCGGATTCTGCGGCTCGCGCGCGATCCATTCCTTCTGTTCGCGAATGTGCGCGGCGGTTTCGCGATCCAGCGCGAAATCGACCACCTCTTTGCGCCAGAAGCTCACGGCTGTTCTCCCACCAGAATCAGGCGCACATCCATGACGTTGGTGTGGGTGGGGCCGGTCACGATCAGGTCGCCCAAGCTTTCGAAGTAGCGATACGAATCGTTGCGCGCCAGGAATTCCGGCGCCCGCGGGTTGCGGGCAAGCGTGCGGCCGTCGGCGATGGCGCCGGCCGCATCGGTGGGACCATCGCTGCCATCCGTGCCGGCGCTCAGCACCACCACGTTTGCGAGGCCCGCGATATCGATGGCCGCCGACAGCACGAATTCCTGATTGCGTCCGCCCAGCCCATCGCCGCGCAGCGTGACGGTGGTCTCGCCGCCGGTGATGATGCAGGCGGGCGGCTTCAGCGGACGCCCGGCATGCACGATCTCTTTGGCGATGGCGGCGTGCATGCGGGCGATCTCGCGAGTCTCGCCTTCGACGAAGGTGGAGAGCACCAGGGTGCGAAAACCCAATTGGCGTGCGCGCGCGGCGGCGGCGTCCACTGCCAGACGATTGCTGCCGATCACTACGTTGCGGACGCGCGTGAAGATTCGCTCGCCCCGTTTGGGGGTTTCGGGAATCTCGCTGCGGACGCCGCTCTCCATGCGCTCGCGAACGGAGGCGGGCACGCGATGGAAGATCCCGTACTTCTCCAGAATGGCGCGGGCGGACGCGAAGGTAGAGGCGTCCGGCGCGGTGGGGCCGGATCCGATCACATCGGGATCGTCGCCGATCACGTCGGAGAGCAAAAGCGAGAGGACCCGCGCGGGCCAGGCCAAGCGCGCCAGTTGGCCGCCTTTGATCCGGGAGATGTGCTTGCGGACGGCGTTGATCTCGTGAATGCTGGCGCCGCAGGCCAACAACAGTTTTGTCACTTCCTGTTTTTCGTCCAGCGTGACGGGATCGGCGGGCAGCGGCAGCAAGGCCGAAGCGCCGCCGGAGATCAGGCAGAGCACCAGGTCGTCCAGACCTGCGCTGGAGGCGATTTCGGCGATGCGCTGCGCGCCTTCCACACCGCGCTGGTCGGGCACGGGATGGCCGCATTCATTCAGCTCGATGCGGCGCAACGGAGCCACGTGGCCGTACTTGACGTTCACGAGGCCGCGCGCGATCGGGCGGCCCAGCACGCGCTCGGCGGCACGGGCCATGGCGGCGCCCGCCTTTCCAGCACCCACCACATAGATGTGGCGATAGCGCGTGAGGTCCTCGCGCGCCAGCCGGCCGGCGACGCCCTCCGCGGGATTAGCGGCCCGCAGCGCGGCTTTGAAAATGGCGAGCGCCAGGCGGCGGAGCCGTGCTTCGGTCCCAATGCCACTTAGCTTTCGCATGTTGAGCAAACTGCGCCGTAGAGTGGGGCAGCCCTGCGGCCGACGTCCACGTCGGCCTGTTCGTGTTGAAGGTTCAGCCGGGCGGCCTGGGAGGCCGCTGCAGGCCGCGGGCCTGCCCCACAAGGTTTTGTCATTTGAATAACGGCAGCCGGAGCGCGGCCTCCACGGCGACGGCGGGATCGTCGCTCTCGATCGGAATGCGGTAATCGGCGCGGGCGTAGGACTCGCGGCGCGTTTCGTAAAGTTGCGCGAAGCTCGCGGGATCGCGCGCCAGCGGCCGGTCAGAAGCCGGCTCGACGCGCCGGCGGACGGTCTCGAATGGGCAATCCAGCCAAATGGTGATGCCGTTGTTTTCGACAAGCGCGTAGTTTTCGGGCTGGACGATCGCGCCGCCGCCCAGCGCCAAGACTGTCGGCCGGCCGGACTCGATGGCGCGCACCAGGGCGCGCATCTTCTCCCGCTCGATCCGCCGGAACTCCGCTTCACCGCGCGTTTCGAAGATTTCGAGAATGCTCATTTGCTCGGTGGCCTCGATCTCCGCATCCAGATCGACGAAGTGCCAGCCGATCCGGTCGGCAAGCAGGCGGCCGATGGTGCTCTTGCCGGACCCCATGAATCCGACCAGGTAGATGCCGGGCGTGCGTTTCAGCTTCAGGATCATACGTCGTGCAACATGGCGGCAAGCCGCGCGTCAACCAGGGACGGAAAAAGACGTTCGGCCAGCACGAACAGCCAACCGGATCTCGGCGCCATTACCGTGCGCGCGCCGCGCTCCACACCGCGCGCGATGGCTTCGGCGCACTGCTCGGGCGTGATGGCGAGTTGTTTGCTTCGCGCGATTTTGGGCGGTGGCTCGCCGCCCAACGCGTGATCCTGGAAATTCGTTTTCACATAACAAGGACAAACCGCGATGGTGTGAATGCCGTCCTTGCTCAACTCCATGCGCAGGCCGTCGGTGAGGGAGCCGAGCGCGTACTTGGAGGCGGAATACAGCGTGAGCCACGGCAGCGTGACCCTTCCGGCCACGGACGAAACATTCACGATGACGCCGTTACCGCGCGCCCGCATGTGCGGGACTACGAGCTGCGTCAGGGCCAGCGGCGCGAAGAAATTCAACTCGAACAGGCTGCGCGCATCGGCGAGCGGAGTGCTCCAGGCGGGATCGTACAGGCCCATGCCGGCGTTGTTGATCAGGATGTCGATGGCGCCGAATCGATCCAGGGTGGCCGCCACGGCGGCTTGGCGGATCTCGGCCACGGTGACATCGCCGGCCGTGACGATCGCGCCGTCCCCGCCGGCGGCCCGCAGCTTCTCCTGGGAGCGCGCGATGAGGGAAAGCCGCGCGCCGCGCTTGCGGAACGCCGCCGCGCAGGCCGCGCCGATGCCCTCGGAAGCTCCGGTGATGAGGACCACTTTTCCGTCGATGCGCATCGCAACCCGCTCGCTTACGCTCGCGGCTCAGTAACAGTCGCTTTGATTTCGCTACGCTTACCGAGCCGCGACCGTAAGGGAGCAGTTCCCGCCATTGCCTGAATCGGCCTGAGACGCAATAATGGTAGCATGTCCACGCGGCTGCTCCCGCTATTCCCATTGCACGTAGTGGTCTTTCCGCGCACGCATCTGCCGCTGCACATTTTCGAGGATCGCTACAAGGAAATGGTCGGCGATGCCCTGCGGGAGAACTCCGAGTTCGGCATCGTGCTGGCGAAGGACGATGGCATCGTGAATGCCGGCTGCACGGTAATCGTAGAGAAGGTGCTGAAGAACTACCCGGACGGGAAAATGGATATCCTCACATGCGGCCGGCGGCGCTTCGAAGTGGTCATGCTCGACGAAGAGAAAGAGTATCTGCGCGGCGAGGTGCAGTTTTTCGACGACGACGAAGACGAGCCCACGCCGCTCGAAGCGCAGCATATGGCGTTGACGCAATACAAGAGCCTGCTGGAATCGGGCGTCCTGCAACCGCCCACGCCCGAGCCCAACCTGGACGACCCCCAGCTCAGCTTTCAACTGGCACAAGGGCTGCCGGACCTGGATTTTCTGAATGCGCTGTTGCGCACGCGGTCGGAAGCGCAGCGCCTGCGGGTGTTGAGCGATTTCCTCTCGCAGTACATTCCGCGGCAACGGCATGTCGCGCGCGTGCGGCAGGTGGCCCCTCGCAACGGATACGGCGGCAAGCCGGCCGGCGTCTAGGAAAGCATGTTTGCGCGACCCGGACTGGCGTCTTTCGCGGTTTCGCTCGCGACCCACGGGCTCATCCTGGCATGGTTGGCCTCCGGGCCAGTGCGCGAAGAACCGAAGTCGCTTTACGCGCAAGCGATCGCGCCACACGCGAGCAAGCTGGTGTGGTACGACTTTCGCGAGAAGCTGCCGGATGTTTCTCCCGCCGCGGCGCGGAGACCGGCGCAGCCGCCGCGCACGGACGTGCAGCTCGCCACACAGGAGATGGTGGCCGGTTCGGCAAAAGCGCGGCGCGCCCGGCAATTCGTCTGGCAACCGGCGCCCAAACTGGAATTGCACACGGACTTGCAGTCGCCGAATGTGCTGGCGATTCGCGCGCCGCGTGCGGCGCCGCCGCCAAAGCCGAAGCTGTTTGTGCCTCCTCCGGAAGCGCCTCCGCCCACCGCGGATGCGGCCATGCTGGCGGCTCCCCCGGAGATCCACTCGGCGCGGAACGTTAACGGCGCAGCCAACCTGCCCGGCATGCAGCCGGCGAAAGCCCCGCCACGTAAGTTCGTGGCGCCCCCAGCCAGCCGTCCGCGCACTCCGGCGCCCGCCCTACCCGATGCGCCGGCCGTCGCCGCAGCGAATGCCGCGATGGCGGCGCCGCCCATTTTGCGTAGCAACGCGGCCAAGCCCAGCCCGTTCGGGTCTGCGCTACCCGAGGCTCCAGCGTTGCCTGAGCCGGCATCCCCGGCCGCTGTCAGCATGGCAATCGTGGGACTGAACCCCAGTGCGAACTCGGCCGCGCCAGTGCCGGAAGGTTTGCGCAACGCCCAGTTTTCAGCCGCCCCGCAACCTCGCCGCACGGGCGGAATGGATGCCGCGGCGGATGGCGCAATTCTGACCGTGCCCGGCCTGCGCATCCGCAGCGAGGTTGCGGATGCCAAGCCCACCGCGATGGCTCGCGCGTCGCCAACCTCGGCGGCGAATTTGCGCGCGGCGTTGCGGAGCAGCTTGCCGGCAACGCCGATCGCCGGACCGTATCCCGCGGCGATTCGCGTCTCATCCGCGCCCGAAGCGCTGTGGCATGGGCGCGACACCTACGCCATGTCCGTGCAGATGCCCAACATCACCAGCTACTCCGGAAGCTGGCTGATCTGGTTCGCGGAGCGGCGGGAGGAATCCGAAGCGGGCGGCCTGTTGAGTCCGCCGGTTCCTCTGCACGTCGTGGACCCTAAGTACTTTCCGGCGGCGATGGCGGATCGCGTGGAAGGGAAGGTGCGCCTGGTTGCGGTGATTCGCAAAGACGGCCGCGTGGACTCGGTGAGCCTCTTGCGGCACCTGGACGACCGCCTGGACCAGAGCGCCGAAGATGCCTTGCAAAAGTGGCAGTTCGGGCCCGCGCTGCGCGACGGCCAGCCCGTGGACGTCGACGCATTGATCGAGATCCCTTTCCGCTTGGCGCCCAAGGTGGCGAGATGACCCGTCAATACCTGATCATCGATGCCGACGACACGCTTTGGGAGAACAATATCTACTTCGAGCGGGCGTTCGAGGAGTTTGTGCAGTATCTGGATCACTCTACGCTGAGCGCGCCGGAGATCCGCGATGTGCTGGATGAGATCGAACTGGCCAACGCGAAGATTCACGGTTACGGCTCGTTGAACTTCGGGCGCAACCTGCGGCAATGCTACCAGCATCTCGCCGAGCGGGATGTGTGCGAGGAGGATCTGGGCACGGTGATGTCGTTTGCGGAGCGGATTCTGGATTGCCCCATGGAAGTGATCGCGGGCGTCCCCGAGACCCTGGAGTACCTGGCGTCGCGTCACGACCTGACGCTGTTCACCAAGGGCCATCCCGACGAGCAGAAACTGAAGATCGACCGCTCGGGCCTGGGGACTTACTTCGGCCACACGGCGATTGTGAAGGAGAAGGACGTAGCTGCGTACAGGACGCTGGTCGAGCAGCGCGGCATCGATCCCAAGCTGGCGTGGATGGCCGGCAACAGCGCGAAGTCGGATGTCAATCCGGCCCTAGAAGCGGGCCTGAATGCGGTCTTCATTCCGCACGCCCACACGTGGACCCTGGAGCGGCAGGATATCCGGCCGGGCGAGGGCCGGCTGCTGATGCTGGAGCGGTTTACGGACTTGAAGGAACACTTCTGAGGAGGTGACATGACCGTATCGGCGGAGCTATTGCGTTCTCATATCGGCTACACTGCCTGGGCGAGCGGGCTGCTGGTGGAAGCCGCGGGCGGACTTACACAGGAGGAACTGACTCGCGATTTCGGAACGGCGGACAAAAGCGTCTTGGGCACGCTGGTTCATGTATTCGGAGCGGATCGGTTGTGGCTGGCCCGGTTGAAGGGAGAACCCGCGAATAAATATCTGACGGATGCGGACTATCGACTTACAGTGCTCCAAAACGATTGGCCCGCGCTCTATCAGCGGTGGAAGGAGTGGGCTGACGGACTGACTGACGAGGCCGCCCAGGCGGAAATATCTTACGCCGATATGCGCGGCAACCCCTGGCGGCAGCCGCTCAGTCTGCTCGTGTTACACGTGGTGAATCACGGGACGCACCATCGCGGGCAGGTGTCGGGATTTCTGCGCGCCATGGGACATGTGCCGCCCAAGCTGGATCTGGTCTGGTATTATCGCGATGAGCGGTGAGGCGGGGACGGCGAACTGAAGTTCGCCGCTGCACGCTAAAGCGTGCGCCACGTCATTAGTTCCAGAGCCGGTTGATGACCCGTATCAGGACGGCGCCGGTCACGATAAATATGGCCAGCAGCGCAAATGCGTAGCCCATTCGCCCATAAAGAAAGTTGCCTACGGAAAATAGAGCGGACCAGATCATGAGGCATCCCATGCTCCAGCCGAGCAGCGACAGCGGCACGTTTTCGTGCTGCGACCATTCCGCGGCCTGGGCCGGGGAAATACCCGCTAACTCGCGAACGCGCTGCCAGCCGGGGCCGAACGGGTGCACCTTCTGATAGAACGCGATGAGCACCGCCGGATCGGTCTGGGGGCCGAAATAGGCGGTGGCGATCCAGCAGACCGTGGTGAATGCGACAGTAATCAGCAATTGCTGGTAGGTGCCGACGTTTACTCCGCTCTTGGTCAAAATCAGGAACAGGATTGAGATGCCGAAGGAAGTGCTCATGGCCACAATTTCGCACCAGGCAGTCACTCGCCACCAGAACCACCGCATCAGATACAACAGTCCGGTGCCGGCGCCGATTTGCAGGATAATGTTGAAGCTCTGCTTGGCGGTTTCCAGTGCGAACACCAGGGCGGAAGATGCTACGAAAAGTAAGATGGTCGCCAGGCGGCCAGCCATGACATAGTGTTTCTCGCCTTCGCCCGGCTTGATGAAGCGCCGGTAGAAGTCATGCACCAGATAAGATGCGCCCCAATTCAGATGCGTAAGAATCGTGGACGAGTTAGCCGCGATCAGACCACCTAGCATCAGTCCTACCCAGCCTACCGGAAGG
>Ga0181538_10004209_pt1 | contig 13581 bp, 12 predicted proteins | sample PEATcosm2014_Bin_40_FD_119773 | JGI IMG/M metagenome (GOLD analysis project Ga0181538, IMG submission 119773) | Peatland microbial communities from MTU Mesocosm Facility, Houghton, MI, USA - PEATcosm2014_Bin23_30_metaG | ecosystem: Environmental > Terrestrial > Soil > Wetlands > Peat | place...
GACGCCGTGCGCGAAGCCCCATGGATGAGCGTGGTGTCGCGGCCGCTCGGGCCCGTGGTGCCGACGGTCACAGTTGCCATTTGTATTAGCTGCTAGGCGCACGACAGCAACATTAATATGGGCAAGGAAGACGGCGTGCACAAGTGCCGACAGCCGCCACGGCCAAGAAAACGCACGCTGCTCGAGCGCCTGGGCCTCGCGTCGCCGCCGGTCGACGTCGTGATGGCCGAGTACGAAGAGTGGCTGAAGCGGCAGCTGGCCACGCAGCAGCGCCTACAGCAGGCCCTCGGCAGCCTTCCCTCGCCGGCGGCAACACCAACCACACCGACCATCGCGCCGGCGGTGCCCACGCCTCCGTCGCCCCCTGCCGCGGCCCATGCCGGCCCCCGGCCCGCTGGTGGTGACCCTGCGACGCCCTCCATTTTTACGGACCTATTGCTGCCGCCGAGGCCAGGGCCTGCAAGATGAGGACATGCCGAGCACGATAAACATGCGCCACTTTACAGAACCGCTTGCTCATGGCTGCTGCTACCGCTGCTGTAGCTGATGCTGCTACACCAACCGACATGGACAGCACCACCACCACAACTGCAGCGCCCGCCACGCCGCAGCCAACCACGGCTGCCGGCGAGCGCAGCGAGCCGGCGCCAGGGGGTGAGGGGGCAGGATGCCCCCTAGATTTGGCGGAGAAGCTGGCGGCGATGCACATTGATGGCGAGCAGCCTGGCATCGGCGAGGGCGAGCTGTGCATGGACGGCGTGGACCCCGAGGAGCTCGCGTACCGTCGCTGCCACGCGCATTTCGTCAACGCCGACTACTGGAAGACGCAGCTCGGCCTGGCCGACTGGAAGAGCACGCACGAGCGCCTCAAGGAGCTACAGAGCGGCCTGGCGTTCGGCTCGGGCGACTGTACGCGCGACGTCAACAACATCCGCCCGCGCGTGCCGGCCGACACCGAATTTACCAAGCTCGAGCCGTCCGGCGTCAACGAGCACGTGGCGCTGGCGGTCGTGCTGGTCAAGCACACGTGGCGCCTGGCCGCAGCGGCGCCGTGGCCATGCACGCTGGACGACCTGAGCAGCGGCCGGCTGACATGGCGCGTGCTCAAGGGTGCGCGCCTAGCCGGGCCGCCGGCCAACGTGCAGCTGAACGGCCGCTTCATCTGCCTCGTCGGCGACGCCGACCGCCGGCAGGCGCGCGTGCTGCGTTTTGAGGGCATCAACAAGCCGCTGATCACCGTGGTCGACCTCACCTTGCCGGCGCCGCCGGCAGGCACATCGGCCGCGATGCGGTTGGCCTACGCGCAGGTCGGCGCCGTCGTGGCCAACGAGCATTTTGCCGTCGTCGGCACGACCACCGGCCAGCTCTACGTTTATCAGACCGGCGTCGCCAAGGCGCGCGTGTGGCCGCTGCATGCAGCCGACGGCAGCGACGCCGCGCGGACGCTCAAGCCGCTCGAGATCAAGGCGCTGACGTTCCGTGCCGACGAGCCGCGGCTGCTCTACGGCATGACGGCCAAGGGCGTACTGCTGCGCATGCAGCTGGCGATGACCACCGCCGAGGAGCAGCAGCTGACCAAGGAGCTGCTGGAGCAGTGCGCCAAGCGGCTGGGCGAGCTCGAGGTGCAGCACCAGGAGGCGATGGCGCACGCGGCCGGCGCCGAGGGCCAGGCTGCCGTCGAGGCGGGGCAGGCGCTGCAGCAGCTGCAGCACGAGCTCGACGCCGTGCGCGCGCAGCTGACGCCCGAGGCGGTGGCGGCGGTGGTTGAGGCAGAGACGGTGCGCCGCTTCTGGGCGCGGCCGGCGGCGCAGCTGACGCCGACGCTGCGCGACGACTGGGACGACTACAAGGAGGCCGGCTGCCGCCTCTACTACCACACTTCGTACGAGGCGCCGCTGCAGCTGCACGTGCAGCCGACGGGCGCGGCGTACGCGTTCCGGCCGCCGGCCGAGGGCCGCCCGCCGTACGACGAGGAAACCGTGGCGCTGGTGACGCCGCACATGTTCTGCGTCAAGCGGCGCGACGTGTTTTGCGAGCCCAAGGACGCGCCGGCGCTGATCAACACGCTGCTGCCGGCGCCGATCCCTGGCGAGCCCGACTTTATCGTGCACCGCGACATGCCGGCGCCGCTGCGCAGCATCGCGTTTGCGGGCAACCTGCTGGCGCTGAAGGGCACGCGCGCGATGGTGCGGCTGCTGCTGCTGAACACGGGCGCGGTGGTGGGCGAGTTTGGCGTGGACGAGCCCGACGACGAGCCCGACAACGACCGCGCGACGCGTCACTACCCGGCCGTGTGGCTGGGCGCCGACCGGCTGGTGCTGATGCGCGACGACGCCTCGATGCTGATGCGCCTGGTCTGCAAGCGAGATGAGGTGGCCGCAGGCCGCCGTATATAAAAGTGCGCCCAGGCGCCATCTAGTTTGTCGCTGCGCGCCTTCCTGATGACGGCCGCCGTCTACTGGGTCAACCTCGCCGGCATGGTGGTGTTCGCGCTGGCCTGGGCGCTGGGCACCATCTACGCGGCGCTCTTCAGCTGGCTGTCGCCGCACCGCGCCGGCTACATGTACAGGTCGGCGCTGGTGTGGTTTGCAATGTTCGTCGCCTACGTGTGGCTCTTCATCGACCAGTGGGTGTGGCAGCGCGGCATCGGGCTGGGCGCGGTCGAAATCGAGGTCGGCCGCTACGCGCTCTACATTGTCGCCGGCACCGTCACCGTGGCGTCGGCCAGCGTCTACGTGTTCGAGTCGATGAGCGACGGCTGGGGCCAGATCGCGCTGGCGGCGTTCTCGTTTGCGCTGCTCTTCATCGGCCTGGTCAGCCAGGACGCGATGCGCTACGTCGCCTGGGCGTTCGCCGTCGCCGCGATGCTGCTGCTGCTGCTCGGCCTGTGGCTCGGCTCCAAGCTGCCGCGGCGGCTCGGCGGGCGCTGGCGCCTCTACGGCGCGGTCGGCCTCGCCGTCGCCGGCCTGCTCGGCCTGCAGCTGTCGGCCGTCTTCACCACGCCGTGGTTCGCCCAGTTTACCAGCCAGTGGGTCAGCGGCACCGTGCTGCTCGTCTTCGAGGTCGTCGCCTTCCTCGTCCTCAACTTGTACTGCTTCTTCACGGCCTACCCGCTGCCCGGCGAAGAGACGCGGCTGGCCGGCCGCAAGACGCAGTGAGGCAGCGTGCCCGCTGCACCAGCGCCGGCTCGCTGCGCTCGCCGGGCCGGTTGGGCTGGGATGCTCGAGGTTGATAAAAAGCGTGCGTACATGCAGCAACCGCAGGCTGGGCCATCAAAAACAAAAACAAAAAATGACGAGCATGGCAAGCGACGACTATGATCCTCGCTACGTTTTGACGTCCGCACGGCGCTCCTGTGTGACCTGCTGGGCTGCCGTTGGTGTTGGTTTCTTCGTGTTCATGTTCGTGGCGGCCATCGTGGTGGGCTTGTGCGGCCCAACGTTCGGGCGACCTTGCCCGGCGTGGCTAGGGCCTGGCATCATGATGCTGTGGGTGGGCCTGTCGTACGCTGGTGTGCTAGCCTGCGCGATCGCCCTGATGGTCATCCGTTGGTACTGCACCACCCCGCTGGAGCGGGCGCAGCAGCTGGTCGAACAACAGCAGGCAGGCAACGCCTCGGCCGAGTTCAGGGCCAAGACCAAGCAGCACGCCGACGAGCTCGAGCAGGAGGCAGCCACGCGCCGCCGCAAGCCGGCACCCGCGGCCGAGCGATGATAAATCGTGCGCACATGCAGCTGCCGCAGGCTGTGGCACACAAACCAAAAACGACGATCATGGCAAGCGACGACAGCGACGACGGCTACTTTGTGACGCCCACGCGACGCTACCGCATCGCCGCCGCGGCATGCATGGGCTTTGTTTTGTGCGTTGGCATGATCGTGCTGGCCATCATGCAGCCTTCCTGTGGCTACCGCTTTGCACGACCATGTCCATGGTGGCGCAGCAGCGACGCCATGGCGACGGTTATCTGTCTGTCATATGTCGGTGCGGTGGCATGCGCGGTCTTCGGCATAGTTGCAGGCTGCTGCGCCCGCACCAAGGACGAGGAGGCACAGGAGCTGGTCCACCGGCGGCTGGCGGCCAAGGTCGCAGCAGAGCGCCAGGCCATGATCGAGCAGCGTGCCGACGAGCTGGAGCAGGAAGCCGCTGCGCGCCGCCGCAAGCCGGTGTCGGCGGCGGCCAAGTGAGGGCCATAAAACCACATTTTTTCGGTCATGACGGACACCAAGCCGCCGTGCATTATCTACACGGCCGCCGACCTGGCATGGCCTCGCCGCTGGCTGCCGCCGATATCCCTCGTCTGCCTTTCTATCTTCCTCGGCACCCTATCCATGGGTCCGCACCCAGGCAAGGCGATCGAGCTCATCGGGTTCCTGGCCGGCATCGCTGCTGTGGCGGCGGGCTATTTTGGTTGGCTGGCACACTGCAGCATGACGACCGAGGAGGAATATGTGCGCGCCCAGGTCAACGCTGCGCTGGCCGTCGAGCTGGCCGCCGCACGCAAGGTAGCGCTCAACGCCAGGCTCACGGCTGCCATCGCAGCGCAGCTGGCCAGCGCCAGGAAGGCGGCCGGCTTGCCGGCGCCCGACAATGCTGCTGCCGCCGCCGAGGACGATGCCGCCGCGCAGAACGCGCCTGCCCCGCAAGTATCTGCGGCCGAGGCCGATGCAGAGTAAAAACGAGGTCGTCCGCAACCATGTCGCCGCTGGTCATGCTGCTGGTCAACGTCGGCCTGTGCCTCGCCGTGGTCGGCTTTGGTGCAGCTATCGTCAGCACCGTGGCATGCTTTAGGCAGCGAGCGCAGCCCGACGGCCGCCAGCTGGTTTAGCATCAAAAAATCAACGCGCCGCCGGGGCCGGGCCGCAGGAGCGCCGCAGCACATAAATTAGACGTCCGCGATGAGCTTTTTTGGCTGGCTGCTTGCCGTGCTGCGCACCCTGGCGTCCGCCGGCCTGTCCGGCCTGCTGGTGGGCTTTATGTTCCTCGTCTGGTTCGAGCAGCGCGAGGGCCGCCGCCAGCACACAGAGTGGGCCCGCCAGGCGCATAGGCCGGCGGACGCCGACGACGACAAAACGCCCGAGCCGGTGACGGCCGACGGCCTGAAGGATGCCGTCAAGGCAGCCGTGGACGCTGTTTTGCATGAGCGCGCCGCCAACGCCGTGCTGCTAGAGGCTGCAGCAGCCGTGTCGGCCGCCACGCTCGCCCGGCCGCCGCGCCCGTTTGTGCCCGGCAGCGGGCCCGCTGCACCAGCTGCGCCGATAGCCTCGCTACGCTCGGCCTCGGCGCTTGGTGGCTTCGGCATGGATATCGCAGGGTCCGACGAGGGCGTCAACCCTCCTATGGGCCCACCGCGCGAGCCGCCGCGTCGGTCAGCCCGCGTGGCGTCGCCTGCAGCACAGCCGCGGTTCCGCTTCACCGTCGGCAGCAACGGCAGCAAGGCTACGGGCGTAGCTGGTGCAGCGGGCCCGCTGCCGGCCGATAGCAGCGACGGCCAGGGGCGGCCGTTCGACGACAATGCGACGTTTTAAACTGACTATAAAAGACAAGCGGCGTCCGCATGCCTCACAAACAATCTCTGCCTTACCATGGACGCCTCCAGCATCTCCAATCCTGACCTCAGCACCGCCGCCGCCGATCCCGCGCCTCTATCCACCGAGGCCGAACCGGTCGCCCCCAGCTCGCTGCTGGCCGCCCTTATCGAGCAGGGCGCCGAGGTCGCGCGCCTAAGGGCCGAGCTCAAGAATAACGCCAACATGTACGACAGCCTCGGGTCCCGCCTGGGGTCCCTCGCGCGCGAGCGCGATGACCTCGCCACGCAGCTGCAAGCCGCCACAAAGGCGTCCGCGACGCTTGGCAGCAACTTTCAGCTGGCCGCCAACAAAATCTTGCTGCTGCAGGCTGATAACCGTGCGATACGCCTCATGTACGATGCCTTGTCGCCGGTGCCGCTGTGCGGGGCCCTCGAAAACTACAACAAGACTGGTCTGATGATCACCGCCGACAACGTTGCTGAGCTGCCGGCCGAGGAGCTGCGCGAGGCCCTCGTGCGCCAGCTCGAGCTGATGCGCAGCATGGTGGCCATGCACAAGCACCTGGCCGACGAGCTGGACATGGCCAAGAAGATCGCCGCCGAGCACAACGAGGCGATATCCGCGCTCAAGTCGACGCACGCCATGCATCTGTCCCAGGATTGGGACAATCACGTCGAGGCGCTGGCCAAGCAGCAGCGCTTCGACAACGACGCGCGCAACGAGCTCGAGCGCCGCCACCGCATCGAAATCCACAGCAAGGATCGCGAGCTCGAAAAGGCAAGGCAGCTGGCCAACAAGGCGGACAAGTACAAGGTGCAGCGCAACGGGCTGCGCGGTGATCTGTTCGCGGCCAAGGCCGAGCTGGCCGCAGCCAAGGCCGAGCTGGCCTCGACCAAGGCCAAGATGGACGAGCAGGCAAGGGGCTCGAGCATCACGATGGCGCTGCTTGAGGCCAGGACAAAGCTCGAGCAGCAGCAGAAGCGCACCGCCGAGCAAGGAGACGACGACGAGCCGGTGGTGTCGGCCAGCAAGCGCCGCGCAGCCGCCGACGATGATGATGACGAGCCGGCCATGTCGTCGCCCAGCAAGCGCCCTGCCGCCGACGACGAAGAATCAGACTAAAAACCGCATCCCTCGTTCTGCTTGTTTTGTTGCGATGGCGACGCTGTCTGTGCGGCGCGGCTTTGCGACGGCGCTATTCGGTTGGCTGACGCAGCTGGGCTACCACACAGAGTGCACGCTGGACCAGCGCGGCCTGCACCTGTACTTGCTGCAAGAGTGGCTTGTCGTGCGCCTGTCGCTGCCCGGCCGGCTCGACCGCGGCGACATCGCGAGCTTTACGTGCACGGCGCCGCAGCACTTTATGCTGGTCAACGACGACGTCAAACATGCGCTTGCGGCGACCGCCAGCGGCACGGGCATGCTGCGGTGGACCATCGGTGCCGACGGCCGGCACCACTTTGACGACGGGCCGTCGCTGATGCTGCACGACGGCGAGCAGCCGCAGCTCGAGCCGGCGTCGCTATTTGTCGACGTGCCGCTGCTGCTCGACGTCACGCTGGGCGTCGACAGCCTCGTGCAGCTGCTGGACGCCGACAAGCTCGACCTGCATCGGCCCTTCCTCGCCATGGAGGTAGCTTCGACGCCAAGAACTGGGGGGCATGCTGCCCCCCTACCCCCTGCTGGGGGGCATGCTGCCCCCCTACCCCCTGCCGCTGTCTTGCTGCGGTCATCCTTACATGAGGCCGCCGCAGAGCCGCCGCCTGCGCCACCAAGCAAGCCCAGCGAGGCGCGGGCGCCGGCCCAGCTGCAGTGGACCAAGGGCGCCAAGCCGCCGTCGGCGCGCGCCAAAAAGGCAGCAGGAAGCAAGTCTTCAGCAGGTGGCGGCGCGGCAGCATGCCCAAAAATTCAACCTACCTTGTTCGGCGTAGGCAAGCGGCGCGCCGGCGACGTGGCGATGCACGTCGAGCTGCTGGTCGGCGGCAAGCGCGTGGCCAGCGGCCTCGGCCTCGGCGAGCAAGCGCAGAGCGCGCCGCGGCGGCTGCCCGACGGCGTGCTACAGGTCAACGTGGCGAGCGCGCTGTCCAGCTGTACGGTTGGCCATGCCGTGCTGCTAGCAGCGCTGCAGGCGTCGCGCCTGTTCAACTGCGTGCGGCTGCGGATGACGAGCGACGCCGGCGCGCCGCTGTGGCTGCAGCTGCTGCACCACGGCACCGTCGTGGCCGACGTCTACCTGCGGCGCGGCCCGGTGACCGCTATAAAGGCGCCGGCATAGATAAAGTGTAGAAGTTTTGCGTGCACATGGCTGCTTCGTTTAACAAGAAATCGTGCACCTCGTTCGTGGCCGCCGCGGCCGCGCAGTTCCGCGCCGCCGGCGACAGCGACGCGCGCGCGCTGCTGCAGGCGCTCGAGCTGGCCAAGCAAAAGCAGTTCCAGGCGCTCGGCGACGGCGTCGACGAGGACGACCTGGTCGAGCAGAACAAGCGCCTGGCCGTCGACCCGCAGCAGCTGCGCCTGCTGCGCCACCTGCTGCGCAACACGCTGGCGCCGGCCAGCGACGCGACGCAGCACACCGTGTGCGTGACGCTGCTGGACCGCCACGGCGAGCACCACCACCACACGTACGACGTGGCCAAGTGCTGCGGCCGCGTCGTGGAGGACGCGCACTGCCTCAAGCTGCAGCTGATGTGCGCGTCGGACAGCGTGCCCGAGCTGGGCATGCACACCGAGTACGCCGTGCTGTCGGACGGCGTCAAGGCGCGCGTCGGCGTGCACCGCTTCGAGCCGGCGCGCCTCGGCGCCGCCGAGTTCCGCGCCGTGCACGTGCCGCTGTACGACCTGGCGTCGCTGGACAAGGCCAAGCGCCTCGGCCTGGGCGCGTGCAATCTGCTGCTGATGGTAGAGTGCGCGCTGCACGACGGCGCCTCGCGCTACCTGCTGCGCGGCGTGCTGCTCGAGTGCCACCTGGGCGCGTCGCTGCAGATGCAGCCGGCGCTGGGCCGGCCCGAGCGGCTCGTCGACGCGGCCGGCTTCGACACGGTGTTGCTCGAGCCTGCGGCGCGGCTGCCGGCGCGCGCGGCGACGCTGACCAAGACCGTCGACAAGCTGAGCGTCGACGAGTTTGTCGCGACGACGCTGGGCCCGCAGGCCGCGCGCTCGGCGTGGAGCGTGCACGCCTACCACGGGCGCGAGCAGATCGTCGGCAAGGCCAGCGGCGAGCGCCCGCTGTACGCGCTGGGCGAGGCCAGCGCGCCGCTGGCGATGTTGTCCATCGTGCACCAGCTGGTGCGCGCCAGCGACGGCAGCGGCGTGGTGGCGTGGAACTTCCACGACAAGCGCACGCTGCCGGCGATGCTCAAGCGCGCCGGCTCGGAGCGCCTGTGGGTCGCGATCGAGGCGTGCTACGTGGGCGCCGGCATGTCCGTGCCGACGGCGCACCACGTGATGCAGCACACCGCGGGCCTGCCCGAGCACGTGCCGCTGAGCAGCGCTGACATCCGCGCGATCATGGAGGGCCAGCCGCCGGAGCACCGCGAGCCGCTCGACGTGCTGGTGCGCGCGTTCGAGCGCGACGTCGTGCCGCTGAGCGAGCCCGGCCTGCAGCAGCACACGAGCATGCTGGGCTGGCTCGTGCTGCGCGCGTGCTTCCGCGGCTGGCAGCAGCCCGGCGCCGTCGAAAAGCTGGTGCTCGAGGACCTGGCGCTGCTGCACGCGCCGTCGTGCTCGTACCGGCCGAGCGCCGACCGCATGGCGCCGTGCTGCCCCGAGCCGCCGCGCGGCTGCTGCCTGGCCGACCACAATGCGCTGCACGAGCTCGCCGTCGGCCTGCACGCCGACCCCGCCGAGGTGTGCCGCCTGCTCAGCGACCACAACCCGTGGTCGCCGAGCGACGCCGGCGCGCGCCGCGGCGCCTTCGGCTTTATGCCGGCCGTGTGCCGCCCGTGCGTCGTGCTGTCCGAGCAGGACCAGACCGCGGCCGGCTTTGGCTGGACGCACCTGACGCTGGACGGCCACGCCGTCATGTGCGCCGTCGGCTACGTGCCCGGCCACCACTGCTTTGTGGCGCTGCGCATGCCGGCGACGCGCCACTGCGTCGTGTTCGCGACCAACGCCGACCTGGCGCACCTGGCCGACACGAGCCGCGGCACCTCGGCGATGAAGCCGCTGCTGCGCCGCCTCGTCGCGCTGGCGCTGGCCAACACGCGCGCGCCGCTCGAGGTCGACGCCGTCGCCGCCGAGCAGATGCGCTTCCGGCCGGCGCCGCCGATGCGCAAGACCGCGCGCCGCCGCCTCACGCTGATGCACGCCGAGCGCCACGTGCGCATCCAGGCCGTGCTGCGCACGCCGTTCATCTCGGCCATCGAGTACGTCGGCGGCCGCTCCGTCAGCGCCATCGTCATCGAGGAGGTCGAGCACAAGGACGGCAAGTTCAGCTACGAGCTGCACCTGCACGCCAACCTGCACATCGACCTGCAGCGCCAAAAGCTGACGCCCAGCGGCCGCAAGACCATCGTCAAGATCGGCTACGACGAGGACGTGCAGCTCACGGTCGGCGCGCGCACCGTCAAGGGCGCGTTCCGCCTCGTCAACGCCAACGGCGAGCCCGGCGAGTTTTTGCGCATCACGCAGGTGTCCGTGCGCAACCCGGACACCAACGCCGAGCTGCAGCTGCCCCAGGTCATGCTGGCCGGCATCTACTACGTCACGCTGCCCATGCTCGCCATCATGGCGCGCCTCGACCAGGCGCCCTACCTCAAGCCCGTCAACGCCGCGCCGGCGCCCGCCGTGCCCAACCCGGCCGTCGTCACCACCGAAACCTTCCTCAACGCCATCGGCAGCAGCGTCACCGCCGTCGGCCACGCCGGCGTCGCCGAGCTGCTCACGCCGCAGTCGCCCGCCGCCCGCTCCACCATCGAAAACTCGATGAGCGCCCGCAACCTCGGCGCCGTCGGCCGCGCCGCCTCCGACCAGCTCTTCATGGGCCGCAGCACGCTCCGCGTCGCCACCACCCTCCTCCCGCTCTCCTGGATGTACGGCGGCGACGGCAACGTCGTCCAGGCCCTGTAGGGGCAGCGTGCCCGCTGCACCAGCATCCGGCTCGCTGCGCTCGCCGGGTGGTGCTCGCTGCGCTCGCCTGGGACCCCTAAACCTGATCCCTTTATTGCTTTATGTGGTTGGCCTACCCTTGCTTCAATTTCAAAATTACAAAGCAGCAAGATGCGGTTGACCCAGCCACAGGCGGAAATCGAACAGCCACGGGCACAAATGACCGTACACAGGGGCACAGCAAAAATTGCGTTGGTCATTTACTACCCCGGCGAGCGCAGCGAGCCGGCAGCAGGGTCCTAGGGCGGCACGCCCTAGAGAGCCAGGCCGTCGCCCACCTCGCCGCCCATGTCCTTGAGGGACTTGTAGACGCCGGTGGCGCTGAGCGACTGCGTCGGGTAGTCCATCTTGGCCTCCTGAGGTGTGCCAGCGGCGCCGGCGTTCTCGGCGTCCCACTCCTCTGGTGCGACGTTGATGATGGCGATGATGACGCCGCCGACGAGGATCGCAACGTCCGTCAGCAGGTAAAAGATGTACTCGAGGTAGCGCAGGCAGATCGCCACGTTGAAGCCCGCCATCTCGTAGCCGAGGTAGTAGACGATGATCGGCATGGCCGGCAGCACGATCGGGAAGAACGCGATGAAGGCCGGCGCCCAGTCGCGGTGGCGCGTCTGCACGCCAGCAAACATGATCGTGATGTAGTAGATCAGCAGGCCGCTGGTGTTGAAGAACCAGCGCTGGTTGTTGGCGTTCTGGTAGAGCGAGCCGATCCACAGCAGCACGGCCAGCAGGATGCCGAAGGCCGTGATGTCCGCGTTGCGGTGGCCCGTCAGGTAGTAGTGCGAGTACGCCATCGACGCGATGGGGTACGCCGCCGCCAGGAACCAGTAGCGGCCGGCGATGATCTGGAAGCCGCTCAGCCGCGTAAACGGCCCGGCCTCGACCAGCCAGGCAGCCCAGCCGAGGCACAAGATCGCGCTTGCTGCCGCCATGTAGCTGCAGATGGCCTTGGTGTGCCTCTTGAGCGTGAACAGCAGCGGCACCATGAAGCCGACGGCAGCAATGCCGCAGACCGCGATGCCGGTCACCGCCGTCGGGAACATGCGGCCGCCCGTGGCCCAGATGGTCGTCATGGCGCGCGAAGAGGCTGTAGTTTACCACATTTTCCGCGCGCAAGTTTTATAGATGCGGCCGAAAAATTCCGCTAGCACGGCGCCACCTGCACGCTGCTTGCGTTGAGCAACGACCAGCCCAGCTCGTAGGGCTGCGCACAGTGCCACTGTAAAAGCAGCGCGCTGTAGACACGCCCCGGCAGGAACATATCGGTCTGATACTGCCCGGCGGCGAGCATCGCTGCAAACTGCGGACTGTCGCCGCGAAATTGCAGCACGTTAAAGTGCCGCGCCACGACGACCTGCGCGTTCGGGTTGTAGTAGCCCAGCGCGACGCCGCACAGCTCGTCCTGCATCAGCACGCACGAATCCTGCACGAGCTCGATGGGCTGCAGCGGCGCCTGCGTGGTGTCGCGCAGCGCGTACGCCGCCGAGCCGAACCGCAGCGCCAGCCACGCCTGCGCCTGGTCGCAGCTCGTCGTCGGCATCGGCGCCACCTGCCACGGCTGCGCGTAGGGCAGCGCGCGCGCCACGGGCAGGCCGCCGAGGCCGTCGCTGCCAAAGTATAGCGGCCGCACGCGCAGCGCCACGCTGCGCCCGCAGCTGTAGGCCACACTGACGGCGCCAAACTGCGACATGTTCTGCTGCAGCTGCGCGGCCTGCACCAGCTCGCCGGTGTCCGTGTAGCGCGCCTGCCACTGCACCGTCACCGTCGTGCTGTTGCCCAGCCGGTCCAGCATCACCAGCGTCCACCGTGCCTGGCAGGGGGCTGCGCTGGCAGGGGCTGCGCCCCCTGCACCCCCGCCGAGCTCGCTGCGCTCGCTCGGGGCCGCACGTCTGGTTTGGTTGGCGGCGCCGCCAGGTGCCCCGCATATGCCGTGGCTGCAGTCCAGGAGCGCCTGCAGCGTGCCCGAGGCCGGCGTCAGCGGGCTGACAAAGTGACGCCGTTCTTGATAGTTGCGCCTCGGCGCCGCGGCGGCTGATGCAGCGGGCACGCTGTTGCAGTAAGGGAGGGCAGCGATGACGACGTTGCGGACGATAAAAGTCTGCGCGCCGCAGGCGTTCTGGTCGTTGCCGCCGAGGCCGTTGCAGTCGCCGTCGGCGTCGTTGCAGATCTGCACGCCGGGCACGCCAGGCACGCACACAGCCAGCGAGCCGTTGGGCAGGCAGCTGTAGATCGTGCGCGCACAGTCGCCGACGCCGCACGACAGGTAGGGCAGGCCGTTGTCGGTGCTGTTGTCACAGTCGTCGTCGAGGCCGTTGCAGGCCTCGGGCTGCGGAAAATAGGTCTGCATGCAGGCGTACGAGCCATCCGGCTGCTGCTCGTAGATGCCCTGCGCGCAGCGGCCGGCCAGGCCCGTGTTGCACGTCCAGTCGAGCGGCGCCGGCGTGATGCTGGGCGTACGCGACGGCGTGGGCGTGCCCGAGGGCGTCAGCGACTGTGTTGGCAGGCTGCTCGGCGACAGCGACACCGTGCTGCTCGGCGTCGGCGTGGCGCTGTTGGTGGTGCTGCTCGTGGGCGTCGGCGTGGCCGAGGCCGTGGTGCTGGGCGTCGCCGTCGCCGTGGTGCTGCTGGTCGGCGCGGCGCTGCTGCTGGCCGACGGCGTGGCCGAGCCGCTCTGCGTCGTGCTGGGCGTCGGCGTGCTGCTGGCCGACACGGTGCTGCTGGCCGAGGCGCTTGGCGAGCTCGACGGCGTGATGCTGGGGCTCGTGCCGATGCTGGCCGACGGCGACGCGCTGGCCGTCGACGACAAGCTGTTGGAGGTCGTGCTCGTCGGCGTCGGGCACGGGCTGCTCGTCGGCGTCTGCGTGGCGCTGGCCGACGCGGTGCTCGTCGCCGAGCCGCTGGGCGCCGAGGTCGGACTGTCGCTGGCCGACGGCGCGCCGCTGGC
>Ga0181538_10004210_pt1 | contig 13581 bp, 14 predicted proteins | sample PEATcosm2014_Bin_40_FD_119773 | JGI IMG/M metagenome (GOLD analysis project Ga0181538, IMG submission 119773) | Peatland microbial communities from MTU Mesocosm Facility, Houghton, MI, USA - PEATcosm2014_Bin23_30_metaG | ecosystem: Environmental > Terrestrial > Soil > Wetlands > Peat | place...
CCGCAAAGTATTGCGACTACCAGTAATGTCACGTTTAATTCTATAACTTTACCAAACGGGGGTCATTTACTTGACCCTAACGGCAATGTTTATCTAACGTTTAATGCAACCGTAAGCGCGATTAATAATATTGCCGTTTCAAATTCTATTACCGGAGTGGCGCCATTACTCTTAGCAGAGGGTATTGATACTAATGTTGCCCTTGCATTAAGTGGTCAGGGAACGGGTGGCATTTATTTAATGTCGGGAAGCAATACGGTTCCCATCGCACACTTTCTTCCGACCGCTAGCGCAGTTAATTATTTTGAATTTATTAGTGCGATTACCGGTCAATCGCCGTTATTAGGGGTCGTGGGAAGTGATACTAACGTTGGATTGAATATTGTTACCCAAGGCACGGGTAGCATTGTCCTATTCGCGGGTGGAACAGCTCCAGGTAATATTCTTTTTGAATTTTTACCCGTTGCGTCCTCAGTTAATTATATATCGACATCTAATAATATCACCGGAAATAACCCTAATATTACTGCAACTGGTTCAGATACTACCGTCGGGTTTGACTTTCGATCAAAAGGTGGTGTTTTTCAATTTTATGATATTGCTAATGCAACGCCCGCCCTGATTAATCTTTATAGTAATACAGGTCATTCAGTCGGATTGACGGTTCCTTCGGGGGTAAGCTCCTCTATAACTTTCGCCTTGCCTGATGTTGACGGCTCAAGCGGGTATGTACTTACAACGGATGGCGCAGGTAATCTTTCATTTCAAGCGGGTGGCGGAGGAGGCGGAGGAATCACTAACGGCGGCATAAATACCGGTGAATTACTTTTCGGTACGTCTAGCACAACCGCGCAATCATCGTCATTAAATGTTTTTGACACCGGCGCGTTATGTATGTATTTGCTCGGTGCAAATACAGTCACCAATAACGGCGCAAGTGATTCATTGGCCGTTGGAACATTACATACTTTCGGTTCGTCAGGAAATAACTCCTCTATCTTCGGATATCAAAATACTGCAAATGGTAATCTATCGTTCGCGATGGGCATCGGATGTACGGTCAATGGCGGTCAAGGGCTTGCGTTTGGTACTGATGCAACGCAAACGAACGCCGGGTCTTTTGTGTTCACAGATAGTACCGGCGGGACACCGCCGACTGACTCAGCCGGTGATCAATTTGTTATGAGTTTTGTGGGTGGTTTCTATCATTATGTGGGTGCAACATTAGCGACTTCCATTGATACAAGCAGTAATTTTATTAATCACCAAGGAACCGCAGATCAATCTAAAGCGGTAACAATTCCAACGACGGGTCAGAGCATTACATTTTCAAATAATGTAAAAACGATTATATTGAATCCTGCTACAACCCTTGCAGCATTAACTATCGTTATGCCCGCCGCGCCGATTGACGGCCAAGAAGTACGTTTTTCTTGCTCGCAGATTGTTAGTACCTTAACAGTGAGTCCTAATGCTGGGCAAAGTCTTTTAAATGCGCCCGTTGCATTTGTGGCCGGTCAAGGATTTTCATTTATATACAATGTATCAACGACTACTTGGTATAGACTTTATTAATTTATAGAGGAAACGTTATGTTAGATTTACAGAAACAAATTGATGATTTAAAAGCGGCTAACGTGCAATTAAAACAGCAATTGGAAAATGCAAATGCGGCCAATGCACAAATGCAACAAGGTTTACAATATTTGCAAACTGAAAAAGCGGTACTAAGCCAAACGGTAGGCGAAGTATTAAACGGTAATATTCAAACGAGAACTCAGCTCTCAATTTTGCAAGCGTCGGGTACAAAGATGGCCGACGAATCCGCTGCGAAGCAAAAGCAAATTGATGAACTAACCGCAAAGTTAGCCGTCGCAAATGCCGTTGTTGAAAGAGCAACAAACTTAGAAGCGCCCAAAGATAAAAAGGCCGTTTAAGGTTTTCTTGTGATTATTCCGTTCGAGTTCGACTTTAAGAACCCCGACTACGTAGCCGCCTTTCAATGGCGGCTTAATCGGCTGGAACAGTTACGTAAAAAGCCTCATCAATTTGACGCACTTAAAATTTTCTATCGGGATAATATCGCGCAGTTTATTACGGATTGGGGGACGACCTATGATCCGCGTAATGTCGATCGTGGCTTACCGGCTATCGTTCCGTTTATTTTATTTCCCCGGCAAGAGGAATTCGTAGAGTGGTTCATTGAGCGATGGAAAAACCGTGAACCAGGGCTCGCCGATAAATCCCGAGACATGGGTATGTCGTGGCTTACAACCGCAATAGCGTCGTCTGTATGCCTTTTAAATGATGGGGTGAGCGTGGGGTTCGGCTCTCGTAAGCAAGAATATGTCGATCAAATTGGCGACCCTAAATCATTGCTCTACAAAGTACGTAAATTCGTCTCTAATGTTCCCCAGGAATTCAGGGGCTCATGGAACCAAAAGAAACATTCCGCCCACATGCGTGTTAGCTTCCCGGACACAGGGTCGATTATTTCAGGTGAAGCGGGAGACGGTATCGGGCGTGGAGATAGAGCAAGCTTCTATGTTGTGGACGAGGCGGCGTTTTTACCAAGACCTGAGTTAGTCGATGCGTCATTATCAGAAACCACGAATTGCAGAATTGATATCTCGACGCCGAATTCAATGACGAATCCATTTGCGCGAAAGCGTTTCAGCGGCAAGATATCAACATTTAGTTTGCACTGGCGCGACGATCCGCGCAAGGACGAAGAATGGTATCGACGGCGATGTGAATATCTCGACGACCCCGTAATCATTGCTCAGGAATTGGATTTAAACTATTCTGCCTCGGTCGAAGGCGTTTTGATTCCTGCTGAATGGGTTAATTCGGCCATTGATGCTCATATCAAATTAGGCATTGCCGTATCAGGTGTTCGACGCATGGGGTTAGATATTGCAGACGAAGGCCGGGACAAAATGGGGGCAGCAGGTCGCCATGGCATCCTCATTGAGTATTTAGAGTCGTGGTCTGGCAAAGGTGATGATATCTTTAAATCAGTAAATAAAGCTTTCATGCTTTGCGACCTTCTAGGATATGATGAGCTTTACTATGACGCGGACGGCCTTGGTGCTGGCGTGCGCGGAGACGCCCGCGTCATAAATGAAAGCCGTAAAATCAAATTGCCCGTATTTCCGTTTAGAGGGTCGGGTGAAGTAATCGACAAAGAAGGTGACCCATTCCAACGTAGTCGAGAATTACGCGATCACAAGAAAGGCCGTACCAACGAAGATTTTTTTAAGAATATGAAAGCTCAAGCAGGATGGGCATTACGCCGACGGTTCCAAGAAACATATCGTGCCGTTGTTCAAAAAATGGAATATGACGCGGGAGATATTATTTCGATTTCGAGCGCATTACCCGAAAGTCGTCAACTTATCATGGAGCTTTCACAACCTACTTTTTCGCCAGACAATACGGGTAAGATCATTATTGATAAAACCCCTGATGGCGCACGTTCGCCAAATTTGTACGATGCGGTTATGATAGCGTTTGCCCCCTATAAAAAATCAAGGAGCTTTTGGGATGTTCAATAGACTTTGGAATAGATTTAAAAAACCAGTTATCGCGGAACTCCCGAAGCCTGAAAAACCGAGGCAAATTTTCAGTACAGATGAATTGGGCTATCATGCAACGATAGAACGATTAGAAAAATTAAAAGATTTTTTATTTAAAGATGCTATCCATCCTGAATTACAAGTTACGATGGACGCTGCAAAAAAAATACCGAATATGTCATTTGCGATGGATACGCAGAGTATTAAATCGTCTTTTTACGGCAGCGATATTGTGCCAAATAATTTATTACTATGGTATGCAAATCAAACATTTATTGGTTGGCAATTGTGCGCCATGATGGCGCAAAACTGGCTGATATCGAAATGTTGTCTAATGCCCGCCGAAGATTCGACACGTAAAGGCTATGATATAACCGTAAACGATGGCACCGAAGTTGAACCCGAAGTACTAGACTATATGCGCGAATTAGACGTTAAATATAATCTTACGCATAATCTCATCCAATTCGTCCAATTCGGTCGTGTATTCGGGATACGAATTGCAATGTTTAAAGTGGACTCAACCGATGACGAATACTACTTCAAACCGTTTAATATTGATGGCATTACGGAGGGGAGCTATCAAGGCATTAGCCAAATTGACCCTTATTGGATTTCTCCGCAGCTCGACCCACAAGCGGCGGGTGATCCGAGTAGTATCCATTTTTATGAACCTACATGGTGGAATATTGCGGGTAAATTGGTGCATCGGTCACACCTCGTTATATATCGCACCGAAGAACTCGCGGATATTCTCAAACCGACGTACATTTATGGCGGTATTCCGATACCTCAAAAGATTTATGAGCGCGTCTATGCGGCGGAACGTACGGCTAATGAAGCGCCAATGCTTGCCCTTACAAAGCGTTCTGACGTTATTCACGTGGATTTAGCGCAAGCCGTTGCTAACGAGGAAGGGTTCACAAAACGTATTCAACAATGGGCGTTCTTTCGTGATAACTACGGAATTAAAGCACTTGATATTGATGAAAAAATGGAACAGTTTGATACGTCCCTCGCTGATCTCGATGCGGTCATCATGACGCAATACCAGCTCGTAGCGGCGGCCGCGAATGTACCCGCTACTAAACTACTCGGCACTCAACCCAAGGGCTTTAATGCAACCGGAGAGCATGAAGAAGCGAGCTATCATGAAATGCTCGAAAGTATCCAATGTCATGCACTTATCCCATTGCTTGAACGCCATCATCAAATATTGATTCGATCTGAAATAGTAAAAAAATTTGGCATAACACCTTTTAAAACAACCGTTACATTTAAACCACTCGATGCAATGACCGCCAAAGAACAAGCCGAAGTTAACAAGATGAAAGCAGAGACAGGCAACTGGTTGACTCAAGTTGGCGCCATTGACGGGCAGGACGAAAGGCAACGGGTCATCAACGACCCGGACAGTGGGTATACGGGGCTCGAAGAAGAAATGCCAAATAATACCGAGCTATTCGAACCCGAGGAAAAAGGCGAGTTATGAGAAAAGTACCTTTAACGAAACGTAAAGCGAGGTGGGCTGAGAATCGTGATATGACTTTACGTGGTACTCATTTGCTTTATAATGCGTCGCAGCAAGATAAATATAAGAACGCATTAACGAGGTTAGTACAAGAAATGACCGAAGAAACTCAGAAAGAAATTAAAAAATTATTCTCAAGCGAAGTAGCCCAGGAATATATCGAAGCCCAGAAACAGGCGTCTGCGATGGATGCGAGCATATCATCAAAAGCTAGAATCTTGATGAATGCGTTAATGGATAAATTTACCCAGCTATTTGCATTTAAATCAAAACGTCTAGCTGAACGGATGATAAATAGTGCCTCTGGGATTAGTAAGACGAATTTACATACCAGCTTAAAGAAATTGAGCGGTGGCCTATCATTAAAAACGGGCATTGTTACGCCAGGCATGGAAGAAGTGGCAAAAGCACTTGTCGCAGAAAACGTCTCTTTAATCAAATCTATTCCTGAACAATACTTTAAAGATGTGACTGGCGCCGTCATGCGTTCTATTACGACAGGGCAAGGTTTAGCCGACCTTGTTCCTGAAATTCGAAAGTATGATGGTATGACAGATCGACGAGCAAAAAATATTGCACTCGATCAAACTAGAAAAGCGTATAATTCGATTAACAAAGCACGTCTTCAAAAGATAGGTATTAAACAATTTGAGTGGGTACATTCTGGAGGCGGTCAAACGCCCAGAGAATCACATTTAAAGATTAATGGTCATATCTTTGATTTTGAGAATCTGGAAGCACAACAAGCGGCATTAGGAGTCCCACCACAAGATCGAGGAATACCAGGATACCCAGTCAATTGCAGATGTACAATTTTACCGATTATCAGATTCGAAGGAGAAGATTAATGGCGTCCGCTAAACAGATATTAAGTTATGAACATGAATTAAAAGAAGCTGGAACGCCTGATAAACAATGCGAAATTCACGCAAGAAAATTAGCTGAGATTATCGAAAGTACCTTAGTTACTAAAGACCATTTCGATTTTAAATTAAAGGAAGTTGAATTAAATTTAACTACAAAAATTTTAGAAATGAAAAGCGAAATGTATAAACTTTTCATTGGGTCTACGGGAGTATTACTCGCTATGTCGGGTATTTTACAAACGGTATTTCACTATTGGAAATAACGATTTATTGATTTAATGAATTCAAGGAATAACGATTTAAAGGAGTAATAATTATGCCTCTCGTTGGCGGAAAATCTGAGAAAGCGATTAGCAAAAATATTGAGATTGAAAAGAATGCCCACCCCGATATGCCGGTTAAACAAGCCGCGGCAATCGCGTATTCCCGGGCACGTAAATCAAAAGACGAAGAAGTAAAAGACGGCGATAACGGCAAGACCTTCAAAATCTATGATGAGGATGGCAGCGCTAGAGAATACGATTTAAACGGATGGCCGGAAATTAAGGGTAATCCAATTTCTAAAGTCGGCGTATTCGATTATTTAGGCGCGGACATCTCCCCCGATTTTACGCCAGATCAAATTTATAAAGTCTATCGTCCTGAAGAAGAACTTTCGAAACAAGAAACACTTGAATCTTTTCGATTACTTCCATGGACAGACGAACACGCCATGTTAGGCGATGAAGAAATGGGCATGACCGACCCCGCAAGAAAAGGCATTCATGGTGTGATAGGTGAGGACGTATATTTTGAGGACGGGTATTTAAAAGGTAACATTAAAATATTCTCAAAAAAACTCGCAAACTTAATTCAAGATGGTAAAAAGGAGCTCTCAATAGGCTACAGGTGCTTGTATGATTTAACCTCGGGCGTGTATGATGGTCAGAAGTACGACGCTATTCAACGAGACATTAGGGGCAATCATCTCGCGACAGTAGCGGAGGGAAGATCAGGACATGACGTGGCCGTACTCGACCATTTCAAAATTTCATTAGATAGTAAGGACATTAAAATGCCAGATGAAAAGCGCGAAGGAAAGATGACCGGCGACAATATGTCACCCGAAGAAATTATGGACGCCTTAGAAACTTTAAAAGACCACGTTAGCAAGATGATGAAAAAAGAAGGCGACGCGGACATCAAGGAAGAAGAAAAAGGCTACGAAAAAGAAGAAGGCAAAGAAAGCGAAGCTAAAAAAGAGCTTTCCGAAAAAACCGCCAAAGAAGGCGACGAAATGGAAATGCACCATAAGCACGCCGGTGAAGATGCAGAAGGCGAATATAAAAAATTCGTTAATAAAGCCAATGTCGAACAAGATGGCCTTGAAGAAGAAGAACTTTCTCAAGATGATAAACCGGGCGATATGTCAAAGCCTAAAGACAAAGGGATGGACGCAAAAGCTATTATGATTCAAATATCCCGACGCGATGAATTAGCAAAACGTTTATCAAATCATGTAGGTACTTTTGATCATTCCACAAAAACACATAAAGAAGTTGCTAGTTACGGTATTAAAAAATTAGGTTTACGTTGCCAGCCAGGCCATGAAATTTCGATGATCGAAGGTTATCTTGCTGCCGCACGTACCAATATCATTGCAGCGACGGCAAAGGATTCTACGATTAAATCTAGCTGTATAGACAGCTATTTAAAGGGAGCTAAATAACATGAGTTTTCAATCAACCGTATCTATTAATCAAGGTTTTGGCGTCCCGGGCGAACAATATACCGATTCCCCATCGAGAGCGCAGACTTTCACTCTCGTATCGGCGCTAGCTTCATACAATGTAATCGGCTCAACCATGTGCAGCATTACCGCTCAAGGCATTTGTGCCGCGGGCAATACGGGTGGTGTATTACCATTCGCCGGTTTATTAGTTGACCCCAAAGATGTTGCATTGTTCGGTACTGGCGGCATTCCATTAGCACCAACTTTGACCGTACCGAATAATACGATTGTAGAGTGCGCCACAATGGGTACGTTTATCGTGACCCTTCCGGGGGCAGCCGCAATCGGCGATTACGTGATTTATGACAATACCACGGGCGCTATCGGAACCGTTGCCGCGGGTAGTTCGACACCGGGTTCCGGCAAGTCATGGGGTAATGCGTTTGTAGATTATTACACCGTATCCGGCGCAGGATTAGCCGTTATCACAATGAACCCAGGCTTAGGTATTCCAACCGTATAATATAAGGACGTATAAAATGCAAAATAGATCAGTGGAAAGAAGTTATTTAGCACCTCGTGATGTACGACCCTTACAAGGTTTTAATACAGCGGAATACGGCGCGTTAAATCGAATCGGTATTAATATGGATGCTCGCGCGGTCAGTATGCTGATGCGCGGTCGTTCTGCCATGGATTCCATGACCGGCATGGATTCCCTCCAGCCAACCGTTACCACGGGAAGTATCGGTACTCCCGTACAGTTCTTACAAAACTGGCTACCGGGTTTTGTATTTGTGGTCACCGCAGCTCGTAAAATTGACGACATTATCGGTCTGATGATTACAGGCTCGTGGGAAGATGAGCAAATCGTTCAAGGTATTCTAGAACGCACGAGTTCATCCGTTCCATACGGCGACTATACCAATGTTCCGCTCTCCTCTTGGAACACCAACTTTAACTACCGCACCGTCGTACGCTTCGAAGAAGGTATGAAGGTCGGTGTATTAGAGTCGGCACGTGCTGCACGTCAGTTAGTTGATGACGCGGGCATGAAACGAGAGGCAGCCGCATTGGCCTTAGAAATTACACGTAATGCCGTGGGTTTCTTTGGTTTTAATTCAGGTAATAACTTAACCTACGGTTTCCTTAATGACCCAGGTTTAAGCTCGTTCCAATTATTACCTAATGGCGTATCGGGTTTCCCTCAATGGTCTACAAAGACATTTTTGGAAATTTGCAAAGACATTCGTACCGCTATTTCACAATTACGTAATGCGTCTCAAGATACGATTGACCCTGAAAAAGTCGATCTTACTTTAGCGATTGCGACAGCCTCAGTCGACTATCTTTCGGTTACCTCTGATTTTGGTATTTCGGTTCGAGATTGGTTAAAAGAAGCCTATCCTCGTGTACGCGTTGTGTCCGCTCCTCAGTTAAACGCAGCAAATGCCGGAGACAATGTATTCTATTTACAAGCCGATAAGCTTGACGATATGAGTACAGACGGTGGCCGCGTTTGGATTCAACCAGTGCCTACAAAGTTTCAAGTTTTAGGCGTTCAACAATTAGCGAAAGCATATGAAGAAGATTATTCTAACGCTACTAGCGGCGCTATGTGTAAAAGACCTTATGCCGTCCAACGTTTTTATGGATGTTGATATAAAAAAGCCCGTTAATCAAGACGGGCTTATTTTCTACATTAAAGAGGTAGTGTTATGCCTTACGTATATTCAACGGCTACGAATTCTATTGCCTATACTGAGTACGAGCCGGATAATGATAAAAATTGCGGGTTCGCTAGAGTGGCTAAAAAAGTAATTATCATGGGCGGTCATGGGCTCGCAACGAAAGCTCTCGTCACGCCAAAAGGTATGGTAACTCGCGTTTCTGATGAGGATTTAGAATTTCTTCTCAAGAATCAATCTTTCCAACGTCATGTTAAAGCCGGTTTTATGGTCTATGATAAAAATAAAGTTGATCCGGAAAAGAAAGTTATCAACATGGCTAAGGCTGACGGATGCTCGCCGTTAACCCCGGATGATTTTAAAGAAGGCCAATATTCAACGCCGGAAGCACGTATCTATATGGGTCAACCGGCTAGATTGGGACAAATGAATAAATGAGTAATCCGCGAGTTTTGACATTCGATTATGCGATTTTTATTCAGCAAATACCTGAATATTCAAATCCAATTACTTACTCGCAACCCATCTTACAGGGATGGTGGAATATCGCAATTAACTACATTTCGGATTTAAATTGCGGTTCATTACATGGCGAAAAAAGACAATACGCAATTGATTTAATGATGGCTCATCTTATTTATATCTCGAACCTTATTGCACAAGGTACGGTTCCGTATCTAATGCAAAATTCGACGATTGATAAAGTTACGGTTGGTTTAACGCCGCCGCCTTTGAATAATCAATACCAATGGTGGTTGTCAGTTTCTCCTTATGGGCAACAGTTATTAGCGTTACTACAAGCAAAATCCGTGGGTGGCTTCTACATTGGGGGCAGTGCGCCGCGTGCGGCTTTTGGTTATCAAGGCGGTTCTTTCTATCCATCCGGCGGCTGTAGCGGATTCGGCGGGTTCGGTGGGTGTTAAAGTCACGCGGGTAATAACTTCGGATGGTAAAAATCTAGAAGTTGCGCTTAAAAATCTTTCGGGAAAAGTAGCCAAAGTTGGATGGTTAGAAAAAGCAAAATATCCAGAGCCCCCTAATACGCCCGTCGCTTATGTGGCCACTATCCAAGAATACGGGTTTCCTGCTAAAAATATCCCGCCGCGGCCTTTTATGCGCCCCACAATCACACAAAAACAGGTAGAATGGAAAGAAGTCGCAAGACGTGGTGCAAACGCGGTTCTAAAAGGCAACTCGACTATTGAGCAAGTTATGGAATCAATAGGCGCAAAAGCGGCCGGTGATATTCGAAAAACTATATCGAATATTTGGTCACCTCCGTTAAGTCCTAGGACGATTGCAAGACGACTGGCTAAACGTGCGAATAAAAAGAAAAAGGGGCGTTTAGATAAACCATTAATTGATACGGGTATTTTATTTGCGACGTTGACAAGTACGATAGAGGATGAGTAATGCCGATTCCAGGGCAAAATCTATTAAATATGGCGCTAACTGTTATTGCAAAACAGCCGCTCACCTATTATCAATTTGCAGGACGTATTCAAAATGATATCGGACAAGATATCACAACGTATAATCCGCCACGTCTAATTTACGGAAGCTGGCAGCCCGTACCCCGCAAACTATACGAACAATATGGCCTCGATTGGAACCGCGACTATTTCATATTATATACGTCAAATAATACAATTGACGTTGGCCGTGATGTATCCGGTGATCAAGTCGCTTTTGACGGGCAACGCTATCAATGTGAAAGTAATACTGAATGGTTCCGTTTAGATGGATGGAACGGCATTTTATGTGTCCATATCGGGGATGACACGGAAGATTCTAAGATATGGGGTTTTGGTTCGACTCCCGCAAATAGCTATGTTAATTTTGGGAATGGTAACTTTATGAGTACCGACCCATGACCTATACGGACAATGATTTAATTCGTTTGTTTTTACCGATTATCCAAGCAGGATTAATCGCGGACGGGTTTTCAGATGTGACGGTTAAGCAAGCCAACCAACCGACTCAACAGGGCGTTAATTCGAGCCCGACTGTTTATTTTTTTAAAGTCAGTAATAAACGTTACGGTTTTTTAGGACGGTTCGATAAGTGGAATGCGAGCGAGATTGTTCACACAGAATCACAGTATTATGAAATAACCTTTCAAATATCTGCACTCGTTAGACAATTTCCGATTACTCCGACTCAATATACAGCAAGTGATCTTGTCAATGAAGTTGCAAGTATTATGCAAGCAGATACAACGCTTGCGATATTAAATAATGCGGGAGTCGGAATATTACGAATAATGAATATTCTTAACCCGTATTTTACAGATGATAAAGATCAATTCGAAGCTTCGCCCTCGTTTGATTTTACATTAACATACCAAGGTAGTAGAGTCAGTTCTACCCCGATGGTACAATTACCGATAGCCTTAGATATACAAGGAGTTTAAAAATGAGTATCTCGCTTACGCGATATGTGGATATTACCTCGGGCGTTGGTGGCGCAGCGATTGTTTCGACCCGTGAGTTAGTCGGTCGTATTTTTACGGGGAACGTATTGCTTCCTCCTCAAAGTTTTATTTCATTTACGAGTGCTGCGGAAGTCGCTAGTTATTTCGGTAATTCATCCGAAGAAGCTTTAAGAGCGGCATTTTATTTTAGTTTTATTTCAAAAAATATAACGTCTCCGCAAAGTCTCCAATTTGCGAGATGGACAAGTGCCGCCGTTGCTCCCGTTATTTTTCCAATGCCTAATAATGGGTCGGTAATTGCTAACTGGACAGCTATTACGTCCGGCTCTCTTATTTTAACCATGGGCGGATTTACATTTACGTTAAGTGCTTTAGATTTTTCTGGCGATGGTTCCGGCCTAGCGGCGGTTGCTACTACCTTACAAACCGCTATTCAAGCACAAAGTGGCGGCGGCGCATTGTGGACGGCCGCAACAGTCACATACTCAGCGGCATATGGTGGATTCATCTTAACCGGCGGTGCCACAGGCGCGGCAGCTATTAACGTCGAAGTTGGGGGCGGCGGTGCAGACATTACCGGCAAAGGTTTATTGGGATGGCTACCACAACAAACGATCATTAACGGCAATGTTATTCCTGGCTCGATTTTCTCAATCGGTTCAGCCGCAGAAACGATTACGCAAACATTAACGGCGTCCGCTCAGGCGTCTAATAATTTCGGTTCGTTCTTATTCATGACGAATTTAAATATTACAATGCAAAACATGGTTGACGCGGCGAATTGGAATAATGCCGAAAATGTATTGTATATGTATACCCAAGCAGTTATTCCGGCAAATATTGCTACATGGCAGCCCGCGGTTGCAGCCATCGGCGGTATCGCATTGACTAATTCCCCGACATTATCTTTTTCCGTATCCGGTACTTTAGCTAGCGCGTCAAATATTGTTACCGCGATGGCATCTACCGCAGGAATTATTATCGGTATGCCTATAACGGGAACGGATATACCTGCCGGAACGGTAGTCACTAGCGTATTAAGTAGTACCAGTATTACGCTTTCAAATAATGCGACGGGTAGTACGACCACATTACTAACTTTCTTTATTTTGCAATTCCCCGAACAGTTACCAATGATGATTGAAGCGTCAACCAATTATCAGGCGGTTAATAGCGTTCAAAATTACGAGTTCCAGCAAGTTGTTGGATTAACACCTAGTGTTACCGATGATTCGACGGCGAACGCGTATGACGCGCTTAGTGTTAATTATTATGGCGCAACTCAACAAGCGGGACAATTAGTCGCATTTTATCAACAGGGTTTATTGCAAGGATTGTCTACAAACATCCTAGATATGACCGCGTATGTCAATGAAATTTGGCTGAAAGATGCGGCGGGTGTTGCATTGATGAATCTGTTACTTGCCGTTAATCAAGTACCTGCAAATAATGCGGGACGTAATCTCGTCTTAGCAATCTTGCAAGGTGTGATTAATCAAGCATTAATTAATGGCACAATCAGTGTTGGTAAAACATTAACGACATTGCAACAAAACTTTATTACAACGGAAACGGGCGACCCCTTAGCATGGTATCAAGTACAAAATAGCGGGTATTGGGTTGATGCAATTATTACGTCGCCTTCACCAAACATTTTTGTTGTAACGTATACTTTGATTTATAGTAAAGATGATGTTATCCGTCAAATTATAGGGACGCACACGCTAATATAAGGAGATTTTTAAAATGGTAAATATTTCAGGCTATGGCCTA
>Ga0181538_10004216_pt1 | contig 13565 bp, 13 predicted proteins | sample PEATcosm2014_Bin_40_FD_119773 | JGI IMG/M metagenome (GOLD analysis project Ga0181538, IMG submission 119773) | Peatland microbial communities from MTU Mesocosm Facility, Houghton, MI, USA - PEATcosm2014_Bin23_30_metaG | ecosystem: Environmental > Terrestrial > Soil > Wetlands > Peat | place...
AACTCGCCAAGCCGCTGCTTATCGAGCGCAGGTCGGGCGTAGTCCTTGGGGAGCACGCCTTTTAGCTGCTGGTTCTCCTTCTCGATCGCGACCATAGCGTCGTCAATCAGCTTGCCGATGGTCACCTGCTTCGCGTTCTTCTGGAGGAACTCCCAACGCGCCTGCTTGGGCACCCAGAAGACGTTCTCGCCCGCGTACTCGTCCCGGTCTTCGGGATCGGCACCTGCTTCCTTCAGCAGCACCTGACGCCGTTCCTCGAAGGCGTCGGAGATGTACTTCAGGAAGATCAGCCCGAGCGCAACGTGCTTGTACTCGGCGGCATCCATGTGCCCGCGCATCTTGTCAGCCGCCGCCCACAGCTTCTGCTCGAACCCGAGATTCGCACCGCTGCCCGCTTTTGCAGGAGTGTTCGCAGACTTCTTCTTTGCCACGTCCCAGTCCTTGGAATTGTCGTGTGTGCCCGCTGGTCTTTTATGCCACTTCGCGGGCGGGATGCCAAGGACTTTGCGCGTCTTGTTCCGGAGATCAGAACAAGCCGAGGCGACCGACCCGCCGCCGCATTGCGCGCTGAATGCTGAATTTCCCTCCGCACTGGCCGGCCATTAGATTTCAGTTTGAAAAAAAATCGACAGGCTCATTTTTTCGAAGGGGGATCCATTTCAAGGACGGCCCATTAAAACACAATCCATCCAGCGGTAGGGGTTCACGAATTCTTGGCGGAGGGAGTCATTCCGGCCTTCCCCCGTACCCCCCGCCGGTCAGTCCTTGCAGTCTGAGGTCCCCCATACGGGTTTCGGAAAACTCGAAGTTGCTTGGCTAGCGACTTCCGCGAATCGCGCACGCGCGTGCCAGAAGTCGGTTACCTTCGGCATCTTGATGATGTCGAGCAACGTCGTTAGACTCCCTCCAGCATCCGAGAATGATGTGCTGCACAGCACATCGGCCAACCTGCGTGGAGACGCAAAGGTGGTGTGGTTCAGGGCCGGAGAAAAGGCCCGATGCGACGGGAAGCGAATCCCGTAAGAGTATCTCCCCGAAGGATTCGCCGCTCCGATGAGCGGCTTTTTCTTTGGCTCGGGTGCGAATCCAGTCCTACGGAGACGCACTATGGGCTTACACGGAGCCGTTGCCGCAACACCACTCCTACGAGAGAACGCGGTTCACGTCTCTTCGAGGCACCAGCCGTCCTCGACGCCACACATCGAACGCTACGTCGATGCCAAAGCCGCGGGCGACTTCCTCGGACTGCAGGTTCTACTCTTGGGCAAAGGCGACGGTTTGCTACACCGTTCTAAGCCTGCAAACAACTGAGAATACAGAACGCACTGCACGCGCACTGCACCGAATCGAGGTTTGCGAATGGACAAAATGACAGAGCCCGCGGAGTTCGAAGCCCTATTCGCTCGCGTGGCCGGCAAGACCGAGGATCTCGATCGCGCGACGAAGGCACTGCTCAGTCGCGTGTACGTCAAGTGCCACAGATCCTCCTCCGACGAAGATTTGCTCACTGTGGGCGAGCTTGCTACAAGGCTTCGCTGCCAAGTGAAAGAGATCTATTCGCTCACAAGACGCCGGCGCGCGAACCGCGGACTGCTTCCGCTGCCGCACCGCAAAGTCGGCCGCAGATTGCTGTTTTCATGGCGCGATGTTCAGAAGTGGCTGGACGCGCAACCGGGAGCCAAACTGAAAGGGGAATCTCGATGACGATCACTTACGATAAGAAGTCGCGTTGTTTCTTCGCCCGCTGGCGCGAGGCGCAGGCAGACGGCGCAGTTAAGTTCCGTGCAGTACGTTTGATGAAACGATCCGACCGCTTTCACAGCAAAAAAGACGTTCGGAACAGCGAGCAGTATAAGGCGCTAGTCGCGCAACTGCATGCCGGCAACGAAGATCCGGCGCGAATGAAGCTGCTGCTCGCCGTCGCTGAAGCCCGCGGCAGATCGAAGCCGGACGAGCAGGATGTCGCCTTGGTCGAGCGCGTCATCGGCGATGATTCCGCGGCCTCGGTGCTGCTCGCGAATTTTGTGGAATCCGTTTATTGGGCGCACGCAGAAGCAAGCCTCCGCGCCAAGACAGTGCGCGAGTACAAAAGCATTTGGTCACGTTATGGCATCGGCGCGAAGGTTCGCGGTCTGCGCGTCTGCGATTTTCGTACCATGCACGGCGCCGACATCTTGCAGAGCATCGCAACAACCGCGAAGATCAGCAAGGCGACGTTGCAGCGAGTCAAGTTCCTGCTCTCGGGAATCTTTGTGCTGGCGATGAACAAAGGGCTGTGCGATTCAAATCCGATGACTGGCGTGATGCTGCCACAAGCGCGAGGCGCCCGTGAGACGCACGCTTACACGCTGGACGAGATCCTCGCTATGCTGCGGTTGCCATTTGATGTTGCGACCAAAGCCGCAATTGGGCTTGCCGCATTCGCCGGCCTGCGCGAGAGCGAGATTGCCGGTTTGCAATGGTCGGACGATGCCGGAGAAACGATCGCCGTGATGCGCTCCATCGATCGAGTGACAGGCGAGCCGAATCCGCCGAAGACAGCGAAAAGTCAAGCGCCGGTGCCGGTGATTCCGACGTTGCGGACGCTTTTGGACGCGCTCAAGGCGACCGCGGCACTGACGCCGGATGGTCACCCGCTGCCGGAAGCACCGATGTTTCCGGGTATTCGACAAAAGTACATCGATCTTGATAAGCTGGCGTTGCGTGTGATCCGGCCGGCAATTGAAAGCGCCGGGATCCCGTGGCACGGCTGGCATTCATACCGCCGATCGACGGCCAGCAATCTGTACCAACTTGGCGCGGACGATCTGACGGTGCAACGCGTTTTAAGGCACTCGCGAGTGAATGTCACCCGAGAGCGGTACATCAAGATCCGCGATGAGAAGGTCGAAAGCGCGATGACGAACTTCGAGAACGCGATCGTAAAATCAAACGGAAACACGCAGTCTGTGCAGTAAATGTGCAGTAAGACTCTGCCCTGATCTTTCTAAGTTGTTGGTTCTACACGCCGGAGAGGTGGCCGAGTGGCTGAAGGCGGCGGTTTGCTAAACCGTTATACGGGCCAAAACCTGTATCGAGGGTTCGAATCCCTCCCTCTCCGCCAGATTCTTCCTGCAAGGTCCTTCGCTTCGCTCGGGGTTTCGGCAGCAGACGATCACCGCCAGGGCGCACAGAGTTTGGACGCCGTTACCGCGCGCTGCCTCTCCTACAATGGCGCTGGTATGCCCGACACCTCGATCGAGCCATTCCTGGACGAAACCTGCGAACCTCGTGTTCGTGGATTTCTGCACCACCCAGTGTCCCCAGGCGGCGAGGCTCTGGTGCTGACGCACGGCGCTGGAGCAAACTGCCAGTCGCCTTTGCTGCTGGCGGTCGCAGGAGCGTTTGCCGAATGTGGAACGACGGTCCTGCGCTGCGACTTGCCGTTTCGCCAGATGCGTCCGCACGGGCCTCCGAGTGCGGGCAGCGCGGCGCGCGATCGCGAAGGATTGCGGCAAGCGGTGACGGCGATCAGGAAAATCGTTCCGGGGCGAGTGTCCCTCGGCGGACACTCCTACGGCGGGCGCCAGGCCACCATGCTGGCTGCCGAAGATCCCAGCGTGGCTGCGGCGCTATTGTTGCTGTCCTACCCGCTGCACCCGCCGCGGCGTCCCACGCAATTGCGCACGGCGCATTTCCCCCAGCTCCGCCTGCCGTCGTTGTTTGTCACCGGCACGCGCGACGAGTTCGCTTCGGTCGGGGAGATCACCTCCGCGCTGGAATTGATTCCGGCGCGAACCAGGCTGCTGGTGATCGAAGGCGCCGGTCACAGCCTCGCCGGGCGCGGCGAGCTTCCCGCGGTCACTGCCAAGGTGGTCAGCTCTTTCCGGGAGTTGATCGGGTAGGCTGCACCATCCATCTTTCCGAACCCGCCGCCCCGCACACACAATCGAAACCTTGATGAGATTCGATCTCCATCAGGAGGCTTCCATGCGCTGTCTCGTTCTAATGCTGCTGGTGTGCTTTGCCGCCCTGCCGGCGTTTTCTGCCGAGGGCAAGTCGGTCTCCTACAAGAGCGGAGACGAGACGGTCAGCGGCATGCTATATACGCCCGCGGGCAAGGGCCCGTTCCCAGCTCTGGTGATCATTCACGAATGGTGGGGCCTGAACGACTGGGTGAAGGAACAGGCCGCAAAATTTGCCGATCAGGGCTACGTCACGCTGGCGGTGGATCTTTATCGCGGAAAGGTGGCGGCGACTCCCGACGAGGCGCACGAACTCAGCCGCGGACTGCCGCACGACCGCGCCGACCGCGACCTGCTCGCGGCTGCCGATTATCTGCGGTCACTGACGAATGTGGACCCAGCCCGCGTAGGCTCGATCGGCTGGTGCATGGGCGGAGGATACTCGCTCGACCTGGCGCTGGCAGACTCTCGACTGGCCGCCACCGTGATCAACTACGGACACTTGGCCACGTCGCTGGATAGCTTGAAGAAGATCCACGCCTCTATCCTGGGCATCTTCGGCGGGCAGGACCGCGGCATCCCGGTCAGCGACGTGCGCACCTTCGAACAGCAGTTGAAGCAACTCGGCAAGCCCATCGAGATCGTGATCTTCCCCGACGCCGGGCACGCCTTCGAGAATTCCACTAACAAGACCGGTTACAGGGCGGACGACGCGGCCCAGGCCTGGACGAAGACGGTGGCATTTCTGCGCCGCACGCTACAGGAAGGCTGGCGCTAGGCAGGCACGGCAAATGCTTTTGATGGGGGAGGGTCTCCGCCGCGGGTCAGGTGGTTGGCGTCCGGCTACGGCCAGCGCTTGTTGGCGTCGCCATTGGCCGGCCCCGCCACCGGCAGGACATCCAGAACCGGCTCGTCCAGACTCATGGCCGCCGTCTCCACGTGGCGCTGGATCGGGTCGAGGGCCCTGGCGTGCTGGTTCTGGCCTTCCTCCTCCAGCAGGCGCGCCGCAACGCGCAGCAGCTTGATTTCGCGGGTCAACTTCTCGATCTCGGTTTCCTTGTCGCGCAGAACGTCCTGGATATTTTTCATTGCACCCTCATTGCTGACTATAAGCGGGTTAGTGCCGGTCTGGGACATGACCGAGGTGCACCGTCCCTTGGCAGGGGACTGAGCCCTTTTGGTCATGTTTTTCCCATGGGCTGCTTGCTACGATTGTTTTTACCCAAGAGCATCTTGACGGGAGAAGTCGGGAAATGGGTTCGGCCCAGGGACCAGTGACATCGGAACTAGAGCAGGCGCGCAGCGCGCCGGAATTCGGAGCGCACACGCCGCTGGCGGAAAAACTGCTGGCGGTGGCCATTCGCGCGCAAAACTTCACCGGGTCCAGCGGCGTCGCTATCGCTTTGACCGAAGGCCAGGAGATGGTCTGCCGCGCCAACTGGGGCACCAGCGCGCCCGAGGTCGGCGCCAAGCTCAGCAGCGAGAACAGCTTCACCGGGCTGTGCGTGCGCAGGGGCGAGCCACTGCGCTGCGATGATGCCCAGAGCGATCCGCGGGTCGATCCCGAAGCTTGCCGGGCGCTGGGGATCAGCGCCATCGCGGTCGCGCCGGTCCGCCGCGGGCTGAAGGTGATCGGCGTGATCGCCGCCTTCTCCGACACGCCCAACGCCTTTACCGACAAGCACCTCCTCATCCTCACCACGCTTTCAGAGGTCATCGTCGAACTCCTGGACGACCCCCATCCGGTTCGGCCCCTGCCCCAGGCTGTAGAAGCCGCCGCTTCCAACCTGATGCGCGCGACAGGAGTTGCGCAGGCGCCGGCTGGGCCGCGAGTGGAGAAGTCGGCAGTGACGAGCGTGGCGCAAGAGCCGGCCGCGCCGCCGGTTGAGGAAGTTCCGCTGGTCGCGCCGGCAGCGCCGGTTCCGCTCGAGAAGGCTCCGGAGCCCCCCACGGCGCGCGACAGGGCCTCGGACCAGCTCGCGGGAAGCAGAAAAGACGAGATTTGGCCGTCCGCACTGAATTCCGATCCGCTACCCCAGCCACCCAAGGCCGCCTTTCCACCCCTGCGCGGCCAGACCGAACTTGGCGGGGATCATGCTGCGGCACCCCAACCAACCAAACCCGGACCGGCTGGGGGCGCCGCTTCCGGAGGGCTCAAGCTGGTAAAGCCGCCCGCAAGTATGCCGGCGCCCGATTTCGGCCCCGAGCTCACCTTCAGCGGCTTCGAAGCCGATGCCAGCCCAGGGCGTCGCTGGCTGCTTCTGGCAGCGGTTCTGGCCATGTTCGCTATTCTCGCGGCCGCAGGCTGGCGTTTGCAAATGGCAAGAAACGCCAGTATGGCAAAGCAGGCTCCGGCGGCCGCGGCGCCGGCGCCTGAGACGGCTCACCCGCAACCCGAGTCGGCGCAGCCCGCCGAACCCGCACCGGTGGCAGCCGAGCACGTCCTCGTCAGTTCTCCGCGGAAGGCCAGCGTCGCCCCCTCTCCGGCAAAGGCAGCGCCAGCTTCGGAGCAACTCTCCGAGGCAGGGGATGTGACCGTCCGGCGTGGCCCGCAGCCGATAGTCGAAGACGCCGGACCCGTCCGCCGGCCGGCCACCGGCGCGTCTCGCCCCGCACAGGCGCCCGAGGCCCAAGCGCCGCAGCTCGCGCTCGCAGCCCCGGATCTGCCCGCGGCCCTGGCTAAGCCCACGCCCACCGCCGTCACCGGGCCGGTATCGCGCGTGGTTCCGGCACAACTGAATCACCGCGTAGAGCCGCCGTATCCGGACGCGGCGCGCCGCCTGGGAGTCTCCGGCAAGGTGGTGATGAAAGCGACCATCACCAGATCCGGTACCGTGGGGAGCGTACGGTGGGTGAGTGGCAACGATATGTTCCGCGACACCACCGTCGCCGCCGTCAAGCAGTGGCGCTACAAGCCGGCCAGCTTAAACGGCCAGCCCGTCGAATCCGACCTCGAGATCGTGCTCCAGTTCAAAAATACGCCAAACCAGTAAGCCGCTCTTTGATCGCCGGTAAGGCGCTCTGCAGCCATGGGTTCCGGGCCCTGAGCCGCAACAAAATTGGCCGGCATGGTGGCTTTTTGCACAGGGTTTGGGTATAATTTAGTTGCCTTAGATGGAAGCGGCGGTTGGAGCAGCATCCGCTGAACAGCGTTATCTGCCTCACCTAGTACCTCCCGATTCATCTCAGCGCAAAATCAAGACAAGGATGTGTGTAACACGTATGGAGCAAGGAACTGTAAAGTGGTTCAACGATGCCAAGGGCTACGGCTTTATCAGCCGGCAGAACGGCGAGGATGTTTTCGTTCATTTCTCAGCGATTCAGAGCGAAGGCTTCCGCAGCCTGCAGGAAGGGCAAGCCGTCCAGTTCAATGTCGTCAAAGGACCTAAGGGCTGGCAGGCAGAGAACGTACAACCTCTCTAAGCGGATGCGGTCTGGCCACCCCATCAAACCAAAATCGGGTTTGCTGGGGACCCCGGTACCCGCATCGGCAACCATCTGGGGCGGCCGTCAGGCTGTCCCTTTTCTTTTTTAGGGGGGAACCACAGGCGGCAAAGCCCGCCGGCGGCGGCATCGAATAACCTATATCCCACTTCTGGCCGGGGAGGGGATGCCCTTGCTTTGCGGCCGCTGCCATCACCATAACCCGGAACCGAATCGCTACTGCGGTATGTGCGGCTTCCCGCTGGAAACGCCGCCCGCCAAGCCTGCCGAGGCCGTTTCGCAGGAGAAGGAAGCACAACCGGCTCGGGCTTCGACGGGGACATCAATCCTCGGGCTGAACGCAGAACCACTGCCATCCCGTCCTGCAGCCCCCCGGCCTGCCATAACCGGGCCTTCGTTTCTGGGCCTGGGTACGGAGCCTGAACCCGACCGCGCCAGTTATCTTCTTGAAGATGATGAGCCCCGCCACCATTTCGGCTTGTGGATTGCGCTGGTGCTGCTCGTCGCGGCGCTGCTCGCAGGGTGGCATTTTCGGGCCGAGGCGCGCCCCATGGCCGGCCAGCTCTATGGTGCGGTGCTCGCGCGCGTGAACCCGCAGCCTCCGGCGCCGGCTGCCCCCGCCGCTCCGCCCGTGGACCCTGCCGCGCCCGAACCCACAGCCGCAGCGCCTCAACCATCCGCTTCGGCAGCCGCCAACGACGCCCCGCCGGCGGCTGGAGTCAGTCCGGATGTGCGACCGCAGTCGGCCGGAGCTGCAGCTCCGGCCGCCAAGCCCGATGACAACGGAGTTTCGACCGCGAAGGAAAAGTCCGCCGAACCGGCCAAGCCTGGCCAGGATAACCAGGAAGAGGTTGCTTCCACCAAGAACACTGCGCAGGCAGCCAAGTTCGCCCATGCCAGCCGTCAGAGGCCGGCGCAGGCAGCCGCGCCAGAGGACAATCCCCAGTTGCAACTGGCGCAGAAGTATATTCGCGGGCAGGGTGTGCGCCAGGATTGCGTAACCGGCATGGCCTATTTGCGGGAGGCGATGAAACGTCCCACCGCGGAGGCTGCCAGCCAGATGGGCGCGCTCTATGCCACCGGCACCTGCGTGGCGCTGGACCGCTTGGCCGCCTATCGCTATTTCAGCTCGGCCCTGGAGATGTCCCCCAGCAACGCCTGGCTGGCGCGGGAACGCGACGAACTCTACGGCCAGATGAGCAGCGCCGAGCGCCGCCAGGCCGACCAGCAGTAGTTAGTTCCTCTTCTCCATCTCCACCGCGCGGGGGAAGAGGATGTTGTTCTCCAGGTGGATGTGCTGGTGCAGGTCCTGCTCGAACTCGCCGAGAGCGCGATACAGGCTGGCATAGGTGGTGCACCCGTCGGCCGGCACCGCGTACGCTGAGCTGAGTTCCCGCATCTCTTTCAGCTTCCTGCCCGCGCCGTCGTGCTCCGTCATCATCATCTGCACCGGGTTGCGCACCGTGCCGAAGAATGGCGGAGGAACAGGCTGGCCGCGCTCCACCGCCGCCTGCATGCTGTCGATGTACGGGAACAGCACGTTCTCTTCCTTGAACATGTGCGGGGTCAGTTCGTTGCCCAAGTCCTCGAAGCTTTCCTGAATCTTCGCCGCCTCGGGATGGTTCTGCCCGTGCGCCGCAACCACCTTTGCCAGCAGCGCCTGGATGCGAGAAATCTCCTGGCGGACGTAGGTGTGGTGCTTGTTGACGATGTGCGCGGTGAGTTCGTTCAGCGGCGCTGTGGTCCAGTCGCGCTCGGGTGCGGCTGCCAAGCGCGCGCTTTCGCTCAGTTCCAGGGAGCGGATGACATCGTCAACGGTTATGCGCGCGGCGCTGCACGCGTCCTGCAACGACTTACCGCCGCCGCAGCAATAGTCGATTCCCAGTTTTTCGAATATCCGGGTCGCGCCCGGCAACTCAACGGCGAGTTCACGCACAGTCCTGCTCGCGGTGACGGCCATTTGTTTTTTCCTCCCTTGCAGTTGGGCTGGGGTGGGATGCTTCGGCCGCCACTGCCGCCGGTAGTTCTACCGCGGGCCCCAGCGAGGCCAGCAGCTTGCTAAGATCGCGGTTCTCGGCAGCAAGGATTTCTTCGGAACGCAGCCTCATTGTTTTCTCCTGAATACAGTCTACTCGGGCGCCGCTCCGGGCGGGGTGACTTTTGTCACGGGGAGTTGTAATTTTCAAGATGTGCGCGGGGGGGCCCGGCACAACAGGGCAGCGTCGTTCTTACGATGCGGTCGCGTCTAGTGAAACAGAAAGTTCAATCCGACCCGGCGGCCGCTTCACTGTGACCCTGACGCTTCCAGCTTGTTCAGTCAAATTAAATTGACGATCGAAATTTAGCGTGAGCTGTTCGGTGGTTTTTTCGGATCGCTTTGGGCCCTGCCCATTGAGGGTTGCCGCGCTTATTCTGTAGCCCTTGTAATCGAAAGAGAAACCGGGCAGCTTAGCGCATGCGAGATAGAGAATTTCGGCGTTTGGCTTAGGACGCTTGCCCTTTCTGGAGTCGTGGCAATACGTATTGAGTCTCGCCTTTCCATTTTCCAACCCAAGTAACTTTGCGGCGTCGCTCTGCCTGATGCCTCTGTGCTCCAAGAACTGATTTAGGGCATCTCCAAACGCACGGGCGAAGTCCTGCCGGGAATCGGCATCGACAATATCTGGCATAATGGGTAGTCAAATATATTTGACAATATTCACATCAGTCAAATATATTTGACCTTCGAAATAACCTTGTCCAAGCGGGTGCCACAGGTTCAGGCTTCTACAAGACAGGGAGGGGTGCATGACGGCGAGTGTGATCGGCGATGAAGAAAAGCTAGCCGAGCTGATTCTCTACATTAGCCAAAAGTGCGCCACTGATCCGAAATTCGGTGCCGTAAAGCTGAACAAGATACTTTACCTTTCGGACTTCCTGTCATTTGGGAACTGGGGGGAGCCGATAACGGGGGTCGAGTACCAGCATCTCCGCATGGGGCCGGCCCCACGAAGATTAATCCCAGTTCGTGACGGGCTGAAAAACAGCGGCAAGTTGGTAGTGCAGGTCCTGCCGCTCAGGAGCGGGAACAAACAGGTGCGAACCGTCAATTTGACTGAGCCTAATCTGAAAGTGTTCTCGGGTCGAGAAATCGCACTGGTTGACAGCATAATCGAAGATTTGTGGGATTTAGATGCGGAAGAAAGCAGCGAGTTCAGTCACCGCTTCGTGGGATGGAAGGTGACTAAAGAGGGTGACCCGATCCCATACGGCAGCATTTTCATATCCGATGAACCACTCTCTGCTGCCGAGGTTCAGCGCGGGCAGGAGTTGGCGCGAGAATTTGGTCTCACATCCGGCGACGCTCGGTATTGATCTATGCCGGCTCGCCAGATCGTTGAAGACCAGCTGTACACTGACCAGATCAACAAGTATCGCATCAATTGGCAACGACTGGATGAAGCGCTGATGACACTCTCTCCAGCCCTGCTTGGCAGCCCGGAATTATTCCCAGTCGTACCGGGGACCAAACTTCACAGATTGAAACTTGTCGGCTTTCCGGGCGTGCCCCCGCTCTCGATATTCTTCACTCTCAGTCCCACTCAAATAGTGATCAAGACAGCAGAACTCATAGATCTTGAAGAGTAGGGCGTGCGGATGGCGAGGACCATCGGCCAGCGACTGCCTTAGTGCGTCTCGCCATCTCCCGGGGCGCGGTCGGGAGTGTCCAAGGTCAGGGCGACGGCGGCGTGGGGAACGGGCTGAGGTGGAGTGAAGTTCTCGTCGTCGCGTCCTTCAAGCGCGACTCGCATGAAGTCCATCCAGATGGGCAGGGCGGCGCGCGCGCCCGTCTCCTTGTTGCCCAGGGTCTTCTTCTCGTCGAAGCCCACCCACACTCCACAAGTGATTGAGGGCGAGAAACCGATGAACCAGGCGTCGGTGAAGTCGTTGGTCGTGCCCGTCTTACCCGCCAGCGGATGCTTCAAGCTGGCCGCGGCGGCGGCGGTCCCGTGCTGCACCACCTGCTGCATCAGGGAGGTCATCACCCGAGCCGTCTGCGGCGTGGTCACGTCCTTCACCTCGGGGTAGTCTTCCTCCAGCACCTGTCCCTGGTAGTCGGTGACGCGGCGGATGTAGCGCGGCACCACCCGCACGCCATCGTTGGGGAACGTAGTGAACGCCGCAGTCTGCTCGATCAGGGTCACCTCGGCGGCGCCGATTGCCACCGGCAGATACGCCGGCAAGGGTGAAGTAATGCCGAAGCGCCGCGCGGTTTCGATGACGGCGTTGATCCCCAAGCGGTCCGCCAGCTTCAGCGCCGGGATGTTGCGCGATTGCGAGAACGCCCGCCTGAGCGTGATGCTGCCTTCAAACTTGCCGTCGTAATTGTGGGGAGCGTAGGGACCGGAGGCGGTGGTGAAGGTCACCGGGGCGTCGAGGATGACATCGTCGGGCGAAGCGCCCTTCTCGACCGCGGTGGTGTACACGTAGGGCTTGAACGCCGAACCCACCTGGCGCAGCGCCTGGGTGGCGCGGTTGAATTTGGATTCATCGAAATCGCGGCCCCCGACCATGGCCTTGATGGCGCCGGTGGAGTTGTCGAGCGCGATCAGAGCGCCCTGCGTGCCTGCGTCCTGTTCCATGCTGACCTTGGCGCTGCCGTCGGGCGCGAGCGATTGCACCTTTACGTACACCAGATCGCCATCCGACAGCAGTTCCTGCGGCGAGTGCTTGCCCGTCCATGCGATCTCGCTCGGCCCGACGGTGGCCAGATACTTTCCGAACTTCAAAATGGCGCTGGTGCTGGAGACCGAGCGCACCAGCGCGTGCACATAGCTGCCCGTCTCCAGAGGTTCCTGCCAGTCGGGATCGCGGAAGCCGTCGAGCGTCGCGCCGCCGGCCAGCACGTTCGGCAGCCGTCCTTTCCAGCCGTGCCGGCGCTCGTAGGCGGCCAGGCCGTCGAGCACCGCCTGGTTGGCGGTCTTCTGCAAGTCCATGTCGAGCGTGGTGTAAACCCGCAGCCCGCCCTCGTGCACCTTGTCGCTGCCGTACTTCTTCTCGAGATATTGCCGCATCTCTTCGACGAAGTAGGGCGCGAGTGAATTGGTGTCCCACTGCACGTTCAGCTTGAGCGGTGTGTTCTTGGCGCGGGTGGCCTCGTCGGTGGTGATCTTGCCATCTTCCAGCAGGTTGTTGATCACCAGGTTGCGCCGCCGCACCGCTCGCTCCGGGTTGTTGATGGGCGAGTACAGGTTCGGGGCCTTGGGCATGCCGGCCAGCAGCGCCGCTTCTTCGAGCGTCAGGTCTTTGGCTTTCTTGCCGAAGTAGAACTCTGACCCGGCTTCGAAGCCGTACACGCCGTGTCCCAGGAAGATCTGGTTGGAGTACATGGCGAAGATTTGCGGCTTGGTGAAGCGGCGCTCGATCTGCAGCGACAGCATGATCTCCTGCAGCTTGCGCCGGTAGGTGCGCTCGGGCGAAAGAAACAGGTTGCGCGCCAACTGCATGGTGAGCGTCGAGGCGCCCTGCGCCCGGCTGCCCGACACCAGGTCGCGCCAGGCCGCGCCCAAAACGCGGTAGAAATTTACCCCCCAGTGCTTTTCGAACTCCTTGTCCTCGGTGGAGATCACGGCATCGCGCAGCGGCTTGGGGAAATCGTTGTAGGAGGCGATCACGCGCCGCTGCAGCGCGAAGGATCCGATCACGCGGCCCTGATCGTCGTAGAGTTCGGTGATCGAACTGGGCCGGTAGCGGTCCAGTTCCTCCACCTGCGGCAGCTCGGTGGAATAGACGAACAGCAGTCCCGCCAGCGCGCCGAACGCCGCCGAAGCCAGCACCAGCAGGCCAAACACCATCCATCCCACCACATGTTTCTTGGCGGCTGTTTCCAGGGAAGCCTGTGTGAGCAGAGTCGGCATGACTGCGGGACAAGAACGGCTTCAGGATAGCAGTTCTGCGGTTGCGGTGGGATCGGGAAGGCACGCCTTCAGGCGTGCCGCAAGAACCTAAAATAAAAAACCAGCGCGAGGGGGCGAATGCAACTGAGCGCGTACAAAGCAGGTCAGTCGCCGCCTTCCCCTGCGTACAGGGCGACATCCACGGGCCTGGGCGCGTGGCCTTTGGTGTTCACCAGCGTGACCCCGGCGAAGGCCAGTGCGCCGCCCACGATCGAGAGCACAGTGGGGACCTCCCGCAGAA
>Ga0181538_10004223_pt1 | contig 13554 bp, 7 predicted proteins | sample PEATcosm2014_Bin_40_FD_119773 | JGI IMG/M metagenome (GOLD analysis project Ga0181538, IMG submission 119773) | Peatland microbial communities from MTU Mesocosm Facility, Houghton, MI, USA - PEATcosm2014_Bin23_30_metaG | ecosystem: Environmental > Terrestrial > Soil > Wetlands > Peat | place...
CGCGATTGCAGCACGCCAAGTGGATGCACCAATTCGGTGCATCGAGCACCGTCAGGTCACGCAGCACCACGTCCCGGCACTGCACGAATAGCACCAGCACTCCCGGCCGGGCGAGCATGCGCACGGGGCCTTCCCGGTTTTCTCCCACCCGCTCCCACGCCGCCGCACCCTGGCGGGTGGCCGCGAAGTCCTGAAAAGGCCCCGGCGGGTGCGGCTGGCGCGGTTCGCAAATGAAGGCGCGGCCATTGCCGTCGATCGCGCCCGGGCCGGTGATGCCGATGTCGTGCGCATCCTCCGCCACGATGAGCGCCGTGGCCCGGCCCTCCGAAGACCGGCTGATCGAGCGGTAGTCTTGGACCTTCGGGCTGCCCAGTACCGTCGCACCCACCTCGAGGTGCAGCGTAACATTGCTGAGCATCTCGATCGTGCCGCTCAGGTAAATTCCGGGGACGAATTCCACTGTCCCTCCGCCCTCTTTGGCGCACCAGCGGATCGCGGCATTGATGGCAGAGCTATCCAACCGCTTGCCGTCGCCCGCCGCCCCGAAGGCACGCACCTCGCAAACGCCGGGCCGGCCCGCCGCGGGGACCGATTGCTGCGCCGCTCCAGCCGCGCCCAAAAGAACCGTGCACAAGGCGGCCGCCGTGCCCGTCCGCACCAGCCACTGCCGTGTGACGCATGAGTAAGGCATCTCTTCCGATCCCCTCCCTTGCCGCGCAGAGCGCGCCGTTTTGTTCGCTGCATATTAGCAGATCAGGCTAGCTTGCGGGGCGTGGGGTTACGAAATCCAGCTTCGTTCATGCCCTCGGCCTCTACGTCTTGAAGGTGCTCCATACGAAGCCAGAAAAGCGGTCGACAGGGAGCAACGGGAAACCCCGCGGAAGTTTCAGGCAGGAGTTGCACGTCCACCCCCGGCGAGTCATTCCACCCATCCACAAACCGCGGCCACTTAGGTGGCGAGGTTTCTTCGAAGTATGCGATTCAGGTGCAATCTGCTCGTTGATACGGTAAACCTAGCTCACTCGATAAATCCAACAGGACTAACACCATGAGAAACTCACATCTCTCGCTTTTTGCTTTATCGCTGCTCGCCGGATTGCTATTAGTGGCTGGCGCAGATCGGATTCAGGCTCAGCAAGCGAGCAGCAAGACTCCCGAACTTGCCGGGAATAAGCCGGAGGCGTTTGGCTTCTCGTCCGAGCGACTGGAGCGGCTCCACGCCGTAATACAGCAGGAAGTGGACGGGAAGCAGCTTGCCGGCATCGTCACCATTTTGGCGCGCCATGGCAAAGTGGTGGAGGAAAGGACCTACGGGAAGAAGGACATCGCAAGCGGCGCGCCCATGACGCGGGACACGATCTTCCGCATCTTCTCCATGACCAAGCCGGTTACCGGCGTGGCCATGATGATCCTCTATGAACAAGGTAAATGGCATCCCTTGGATCCGGTCTCGAAGTACATTCCCGAATTCGCCCATCTGAAAGTATTCAAGGGTGTGGACGAGAGCGGCAAGATGATTCTGGAAGACCCCGTTCATCCCCCTACGATGCACGAGCTGATGACCCACTCTGCGGGCTTCACTTACGGGTTCTTCGGCAACACGGTGGTCGATAAGATGTACCTGGACGAGCACGTGTGGCAATCCAAGTCACTGCAAGAGATGATCGACAAGCTGGCGAAGATCCCGTTGCTCTATCAGCCCGGAACTCGCTGGGTCTACAGCGCGTCCATGGATATCCAGGGCTACATCGTGGAAAAATTATCGGGCCAGTTGCTGCCCGATTTTATGCAACAGCGCATTTTCGGTCCCCTGGGCATGAAGGACAGCGGCTTTTTCGTTCCCACGGAAAAGCGCAACCGCTTAGCCACGCTCTATGCATCGGGCCCGAACGGCGAGCTGGTTTTGAACCAGGCGCCCACCGTCGCCACCGACGATTATGCCACCCAGCCATCGATGCCCGGGGGCGGGGGCGGAATGGTTTCAACCGCTGAGGACTATCTGCGCTTCGCCCAGATGCTTCTCGATGGCGGCGAGTTGGACGGCGTCCGCATCCTGGCCCCAGCCACGGTCGAGCTCATGACCGCGAACCATCTCGCCCCCAACCTCATGACGGGGGAATTCTCAATTGGTCCAGAGATCATGCGGCCCGGCTTGGGGTGGGGCTACGATTGCGCGGTCTACACGGACCCGCGCGAGGCCGACGAAGTGGTGGGCAAAGGCACTTTTTTCTGGCTCGGCGCGGCGGACACCTGGTTCTGGGTCGATCCCACGAATGATCTGGTTTTTGTGGGCATGACCCAGCAAAGGATCGGCCCCGGTGAGCCCAATGTGGAGGCGTTGAGCCAGCCCATGGTCTATCAGGCGCTGGTGAAGCCCGGGAAGTGACTCTTCGGCTCGCTCCCGCTGACTCGCCGGTAAACACGAGGGAGACTTACAGGGGAGGTTCGGCGGCTCCGTATTAGAAAGTCAATCGCGCGCTGAACTGGGCTTCGCGGCCTGGGTGCATGGCCATGGTGATGGTTCCAAACTGCGGCTCGTTCACGAAGCGATTGGGCGTACCGTAGTTGGTGTGGTTGAGCGCGTTAAACCCTTCCGCGCGGATCTGCAGGCGGAGTGATTCCAGCAGGTGAAACTCGCGCGACAACGCCAAATCCGCAACTTGCATTCCCGGCGCTTCCACGCTATTCCGCCCTACGTTGCCGAAGGTGTACGCGGGTGGGGCAATGAAGGCTGCGGTATTGAACCACTCCTCGGAAGTGTGGGTACCGGAAGGGAACACCGGCTGATCCTTATAATTCGCGCGGATGGGATTCTCACCCAATATGGTTCCGGCGTTCGCTGTGTCGCCATACACCGAAATGGTGAAAGGCATTCCCGTCTCCGCCTGATAAACCGTCGCCAACTCCCAGTACGAGGTGAGGCGGCTCAGCCATCCTTGCTGCCTTAGCCCGGGAATGTTGTACACAAAGGTACCGACGTAGCGCAGGCGCACGTCGCAGGCCAAACCCTTCTCCGCGTCGAGGTCGTGATCATTCTGCGGAATGGCGGATTCATCCATGGGGGAGCGAAAGTCCGGCGCGTTGGTAATGCTTTTGGCCCAGGTGACGTTGGTAAGAAAAGTGAGCCCGTGGGAAAAGCGATGGCGAACGTCCACCCAACCCGCGTTGTACCAACTGCGCGCGGAGTCTTCCAGCAGATTGACGGTGGAGACCGGCTGAACCAAGCTGGCGACGGTGAGGTCGGCGGGAATGACGTTTCCGCTGGGAATAACGGTTCCGGGTAGAAAGCTAATGGTCTTGTAAGGCCGGCGTGGCTGGAGGAGCCCCGGTCCGGGAAGCGGGTTGTTGATCAGGTGAGCCCGCTGGAGGTGGAATCCATCCTCGCCCTGATAACCGACTTCCAGCACCGTGTTCGGGGTAAGGGCTTTCTGCAGCGAATAGCTCCATTGTTCGATGTATTGCGAGGGGCTATGCGGGGGAAAGGCGGTGAAGCTGGTCACGGTGGTGCCCAGAACCGGCGGGGCAAAATTGAATCCCGTCAAGCTGGGAGTGTAGTTGTCACTCTGCTGCGTCTGCGGGAAGACAAAGGGCACGTTGTGACGCTGATTACACCAAGTGTTCATGTCTACGGGCGTGAAGAAAATGCCGTAACTCGCACGCATGACGAAGGGAAACTTTCCCTGGAAAGCGTGGGTCAAGCCCACCCGGGGCGCGAAGTTGAGCTTCTGAGAGTAAAGCAATCCGGCGGGAGTACCTTCCTGACCTCCGATGAAGATATAGGGGACTCCATCCTGCCAAGTCAAGTTGCTGCCGTGCTTGTCGGCCTGGATATCGGTGAGCGGGCTCATAAACTCGTAGCGCACGCCGACGTTTACGGTGGTATTCCCCGTGACGCGCCAGTTGTCCTGCACAAATCCGTCGGCATACCATTGGCGCAGATTCATTTCAGGAATACCGGCCTGCCGCTGCTTGACCACGGGGAGGCCCAACAGGAGGCTTGCCATGGCGGCCCCTGTCCCGTCATTGGTGGCGGTTTCAGTAGTAAATCCATTGGTAAACTGATAATAGCCGCGGTTTTGGAAGAAGCCCCACATGGGCCAATCGTAATTCCGATAGTTGCCGCCTATCTTGATCGAGTGCCGTCCCCGTTGCTTGTTCCAGATGTCACCCACTTGCAGGAGGGTGTCCCAATCGTGCACCGGGGTCGCGGCATAGGAATCGCCAAAGGCGTTGTAGCCCTGCACCGTTACATAGGGCATGCCCCACGCGCCCTTGCCGCCAAATCCCACCCCCTGGATGCCCAGTTGGGTGACGTAGTCGTTGGTGAAGTTGTCCTGGGAATAGCGGTGCATGGAAAGACGCGACAGCCCCAGCCAGAACACGTTTACCGACGTGGACGAGACGAGGTGTGTGTACTGGAGGGTCAGATTCTGCGCAAGATTGTTGTCAAAGGATCCGAAGCCGGGCAGATTCTCCGGGGTAAAATCCCTCTCGGCAAGGAACGAATAGCGTCCGAACAGCGCATCGCCATGGGGCAAATTATGGTCGAGGCGGAGGGTTGCCTGATTGGAAAAATTGCGGTTGTTGCGCAGGTCCAGGTAGTTGTTGGAGTCCGGTCCCACGCCGATGGGCGTCGCCCCCATGCTCATGCCGCCCATCCCCATCCCCATCCCTGAATCCATATTGGGAAGCGGCACCTCCGCCAACTCGCCCAAGGCGACTGAGCTCATACGGTCGCTGGGGACCACATCATTCGGAAACGGCTTGCGGAGGTTGACGGGATTGGTAGGGCTGGTGGGAAGCGACGGGTTGTAGTTGGGGTTCGCGTACGAGGTGGAGGGATCGTAAATGGTCAACCCGGTCATGCCGAAATCGCCCATCCGCTCCATCGCGGTGGGAACCGTCTCAATTTGTGCGAGGCCGTTGCTTAAACGGAAGCCCTCCCAGTTGGCGAAGAAGAACGTGGAATTCTTGCGGATCGGACCACCGACCGATGCGCCGAATTCGTTCTGGGCAAGATGCGGGATGTTGCTCGGGTCCGTGAACGTGCGGGCATCAAAGGTGTTGCTTCGGACAAATTCATAGGCGTCCCCGTGCAGCCTATTACCGCCGGACTTAGTTACGATATTGACTTGGGCGCCGCCCGCGCCGCCGAATTCCGCCGAGTAACTCCCCGTCTGCACCTTGAACTCGCGAACGGCGTCGGGCGATGGACTGTAGGAGAGGGTGTTAAACGTGGGGTCGGTATCCGTCGAGCCATCCAGCAGAAAGTAGTTGGCGTTCGGCCGCCCGCCGCCAACACTCAAAGCCGAGTTCTGGTTGGGCCGCCAGTAGAGCGGATTGGCGTTCCCCATTTGCGCCCCAAATCCCGCGTGAGCGGCAGGGGCCAGCAGCGCCAGGTCGAGCACATGCCCGCCATTCAACGGCAATTCCTTGGTCAGGGTGGGTTCAATGACTTCACCCAGGCTGGCATCCGCAGTGCGCAATACCTCCGGAGCTCCAACCACCCGGAACTCCTGCCTCAGCGGGCCTACCTGCATCGCGAGGTCGAGGCGAAGGTATTGGTTCACTTCCAGAGTCAGAGTACGGACTGGTGAATCGAATCCTGCCAAGACGGCGGAGAGCTGGTATTGCCCCGGGTTGAGGCTGACAAACTGGTAGGCGCCCTCCGACGTAGTTTCCACCGTGCGCGCCAGGCCCGTCTGTGTCTCCGTGAGAGCAACTTTTACGTTGGCAAGCGGCAACCCTTGAGCGTCGTGCGCGATGCCGTCGATGTGCGCGCCGCTGGCCTGCGCGCGGGCATCGGGTGTTCCAAGCCCCACGATCAGAAGAGCGGCTAAAAACCATATCCATTTAGGCATGGATTCTCCTACGTATGGAGAGGAGCGGATTGAGACCGCCCCTCTCCACAAAGTTGTTTTTTCTGGCTGCTGTTGAGCCCCTCGAAACCCCAAGAAAACCCGGCGCAGTGAGGAGACTATCAAGGGATGGAGAGGGCCACAATACCATCAACCCATTAGCGCTTCAGATTTGAGGGATTACTAACTTGAATAACAAATGCGGATACCATGGCCGGTTTAGAGATGGGATTGCAGGCCCATCATCCCAAAGATTTATATGTTGAATGCAACGGGGCAACGATAAGTTGCCTCGGCCGCGCTGAAGCGTCCTCGATAAATACTGGGAGCGATCCCGTAGCGGCGCTCGAAGGCGCGGCGAAAACTATCGGAGCTGGCGAAGCCGACCGACTCGCCAACGCTTTCGTCTGCCGGACCAACAATGTCGAGCGCCTGCACGCCGTCGCAGCCGAGAATACCAATCGTCCTCTGGGCCTCGACCGTCGGCTTAGGTTGATTAGCCATCGCTTCACAGCCATTTCTCTGGCGCCGCATCAAAAGCAGCTTTGTGAGCGCCGGAACAGAAATAATAAGTCTTACCCTTGTAGACGGAGGTTGGCGCCGTCGCACGATCGACCTCCATCGAGCACACGGGACAGAGCGGATGCTCGTCGGTTGAAACGGCCGCTTTGGCGTAGACGGCATTCGCGCCGGCGTTCATCCACCCCTGTCCCTGGTATTCCATGTTGTAGGCAGTGTCGGCGGCCACCTTGTGGCCAAAGTAACGCTCGACCTCGCGCAATGCCAAGTCAATGCCCGAGGAAAGCCCGCCGGATGTGGCCACGTTTCCCGCTTCGACAAACCTCACCCCGCGCTTGACTTGTATGTCCGGGAATTGCATCGCGAATTCTTGATATTCGCCATGGTGAGTTGTGGCCGCTTTACCCGATAACAATCCGGTCTTCGCAAGAATGAACGCTCCCGTGCAGACCGACATCGTGACATCAGCATGACGCGAAGCGGTCCTGATCCATTCGAGCATGACGTCGCTCGTGCCGTTCTGCGCTGGAATCACGATGACCTTCGGCGCCGGAGCATTGGCAAAGGTGTAATCCGGCGTAATCTTCAGCCCACCTGCGGTCTTGCGGCTGGTCGTGTTCTCAGCCACGGTGTACAAGCGGAAGGGCATTTGCTCTTCCATAGTCCGGCCGCGCGACGGCACCATGACATCCTTAAACACCTCCCAGGGGCCGGCGAGGTCGATCTCCACCGTGCCCTCGGAGATCACGAAGGCAACAGGAATCTGCCCGCTGCGCGGCGGCGTAAGCGGGTTCAGAACGGTGTCGGGTGCGCTGCTGCTTTCGGAATGGGCTCTGGTCTCCACCAGTGACGGCCCACCTGACCGGCAGGCCGCAAGAGCGGCCAACGCGCCACACGGCGCGGAGATTAGAACGAAGTCTCGGCGTGTCATGTGATCCTCTCCTCTCGCGAAATTGTCCCCGAACTTCGATCAGGATAAGGCGAGTGCTCGATGTCTGCAATGACATATATCCGGCATTATAGGACATCGAGCGCAACTGAAACCGGGGCCAAATCGCTTTGATTACGCTTTTTCACTTTTGGTGGGGCAACCCCTGGCAGGCTGCGGAAAAACCCTTGGACTCTGTCATTCTGAGCGGAGCGAAGAATCTCCGTAGTGGTAGTTTCAACGAACTGCAGAGATCCTTCGTCGCCTGCGGCACCTCAGGATGACTGTCAATAGGGTTTTTCCGGATCCTGCTGGCGATGCGTACCTCATCAAGCAACGAGCCGGGATTGGATCTGCTGTGCTGGAGGGCAGAGGTCTAGTCTTGAGGCATCGCCTCTCAAAACTCCACTGATTCTAGGGCCTCGCCCTGCGCCAGCCGGCCGTTATGTTTCCGGCTTTCCGTAGAGCTCCTGCTCGGACAGCACGGGTCGCTCGCCAAATTCCTTTTCGGCCCTCGCTGCTGCGCCAAACATTGGTCCGCGAGCCGGTACCACTGGCGCGAACGCCATTAAGCCGATGCTTTCCGGCACATCGTCGTAGACAGCCTCGATGCCCCCGCGTCGAAAATACGTTTCGTGCCAAAACCCGGTTCCGCCGGAGTCTTTCAAGAAGCTCTGCCACCACTGCCGATGCGGGTCCGAACGCGTCCACTCCAGGAGTGAGTTTGGGTCACGCCAGTATTGGCGCATGCCAACATGCATTGGGAATAACGAGTAGAAGATTGTCTCGTGCCGAAGCAGCCCGTCGGGCTGTGCCACAACAGAAGAAGAAATCTTCGGCCCAAAGCCTAGCAGTGTCTTGATTCCGGCGATGCGATTAACTCGCATCACAAGATAGATGACCACCAGATCCGGATAGGCAGACAAATTGACGGTACGCCGTTCCACATGTGTGCGCATCGCGAAAGGCCCTCCCGACTCCATGATAGCCGTCAAGCAGGCGGGCTAACAAGCCCGTTCCTACGCCCAATCGTCTGGGGGCCCTTAGTTGTATCGCTTGTCCTCGAGCTCCAAGTAATTTGTCGCGTGTGACACCGTTAACCCGGCCTTTCGGACAACGCTGTCAGTCTCGAGGTGTCGGCCTTGCTCCGCGGCATTTGCGCCGCAATCTCTGGTACTGTCCTAGTTCGGGCGTAGCGCCGACCTTTAGGTCGGCAAATGCTGGCCTAAAGGCCAGCGCTACGCTAAAATTAGGCCACCACCCAATCTCTCCGCGTCTCGTGTCACCATCCCACGTCGTGCTGGTCCTGATGCCACATCGGTTCATCAGCACCGGATCGTCTGCTGGATGCGTATCCCGGCCGCGTGCGGATCGCCTCCTACGTCGAGGACGGTCAATACCGGTGGTATGCCGTGGAGGTTTTACTCCTGGAGTCCGTCCCATGACCAGCGTGGGATGCTGAGGCCGTTCGGCACATCATCGGCGGACTGGTGGTAGCGGGACATCGTTGTCGTGGTCGCGTAGGCGAAGTAGTCGTGCAGTACTTGTCGCAAAGCAGCGTCGTTGGCTAGTCCGACATCGACTAGGGCCTGATCGAAGCACGCAATCGCGCGGCGATCCATTTCCTCGTGCTCCCCGTTGCCGCTGTGTATCTTGACGACGGCGGTCTCGTCACCATAGGAATCGGAGTACGTGGTCGGGCCACCGAGTGCCTCAGCCCAGTAAGCGGCGAGTCGATCGACATGCTGTGCGTTGAAGCCGTGTCTGAACGCATGGGCGACCACGTCGTCCGCCATCACCCGACGATGCCAGGCGTCGGCAAGACGTCGCAGGCCTTCGTTACCACCCGCCGCCTCGAAGACAGTTTGCATGCGTACATGATGACATTCCTCGCGTGTCCATGCAACCGATGGGCCCGGCGATGTCCCCGGCGAGTTCAACTTGGCCCCGCCACCCGCGTGACCTTTCTGGGTGCCTGACAGTTGACGGGCACGAGCGACTGCCCTGAAAATGACTCGCCTCCTCTGCCGGAAGAGGGGCAGGGGTGGTGGGTGCCAGCACTACGACAGGACCAACCACCCCCTTCCCCCTGCTTAACTAAGGAGGGGAATCGGGTTGGCACGGAGCGAAGCTCTTCGCTCTCTAAGCATTACGCGGGTTGGCGCAGAGCGAAGACCCGCGGTCGTGATGTGCCATGGCTCGGCAATACGCACAGCTTGGCTGTGCGCCAGCCCTCCGGCTATTCCAACCACACAACCTGGAACGGTTTCAAGAGCGTTCGACCACTCATCGGGGTTGCAGAAAGTCGGTCCGACGCAGCTTTCGAAAGTTCAATGGGCATCTCCTTGCCCGTCGTATTCACAATAAACATGCTGTTGTCCATGTGTGGAACCGCCAGCCCACCCGCAGGCAGCGGCGTGCTGAGAAAGCCGCTGCCGTCTGGGATCGTTTGCCGAACCAGTTGCAGGAAGCTGTCATCTCCCGGCCAGAAAGCTAGCTTCACAACAGTTCCCCGCCCCAGCTTCCGCCGTGTCGCGGCAGGCCTGCCATTCAGAATGCTCTGTTCACTCTTGAAGGCGGCGATCACCTCAGCTTCGGGACCTGACTCGAGGAACTCGCAGTAGCCTTCCAAACCCACGGGAGAGGCGCCGGTCATTCCTCCGCCTTGCCACTCGACTTGTGGAGCACTTCTTCCGCTTGTTCCCGCCGGACCCATCCAGCGAATCGTCCGCACCAAACCTCCCGTGAGCACCTGAAGGTTGGCGGCAAATCCGTCACCTCGGAAAATACCATTCGCGTCCATATAGGCGGTGAAAGGCGTGATCACGACCACTCCTCCGCCCTCTGCATATTCCCGTAGAGCGGCAGTGACCTGAGCGTTGTCCAAAGCCGTCGCCGCGGGTATCACCACCAATGAATACTTCGCGAGATTGGAAGAAGTGGCCGCCTTGGGAATATTCATGCTGTCCACGCCTCTACCCAGCCGGTGCAGCGCGTCAAAGCATTGCGGCAAGACCGCCGGGCTGGATTTGATGTGCGGATAGATTTCGAGTGCGGCGCGCTGCTCGAAGTCTGTAAGGACGACGGCCTTCGCCTCAACAGGATTATCGATGAGGTGCTTTCCCCATTTTTGGAAGATCTGGCCCAGTTCCATCGCCCACTCGAAATCGGGCTCGGGTTGCCCTGACCAGTCCAGCAGCCCGCCCCAATGGGGCCAGTGGCCGCCGCGCCAGCGGTTGCCACTCCAATAGAACACGCCGCAGGTTCCAAACGCAGCCGCCTCCAGCCCATACATGCGGAATTGTTCGTGGGAGGGAAATGGGTCCCAGATGGAAGTGCTTCCCATAACTCCAAAGCGGTTTTCGGTCGTGATAAAGTGCCGGCGTCCATAGGCGGAGCGGTGCATGTCCTGGTGCCAAGCCAGGTCGGCCCAAAATTGCGGGTCGTCTGCCCAAGGTTGATAATAGTTCAGGCCGGCGATGTCCATAATCTTGTCAGCCTGAGGATCGTCTGCAACCGCGTCCCACTCCGTGTTCCAATCTGTGATAATCCACTGTGTTACTCCGGCTTCGCGCAAGGCCTCCGCTTGCATGGCGAAGAACCCCAACAGGACGTCGCGGCGGAAGTGGCGGTGCGCGAGGCTGAGCGCGGCGATCTCCTTGCCGCTCTCCTCCACGCCTTCACCAGGTTGAGGCACTTCATCGAGCGACCGAACCTTCATTCCCCAACTCACCAGGTCGAGGCGTCGATTGAACTCCTCCAGGGCGCCATAAGTCTTCTTCAGCCACTCTTTCCAGGCCTTTTCGCAGGCGGGATTGTAACAGAGGCGGGTGACGGCGCCTTCCTGCTCGTTCCCGAGTTGCCACGCTATGACCGTGGGGTGCTCGTGAAAGACTTTACCCATGGCCAGAATGTATTCGCGCAGGGCGCTCCGATACAAAGGATGATTAAGGCAGGGGGCATGCCGCGCCATGGGATGCGCCTTTACTCCGGGGTGAAGTTGCACCAGGATGTCGGGGTTGCCGGCGGCGAGCCACTGCGGGGGGAGGTACGACCCTGTCCCCAGGATGGCCTTCATATTCCGCTTCTCTAAATCGTCCAGGAAGTTTCGTAACCAGGCGAAGTCATATTTCCCCGAAGCCGTTTCGAGATTTCCCCAAGACGACTCTGATACCCGCACCGCGTTGATATGCGCCCGCTGGAAGTGGTCCAGCATATCGTTCCACTCGGCTCTGGTTTGCAGTTCCGGGTAAACACTGGCGCCGAAGAGGAATTCGGTTACCTTCATGGACGACTTCGTGATGACCTCTGGCGTGTCTGCTTGCGTCCCCCCGTAAAACGCGGCCGGCGCTGAGGTTGGCGTGAGCGACAGCAGTGCTTCTCCCACGACCAGCTTTCCGCCGTCGCTCAGGAATTGTCGACGAGAGGTCTCAGAAATTTTCGCCATGATTAGCGTTACTAACTTTCTTCGGTGTCTGACAGGCGCAGACGCACGGTATTCTTATACCCGGCAGGAAGAGTAACCGGCCGGTCGTAATTCCCCCATTCGAGGTCGGGATATCCCCAAACGTTAGCGATGTGAAGGCAAACCTTGCCATCCGCCAGGACCTCCGCGTGGACGGCGGCCGTGCCATCCGACTCAACCCGCAGGCCCGATCCAGTTCCCGCCAATAGGCACGACGCCTGCCGTATATTTTCCTTCAGGCTGCGGAAGTCGTTCGTTCCACGCCTGCCGGGATCCTCCGGGCCGTAGAGGAAGAAGTTCTTTGAGTCCTGGGCCCACGGCCCCTGCGGAACGTTGCGATAGCTTTCAGCCGCTCCGCCGGGATCGCGCATCGCTGAGCCCTGAGGACGGCCGATGTGGTCCGGCGGATAAGCCGACCACAAGGCCGTTCCGTCCCACGTAAGTTTACTGATAGAACTAGAGAGTATGAAAGCGATTCCCATCTCGCTCATGCCCTTCTGCTGGCTGCGCACCGTGTACTGGGTGGTAATCAACCCGCGCCCGTCGATGCGAATCTCAAACTCCGCTCCGAGATCGTCGCCGCCTCCGCGCCTCTGCATGTAAGCACCTGCGATCTTTATGACCGCAGCATCGGAGGTCGTCGAGTAGCTCATACCGGCCAGCCACCAGCGAGGAAGCTCAACGGATCCGAGACTCAGAATCGGCCCACCTTCAATGATCTGCTTCCCACGGCACGTCCCCTGCGTGATGAGTCCACTAGCCTTGTCGAACAGAACCGTGAAGTCGTGGCCTTCGACAGTGACGAGATGTGCGTCTTCGGATAACTTTGGCGCCGGACCTCTTTCCGCCGGGAAAACATTGGTTCGGCTTCCCAGCCGGAGGTTGAACTCGTCAACAAGAATTCCCCCGGCGCGGATGAACTTCAGGTTTAGAATTTCTCCCGATGCCCAGGCGCGGCCCGGGACACTGAGCGTACCCTGCTGACCAGGCGCCAGACTCAACCCCTTGATTAGCCCGGAATCCTTCCCCACCGTCCAACGGATTTGGAGTTCACCGAGATTCGTATGGTTGAACCAGTTCTTTATTGGAACCGTGAGAGGGCTTCCGGCGGCCGGCACATCAGCGACGTCAACATCCGCGATGCGCACCGGCGAATAGGCCTTCTTGGTCAGCCAGTATTCTGGCTTGGGCCTCCGCCACCCATCGATGATTCCCCACTCGCCATACCCGACCGGCCCATCGGGCAGCAGGAAGACTTCATCAAAGCCTCCCCAGATGGCGCCGCCCAGGCAGCCTTCCGCGGTGTAGCAGTTCTCCCAAAACTCTTTAATGCTGTGCCCCCAGTAGTTCCTCACGCCCGGATCGCGCTTTAAGGTTTCAGCGTTATAACAGGAAACATGCGCGTATTCGTCGTTGAGCTTGGGGTACTCCTTGCTCGTCAAATTCCCGTTCCATTCGGGGTAGTGCTTGCTGAAGAGGTCATAGCAGTCGACACCTCGCGGCACAGTTTCGGGATAACTGAATATGATGGGCCGCGTCGTGTCTTCCTGTCTTGCGTAATCGTGTTCCTTCTGAAAGTTGGTCCCCCAGGCGCTTTCGTTTCCTAATGACCAGAAGATTACGCACGGATGGCTTCTGTCCCGCTCGATCATTTCGGTAAATTGGTTCAGGTAACGGGAGGTAAACTTCGGATCCGACTGCGACCCTCCTGCCATGACCGACCATTGCTGTTGGACAAAACACACGGCGGACTCTTCCTCGATGTAAATCCCATGCCGGTCGCA
>Ga0181538_10004230_pt1 | contig 13539 bp, 13 predicted proteins | sample PEATcosm2014_Bin_40_FD_119773 | JGI IMG/M metagenome (GOLD analysis project Ga0181538, IMG submission 119773) | Peatland microbial communities from MTU Mesocosm Facility, Houghton, MI, USA - PEATcosm2014_Bin23_30_metaG | ecosystem: Environmental > Terrestrial > Soil > Wetlands > Peat | place...
AAGAGGAACGTGTGGTCGACCATGATCTTGAGGTTCCGCTGTTGAGCCAACTCGATCAGTGTTTCAGCCTGGGCCGACGTAGAGGTGAACGGCTTCTCGACGAACACGTGCTTCCCGTTTTCCAAGGCTGCCTTGGCGAGTTCGAAATGTGTCCACACTGGAGTGATGATGGCCACCGCATCGACATCGGGGGAGCACAAGATCTCGTTCGCGTCGGAAATAACCTCCCCACATGGGTAGGCGCGAAGTGCTCGGTTTCGTGCCGCCTGGTTTCGATCACATATGGCCACGACTTGGGCCGAATCCAACGCTTGCAAATTTCTGACAACGTTTGGACCCCAGTAACCGTATCCAATAACGCCCACACGAATCATGTTCTCCTCACTAGCCTATTGTTGTAAGTAGTTTCACACAGGTGAGCTGGTCAAGGCGAAGTGCCTTGGTATCAGTAAGCGCCGTCCCCTCGAAGCACGGCTGCGGGGGTTCGCAGAAGGATCTTGATGTCCAGCCATGGAGACCATGACCTCGCGTACCTAAGATCCAAGCGAACCATGTCGTCGAATTTTGTCCTGCTTCGGCCATCGACTTGCCACAACCCTGTTATTCCCGGTTTTACCTCCAGGAACCGACGCCGGTGCCAGAGTTCGTAGGTTTCGATTTCATAAGGAATTGGAGGTCTCGGTCCAACTAGAGACATCTCCCCTTTTAGGACATTAAAGAATTGCGGCAGTTCGTCCAGGCTGGTTTTCCTCAGGAATCGCCCCACGGGTGTTACGCGGAGATCGTTCTTGATTTTGTAGATGCCGCCGCCGGTACCCGGCTGTGCCTGATCGTACTTTCCAGAGATGAATTGTCGGACGTAATTCTGGTGAACCTTCGCATCACTCTGGTAGTACATCGATCGGAACTTCAAGAAGGTGAAGCGAGTTCCATAACGCCCCATCCTTTGCTGTTTGTAGAGAATGGGTCCTTTCGAGGTCGCCTTAATCACGATAGCAATGATGAGAAACACGGGAGATAGCAGAACCAGGGCACAGAAGCTCCCGATGATATCGATGCTCCTCTTGATGGTCTCCGCCGCCTTGGCGGACGGGTCCTCCGGTTCTAGATCCGGATAGAGATTCTTGTCCGCCGCGCCTCCACCATTTTCGAGATCGAAATTGTCCGGGAAAACATGCAAGGAGATGCGGATTACATTCATCTGTGCCAGACTGATGTGATTTCGCAAGGCAGTAGAGACTCGCGAGTGCAGAGTACGGAGGATGGAGTCGATGCTTCCCGTGCCAATTTCCGTGCAGATAATGCCGATCACCGAAACTTTCTTGTACCAACCCTGCAGATCGGTTTCCCGGGTGCAACATGCCAGCGCCCTAGTGATGGAGTCAAGGACTGCCTCCTGCTCCTTGCCTTGGAAAAGCTTGCCAACATGCAGGAGCATGAGGACGAACCGCTGTCGCGAACGCGCGCTCCTCATTCGCTCCAAAGACAGTACCTTCCTGAACATCTCCTCGCCCGCCAGTCCGCGTATTGCACTCCCAGTTGGTTCCGTGCTTGCGTCCACATCGGGATTGCCGTCTGGGCTGGCCTTGCGGGGTTTTGTTAGAGCGAGAATTCCCCTAATCATCGCGTTTATCCTGTCGGGTTTGAGGTGGAAATGTGGATGTCGATGGGTCCGATGCCGCCGGAACTACCGTGCCAGCGGATGCGCTTTGAGGCGATACTGGATGCCTACTGCAACTTGATTGCGATCGAAGTTCCCAATGATTGGGAGCGTGCCCGAGCTTAACTGGTGCCACGAATCATAGCTGACCTGGAACACCGAGCCATGTGAAAGGGGCCGGCTGATGTTGATACCAGCATAGACGCCATCAGTCTTACCGTTGGCAAGCTTAAACAGAGAAGCATCTTCTCGTGCGACGCCGACGTGCAAAGTCGATTCGAATTTGCCACCCAACCGGCGACGAACCCCGACATCTGCGTTGGTGTTGATCACCGACGTGTACAGTCCTCCGCTGCCGGTGACGGACCGTTGGAACGTTACAATCAAAGCCGTGTTTCGGACTGACTTGCTGATACTCCCTCCGCCGGAGCCTTGAAAGTGTGTTGACACCGTCGCTGGCGTTGATGCCTGCCCTACAGTTCCTATGTATTGCGGTCCGCCGAATACAGTTACAGAGACACTCGGAGAGAAACGCGTTCCCGCGGAAAGGTATGCACTCTCAACCTGGGAACGTTGGCGATACCCGAAAACCTGACCGCCCCGGTATGTGGTGTCTTGATAAACAAGGTACATACCCACGCTGGTATGCGCAGTCATATGGTACTCATACGTCAGGCTTCCGTTGAATCCGTTTCCGTTATACAAGGGTTGGCCTGCTACTTGGTTCCCGTACTTGGTTAAGTTCTCGCCTCCCTGAAGCGTAACCCTGGTTCGCCCACTTTTCACAAACGTCAAGTTTAGACCGGCTGCGTTGCTGAGATCGCGGGTCGTGTACGCAAGTACCTGCAGGGCCGGGAAAGTAGCCGGAGCAAGCCCGGACATGAGCGGTGCCTCGCTGAGGGCCGGATAATTCCCGTTCTGGTAACTGAAGGTCTCGTCCACACCCAGAATGATTCGGCGACTCAGTTGATAGGACGCGTTTAAATCTGCGGCATGGTTAACACGATCAAGGCCGTCAACTTGTCGATATAAAATAAAAAATGGCGTGTAGTCGAAGCTTGTTGAAAAGCGGTCGGTGTGCCTCGCAAAGGTCAGTTCCGGAGTAAAGGCAACCGCTTCGTCGCCGACGCGATTACTATTATTTGCAAGGACGTTATCGTCGTAAAACCCTCGCACGCCAACGCCCAGGGACACCTCGTTGGGCGGCACTGACTCTCCCTTGAACAGCAGCGGGGTTTGAAACCCGCCGCCGTAAACGACCCCCTGAGCAGGGGCTTGTCCCGTCGGTGACGAAGCTTGTGCTGCCAAAACGACGGGGAACAAACCGACCAGCGTCAGAGAGAAGAACAGAGTGCCAAGTAGCTTTGCCTGAAAGCCGCCGCGGCACTTCACACCTACCGTGACCGGCTCCAAACCGAGGGTTTTCATCACCATGTTAATTCCAGGCTTTCTTAGGGTGACTAACGGGCCGCAGAGAATTACTTTGCACGCTTTTCCAACCCCAAGCTCTTAATCGCATTCGGGCGGGCCAGCTTCGCAGGCGGATCGCATTTCGCATACCCATAGTACCGGGAGTAAATCCTGTTCAGCCCTTCCACGCCGTTGAGAATGATGCCGATGATATGTTCGCGCCCCAAATTCCGAACTGATTCCTCGATGGACTCCCGCGGTGTTTGTCCCGCTCGTGCCACAAGCAACGTGGCGTCGGCATACGCGTTGAGAGCCAGAACGTCAGCAACCGGGGTCGTGGGGGGCGCATCAATCAGAACCCAACCAAAGGAACTCGCAGAAAGACTCTTGACCAGTTGCGAGGTGAAGGTTGATTGGAGAACGTTGGCGTCGTTTTCCACACTTTGCCCGGCCGGCAACAAGTAGAATCCCAGGGGATTGATTCGCCGAATGGCCAGCATCGGGTCTTCGCTGCGCCGGCAACACTCGCTCAGTCCCGCCCACGGTTTCAATCCCAACCGTGGGAGTACAGAAGGTCTGTACACATCTGCTTCCAGCAAGAGCACGGGAACTTTGCCATTCTCAGACAAAACCGTGGCGAGGTTCAACGAAACTGTGGTCTTTCCATCCCCTGGCATCGGGCTGGTAATTAGGATGCTTTTCAATCCCCGCGACGCTTGAAGGCTCTTGAGCCTTATTTGCGTCAACCGGAACCGATCCGCTCCGGCGCTCGTCGGGTCGTGGTAGACAGCCACGCGGCTCTCGGGAGAGATGGTACATTCCTCCGTTCCAACGGGAAGACAAAAATCAACCTTCTCCCACTCCGGAAGCAAATCCTCGGAAGAGAGTGAGCCAAGGCCCGCATCCAATCCAGCTTGGTTAAGAACTCGGTCAGGCATGTTTGTTATCAACTCCCAATTGTGTTCCCGATATAAATTCACGGGATCGGGTCGCAAGTTCGCCTTCAACTCCGCCAATAGGCATAAAACTCCGTCACTCCTAGCAGCACACACACGAGGATTCCACAGATCCACTCGAGCGCCGCCAGGCGCGTCCGCCTATGTTCTTCTGCCTTACTCAGCAACAGCGGAACTCCTAGCATCAACGGGAAGGCAAAAGCCCGTCTTAGGTCGTGCTCATTGCGAAGTGAGTGGTCTCGGGACTCAACGAAAAAGGCCAACGCCAACCCCAGCCCGAGCCCTGCTACCAAGCCCCCCAAACTGACCTTGATCCGAGCCGGACTGGACGGTTTCGTAGGCAGGCTGGGCTGGTCGATGATCCGGAAGCGCTCACCCTGTTGGCGCTGAATCAAACTTGTTGCCAACTCGGATTCCGTCTTCTTGGCCAGCAGGTCATCATAGTTCTTCTTGGACAGGTCATACCCACGCTGCAAATCTGCGAGCTGTTGCTCGCGCACCGGGGTCAGATTGAGGCGCCGTGAACAGTCTTCGATGCGAGATTGGATATCTTTCTGGTCCGCCAAGTCATTCTGAATTTCGATCTGGTTCGCCTTGAGCTGGCTTTTGAGCTGCGCCAGGGCCGCATCTTTTTCCACCGGCTTGGCCTCAATGGAAGCATCCTGGGTGGCACCATCCTTGTGCGGTCCTGAGGTTTTGCTTGCTGCCGCCAGCAAGGCCTGGGTCTCCTTAATCTGCTGGTCGATCTTCACTACGTCCGGGTACTTCTCTGTGTACCGCGCCAGGAGCTCAGCCCTTTCGTTTTGCAGTTTGGTCAACTCCGCCCTCATCGCATCTAGGGGGTTGGCATCCTGTGAGCCGGCGACAGGGATCCCTGAAGCGGCGATGTCCTGGTACTGGGAGAGAAGGGACTGATAATAGGCCTGCTGCTCGCGCGCCCGTTCCAGGGCAGTCATGGAGTTCTGGAGTTGGTTGTGCAACATCGTGAGGGTGGAGTAATTTCCCTGCTGCTGCTCCGGCAGTTCGCCGAGATTCTTCATCTTGAAGTCTCGAACCCGAATATCCTTTTCCTTTAAGTCCGCCTCAGCTTCCGCAAGCTTATCGGCCAGGAACTTCGTCGTGTCTGTCGACTGTTCTTGCTTCGACTCATTGTTCTCCTTAATAAAAAGGGTGGTGAGGCGCTCTGCCACTGCCTGCACCGAACGGGGGTCGTCGCCGGTGAATGAAATCTTGAAGGCATTCAGGCCTTTGGGCGCGGGTCCCTTGTCAGTCGGTTGAATAGAGATGTTGCCCCGCATCACCTCGACCATCTGCTCGGGAGAGAGGCGACTCCGCTCACTCGAGTACAGACCAAATTCGTCGATAATCTGAAGCAGTTGAGTGCGCGACAGAATCGCGTCAGTCATGATCAGGAGCACTTCCTGGAGATCGTTGGTCGTATTAGAAGTAACGTATCTCTCGGGGACCTGCTGGCCTTCAACGAGGATCGTGGCCTCTGACTGGTAACGCTTGGGGAGCATGAAGGTGACTAGAGCGGCAGCGAGAGCAATCACAGTGGTCGGCACGAGCACCCACCAGCGCCGCCTTCTCGCGACTTCCAACGCTCGCTCTAACGTGATATCAATGTTCTCGTCTTGTTGGGCCAAGGACTTCTACCTCCACAAACTGATTGCAGGCAACTCCACCTCAAGGAACTACGATGGTGTCTCCATTCTGCAGTTCCACATTTTGTTCCGCATTCTTCCCTTTGATGACTTTGTTGTAGTCAAAGTAAAGCGTCTCCGTCTGCCCGCCCGGCTGGCGCCTGATGATCTTGACCTTGTTGGGCTTGGCGAAGTCGAGAAAGCCTCCGGCGGTGGCGATGGCTTCGAGCACTGTGGTGGGCTTTCCCAACTCATGCGATCCGGGCTTTGAAACCTTGCCGACGATCACATAGGTCTGGCTTTTAACCTCTTGCACCATAACGGTGACTTGTGGGCTGGAGATGTACTCAGCAAGTCGCTGGCCTATCAAGCGTTGCACGCTGCTGGCGGTCAACCCGCTTACCTCTAACTCCCCAACTAATGGTAAGGATATTTTGCCATCGGGGCGCACGGTGACAGTCCGCGTGAGTTCGGTATCCTTCCAGACGTTTATCGCCAGCACATCGGAGGGTCCAATACGGTAGTCATCAACCACCCGCTTAGCATTTGGGGCGGCCTGCTGACCCGTTGATTCTTTTCCCCCTTGGGCCGGCCCATCGGCCGTCGTGCCATCGGAGTTCCCGGCGGGTCGGGCGGAAGCCACTCCCCACCCTCGGCCGGCAAAGATTACGAAACCTGCCAACAGAAGGAACCACTTATACTGCCTCTTAATGTTCTGAGTGCCCATCGTTAAACAAGTCGCTTTCTTAAGGATACGCTTAACGAACCAAAAGCGCAATGCTGCACCAAAGGAGGTTGGCGCTTACAGGCTCACGACTCACGGCCATTCCATGGGGCTGATGTCGGGTCAGACTAGCCCTGCTATCCAGCATCGGGCAGTTAATGCTCGCGTCGCCGCGCTTTCGGCGCAGTGTTAGCGCTCTTGGCCAACCCCATCGAGTCGCCCCTCAACATGACTTGGCGGACAATTCGATAATCGCTGATCGACACGGCCAGAGCGACTGGAGTTTCCGGAGCATTTCTTTGCTCCACGCGGACAACGGCGCCTTTACACCGAATCTCCGAGGCGTTGTTCAGTTTGGGTCCCGTCGCGAGCTGCAACTTCAACTCGAGAGTGGTGTCAGGAACGAAGGGATGTGTTGAACGCAATAACAGCCCCGTATAGCTGATATTCTCCGTCGTCCCTTCCAACCATGTAGGACTGTGCGGTGGGCGAAAGTACACGGGAAGATGAAGCGCGAAACGCCTTGCGCGCTCGGCGTTCTGATGTAATGTTTTAGTGCTCATGGTGACCGCAGGTATTAGAAGGACGTGCGATAAACCTTGCGCCCTTCAGCGCAAGGCGCGTACTCCCCCAGGCGGGGAGTCCGGAAAGTGGGTCGGCCGTCCCGACCGCTACGGTCAGGCAGGCCAGGCTTAGAAGTCATGCTGGAAAACACTCGCAAGTTCGAAACGTCGGCCGTTGTTTGTGGGTTGCAGCAACCGGCGGGTTGGAAAGTTCCGATCGTATAAAGCTCCGCCCTGTGACTTACAGGCTACCTTACTCTATAAGCCGCACTTCACTGGTTCGAGGATGAATCCCGTAACCTGCCCGAGCCCGCGTCGCAACCAACTGGATGACTTTCTTAACGCTCCCTGGCTCCAGTTGACGTTCCGTTGTGCAAACTCTACCGCGTAACAGCGGGTTCGGACGCAAAAGCCACTATTCCCACATCGATGACGGCTTTAATCTTCCAACCGTCGCCCATCTTTGGGCCGAATGAGCCGATAATGCGAAATCTGGATCGCCATCAAGGGGCCGCCCTCCTCGATTCCGCGCCGTTCCGAGCGCGTGACCGTGCCCCGACAGATCACCTCGGCAGCCCGGACTACGCCCATCTGGCGCGGAAGAAGCAAAGTCAATTCGATACGCGTGCTTGGCTGAGCCCAATCCTCACCGTGGAATAGCATGCCCGACCGGCTGATGTTTCTGGTGGTTCCCCTGTGCCAGCCTTGTTCGCTGTCGCTCCGATAGCGCACCGGGATTTGTAATTCGAATCGCTGCGCACGTGTCTTACTACTTAGGCTAACGCCACCGCTTGCGTCGGACATCATTCGTCCCAATCCTCGATGATTTCTTGCGACCGCACCAGGGACCCTTTACGGTCTCTTGGTGCTATCCCAACTCTTGCTAATTTATAATCTCAGTCTACGCTGCCCTGAAAACTTGACAATGGCCCTATGGTATCATCGAAATAGCACTATTGGTAGCCATAGTGCTAGCACCGTCCGGTGCCATACCCTGCCGCCTACGATGTGGGCTTAGTTGCCGGCGACCAGACCATGGTCGACGGCATAGAGGACGAGTTCCAAACGGTTGGAAACACCCAACTTATCAAATATATTGGTCAGGTGGTGTTTTGCAGTGTTTTCGCTTATTCCAAGCTCCCGCGCCAGATCCTTGTTCGTATAGCCAGCCACAATCAGTGCGATGACTTCCATCTCCCGCGAGCTTAGGCCGAAGTTTCGCGGGGCCTCTGATCCGCCGCGAGCCGGCTTCATTCGGCGAAGCGCGTGGATAAGGTCCGAAACGCCCTCCTGCCCAACCCAGTACTGACCTTCGTTGACGCAACGAATGCTCTTAAGAAGAAGCTGCAGTGCTGAATGCTTCAATACAATCCCGCGCACGCCTAACTGCAACGCCTCAATGACTTGCTCTCTCTCGATCGCTGCGGTCAACATAATCGTGCGCGTTTGGAGTTCCAGCTTGCTCAATTCTGCAAGCACTTCGAGGCCACTCAACTTGGGCAACGAGAGATCCAGCAGGAGCACATGCGGCTTGAGCTGGCCAACCACCGTTACGGTTTCTTCGCCATCCACGGCTTCGCCGACAATATGCATCCCTGGCTCAGCCTCTAGCAGCTTCCGCAACCCTTCCCGAAATAGTGCGTGGTCGTCCGAAATGACGATGTTAATTGTAGGTGCAGACTCTTCCATGGGCAGCCGATGGTACGCGAGCCATGTTAATTCCCTTAGCCCAATCAAACAGACTCAAAACCTTATTCCTCAGGTTGTTATAGATTCGGCATTTGGATTTGGCTTAGCCTTGCTCGAGGCGTAGAGTCACCTGCGCACGCTCATTCACGTGCACCCGTCACTCTGCCGAATCGAGATTCTCTTCCTAGGACCCTCACAGGTTACCTGAGAGGCCACGGAATGTCAAGTAAACACAATGAGTTCACAGGAACTTCGCACGGCAGAGGTCGAGATGGCTGAACTGCCACTCCAAGCGTCGTTTTCTGGTTTGGGAGGGGAATGGCAGGGTGCTGGGAGGGTGGAGAGAGGCGTGTCGGATAGCAGGATACCTGATTCGGTGCGCGCGTTTGAAATAACCCCAGGACATCCTGATAGAGATCACGCTTCTCTTGTTTGAGGCTGATCACCACATCCCATCCGATTTGCTCCGCCAACTTCAGCACGGCGGCTTGCGCGTAGAGAGAATCGAGCAGCAGGATGTCAAAGAAGCGGCTGCTGTACAAATCCGGCAGGCGGGCCAGGAGACGGAGGGTCGCCTTATCTTGCCCTTCGCCCGGGCGGAGCCATTCCAGCACCAGGAAAGGCTTCACCGGGCTGTGGATCATCTGACAAGCCGACGGCGCGATGATAGTACTGCAGGCGCTCGCAGCTCTGGCCGCTGGCCGCATTTTTGAGGGTCACTCGGCGCTGTAGGCAACTTTCAGAATGACGGTTGATACTGGACACTGCCTCGATACCGTCCAGGGCCGCCACCCGCCGGCCCTGCACGTGTCCTGCATCCAGGGCTTTGCGGCGCTTGAGTCGAGGCGCGGTGTCGACCAGGGTTTGCTCCAGCGTTTCCAGGTTGAAACTGCACAAGCTGTAGCGCAGCGCGGCAGAGCCGCAGCCAAACAGGGCCGCGAGCAGCCGCTCACCTAGAGTGTCGATGTGGCCAGACCCTTTATTTACAGGGCTGTCGCGCACTAGCCCAAAAATAGCTTGCTGAAAAAACAAGGATTTACGAACTCGCAATGCAGGGTATCGTTGTGGAAGGGTAAGCGGCCGAAGCTGGCCGAATTGACAAGTCACCGGCGGCTATAGGTAGATTGCCGACGCTCCCCTCGTCGTTCGGCAGGATTCTTCGTCGGCCCTAGTGATGATGGCCTACGCACTCTATATGCGAGGGAAAATGGGCGAGACACTTCAAGAAGCAGCACGAGACCGATGGTTGATTTTGAGGAGAATGTTGTTGCCTAGTCCCAAACGCTTGGGGTACCCAAAAGCGTACAAAACTCCCTGGGCGACCACCTGCAGCCCATGGTCCTGCGCGAGAGCGTCAAGAGATTCAGGCGTATGAACCGGTGGGAGAGGAGGGCGCAGGAAGCTTCGGTCACTGGCGGGCCCGAGAATGTCGCCCGCCATGATTCCAGTTTGCTGGAGGCGGTGACGGACCATTTCAAACAGTTGATGCATCGTTTGCTCGTCGAAGTAGTAAAGCACTTGCGACATCCAGATAAAATCAAAGGTGGAGTCAGCTAGTTGGTCGTCGCCGAAGTTGCGAGAAATCAGCAAGCGAGGGCTCTTCCCCGTAAGCCCATGGCTGGAAATCTCCTCACGGCCGGTCTCGATGACGACAGGGTTTTGGTCGACGCCAACGTACCGCCCGGGCTGCAGATAGCGGATGAAGGCGATGCCACCTTGAAGAGGACCGCATCCGATGTCAAGGAGGAAATGGTCTGGCCGCAACCCGAGATGAGTAACAGCTTGAAGCTGATACCTTTGCAGTTGGTTCCAGAATCCAACTGGTCCTACCATCGCCTCAAGCTTATGGCGTCGCTGCCAACCGGGCACGAACGCCCGCAGTCCGTAAAGTTGACGACGAAACTTCTTCAGCGTGCGTTGTACGTTCATCACAAGGCCTTTCAACTCAACCGCCGAGGTGAGCTCCGCGGCAGGGAATTGAGCGCCCGGACGGCCAAGGGCCCCAGTTGGCGGGCCATCCAACGCCTTACCAGCGTATCGAAGCGACCGCGGCGACGATACTGAATAGCAGCATCCAGTAAGCGGAGGTGCTCCGCACTTAAGCGCCAACCCGATGCAGCGCAATTCTCGAGGATGTGCTCCTCCGAATTACCTTTGGGGATGGCCACAACCCCGTCCTTGCACAAGCACCAGTTGATGGCAATTTGCGCGGGGGATTTCCCTATCGCGTGCGCAAGTTCGTCAAGCAGGCCGCGCGGAGCACAATCCTGGATGCGATTGAGGCCTCTTGCGAGCGGACTGTAAGCAATCACGGGGATGTGATGGGCTTGACAGTTTAGCAGGAGGTTCTTCTCGATGGTTCGATCAATGAGGTTATATCGAACCTGATTGCACACGATGGAGTACGTGAGAAGTGCCTTCATTCGTCCTTGGAGCCGCTGACAGGGATTCTCGGTTGCGACCGAATTCGCATTCTAAGCCCCCGAATAAATTCTTCGCGAGTGTGCTCAGAGGTTAGTGGGGTCGTGACGACCCCTAAGGCCTCGGCCGAGGGGCATCCCCATAGGGTGTGCGGCGCAACATTCCGGCTCACAACGGTCCCCGCCCTTATGACCGCCCCTTCTCCGATCCGTACGTTCGGCAAGATAACGCAGTGCGGCCCTACGAACACGTTATTCTCGATGGTCACCTTTCCGTAACTCTTTGCGCGCCTTGGCCCCCAGTAAAAATGCGCAATAATCGACGTCCTTAAACCGATGGTGCAATTGTCGCCGATCGTTACCTCCTCCGGGTGTATTTCATCGATGTAAACCAACTGGCTTATCCATACATTTTTCCCGATCGTAACGCCACGCAAACGATGGAGCCACGGCCGCACACTCGCCCCACCTGGAGCTATGAACGCAATTCTATGGATTAATCGGCCGAAAAGTCCTGCAAACATCGGCAGCCATACCCGATTTCGTGGTGAAGCGAACCAGTTTTACCATCGCACCCTCATGCCCGTGCGCATGTGTATCAGCAACGGAAAGCGCATGGCCACGAGAGCACTGCATCGCTACCCATTATAACCGGGATTTCCGGTTTGGACCCGTTGCTCGTCTGGAGCATACGCCTCTCCTGCCCTCAACACAACGAAATTTGTCATAAAAGCAGGCCCCAGCCAAGGTCGCGGGTTCCAACGGCTGGTTTTGCGCGCCTGACGGGCCCCGCTTGCCGCCGCGTCATCGATTTCTCGGACATCTCACCGTCCCTTCTTAGGGGTCCCCAGACTTTGCAGCCGCAATCGGTGTGCTAGCCGTTCGGCACCGGCGGCGCCTAGATCCGCCGCAGCATCTGGCCAAACCAGCGCCGGTGCAGACGTCCCTCGGCCAGCAGGAGCCAATAATTACGGGCATGCTTGACCAGCCGCCCGCCCGCATTGACCAGCCGCTCCTGCAGGCTAGTGAGCGACCATGCGTCGACCCTGTTCGGCAGCACGAGTCGGCGCCACAGGTTGCCCAGGTTGTAGGCCAGCAGGCTCAATGGTAAGCGCGCTTCATTGGCCCGGAACCGATGACACGATGACCGGGTCCAATGCGCCGCCTGCTTGCCTTCTTCGATCCATTGCTCGGCCGTGCCTCGCTGACTGAAGACCGCGCGCCTGGAAGAAAACATTGGAGCAGTCGCCGTCGAACTTGCACCGGACGATCTCCGCGAAATCGAAGCCGCCGCCTCAAAGATTAGGATCCAGGGCGCTCGACATCCCGAGAGCATGGAGCGAATCACGTATCGCTGAGCGATGGGCCTTTCCCCATAGGCATTGCTAACATCCCACGCCGCCCTAGGGGTTGGGTTGCAGCATGAGGCGCTCGCAGTTTTGCTGATAGTTAGAGTTCTTGGGGTCGAGGGTTGCGGCAGTGCGGTATTCCTGAAGGGCGCCAGCTCGGTCTCCTTTCTGCTCGAGAGCGTCGCCGAGGCTGGCGTGGAATGCGGCATTATTGGGGCTTAGGCGGAGGGCCTCGCGTTTTTCCGCAATGGCTGCATCCAAGTTGCCTTGGACAACCAACACGATGCCGAGTCCGGCATGGGCCGAGTCGTTGTTCGGGTTCAACTGCAGCGCTGCGCGGTATTCCGCGACGGCGTCGTTCCAATTGCCATTCTTTCTGAGCGCATCGCCGAGGTTGGTGTGTACCTGATCATTATTGGGGTTCAAGCGAAGCACCTCGCGGTCCTCCGCCATGGCGCCGTCCCAGTCTTGCTTGCCTCCCAGCGCCGCAGCCAGGCCGGAGTGCGAAGCTTCGCTGCTCGGGTTCAGTTTCAACGCTTGCTTGTATTCGGAAACCGCCCCGTCCAAGTCACCCTTATGCATGAGCGCGTCCGCCAGGCTGTCATGGATCACGTCGCTCTTGGGATTTTCTTCCAGCGCCTTGTGATATTCGGCGATGGCGCCGTCCCAGTCGCCTTTATTCATTAGTGCGATTCCCAGGTTGGTACGTGCGAAGTCGTTGTCGGGATTTATCTTCAGCGCCTCACGTTCCTCGGTAATCTCACCCGTCCAGTCGTTCTTTCCGCCCAGAGCAACTCCCAGGTAGGCGTGGGCGGCATCGCTCTTTGGGTTGATCTTCAGGACCTCGCGATCCTCATTCTCTTCACCATCCCAATCCCCCTTGCCTCCAAAGGCCATGCCAAGCATCAAATGCGCCTTCTCGCTGTTGGGATTCAGCTTCAAAGCCTGACGGGCAGCGGTGACATCATCATCCCATTTTTTCTGCCGACCCTCGGTAACCGCCAGCGCCAGATAAACGTCGGCGTTGGAGGGGTCCACCGAAAGGGCTTCGTGAAATTCCTTTTCCGCGTCGGGATACTGGCCTTTGATTTTGAATTGGGCCCCTTGCGCCACGTGGAAAGCAAC
>Ga0181538_10004232_pt1 | contig 13534 bp, 6 predicted proteins | sample PEATcosm2014_Bin_40_FD_119773 | JGI IMG/M metagenome (GOLD analysis project Ga0181538, IMG submission 119773) | Peatland microbial communities from MTU Mesocosm Facility, Houghton, MI, USA - PEATcosm2014_Bin23_30_metaG | ecosystem: Environmental > Terrestrial > Soil > Wetlands > Peat | place...
CCAGTTCGGGGATGGCGAAGCCGCCTTCACCTGCATGGCATTGAGGACCTCGGGCGGCACCGGCGCTTCGAAGAGTCTCTGGGCGGCGGGCGAGTAATCGCGGACGCTGCCCCAGGTGCCGGGTTCGTTCTCCACCTGAACCATGATGGCGGTGCGCTGCGGATCGGCTGTTTTCAGGTGCCGCATGAATGCGGTGAACGCACTCTTGTCCGCGTCGAGCGACGCGGTGGCATAGGGTGAGGGCGAGTCCACAGCTTGCCCGTTCTGATCGACCATGTGCGGATAGCGGTCGGGGGCCAGTTTCATCCACTCGGGCATGAAGTGCTGGCTGCCGTTTTTCCAGGTTCCGAACCAGAGCAGCACCAGGCGAATGTGATGCTTGCGGGCCTCAGCGAGAACCGTGTCGATTGCCGTGTAGTCGTACTGTCCCTGCCGTGGTTCGAACTGCTCCCAGTAAACCGGAATTTCCACGGTATTGACATTGAGGTATTCCATGGCGGGCCACACTTTCGGAAACATGGCCGGCCAGTCGCTGGAATTGTGCACCTGTGCGCCTAACATCAAATAAGGCGCATCGTCAACCAACAGGGCGAAACGCCCATCTTTGTTGATTAGGCGAGGAATTGGGCGCTCCTTGAGTTGGGCATGGAGCGTACCGACGACGAGTGTGGCCGCAAGAGCGGCTAGAACGGCGGAAGTTACTTTCATCCTTGGCACTCCTGCTTTAGGGCAGGCGAAAACGCCCTGAATGTTAATGTGGCCTTCGGGCCAGGGCATCGGCCAGCACGGGCCAGCCTAGATAACCTTTAGTGCGGTGTCAAGGGCTCCGTAAATGTAGGGTCTGCCGCCTTTCCGCCAGCGAAAAGTGAGGGTGGCAGTTTGGTCTGCGCAAATGTAATCGGCCTTTGTTGGCGAGGGTTGCACCGGGCCATGATGGAATGCGCTGCTCTCAGTTCCTTATATAGGGGACAGTCTTGTCAAGACTCTTTTTGCGCCACAGGATTCGGAAGCGCCGGGGCCGTCGACTTCGACAATAATATATCAAGTGAATAAAAGGACAGTATCAAGCGGAAAACTTTCAACGTGCAATGCTGCGTCACTGATGTCTTTTGGGGGGACGGATTAGGTGCATCGCGAGTGGCTCATCCATTGGCGCTAGAGGACGCCTCCGCTATGCAAGGGCGCCAGCATCCCCTCGACTTGGCATCACTACCGAGTAGTCGCCAAGGCGTGTTCACCACTAGCTGTCGATAAATAGCCCAACCCACCATTTGACCCGGATTCCGCCTGGGAAACGCCCCTCCACGCCGGAATCCAGTCGAACGCCAGAATTGTTGATGGGAAGCCGACTTCTCAGGCCGAATCCTGTACCGCGCAAGAACTAGCTGGAAGGGGCAACCTGCTGTGAGACGACAGAATGGCTTCTTCGTTAATAGCGTGCGAGTGCTTTCCGAGCGTGCGCCCATGCATTGTCATCCCAGCCAGGCATCGTCCCATCAAATCGTGGGCCGAGGGACGTGCGTAATGTGCGACCCAGTTGAAGAGTGCAGGTGGGGGACTATTTGGGTAGGCGTCGTAACTTAGTGACGTGTCACGCGAGTTGGGCGGCGGCCTCAAGCAGATCGCTGATTAGTTGGACACTCTTAGCGATGAGATTCAGAAGGTCTAGATAGTCGTTACGGTGCCAGTTATTCGTCGGGAGACCGAGGTTTGCTGCGTCAATTCCGGTCGCTACTCTGTTTGGCGTGTGCGCCAGCCCAGCGTAAGTTCGCAGATCATACAGGAACGCCAGGGGGGCAAACCCATCACGGATCCATTTACGCAGCCTTTCCAGTTCAGCCTGCAAATCAGGTTGCACGTCTTTCGCGGCCTTAAGCTGCTATCGCGTGTATGTTATCGGTCGGGCTGAAACTCGATAATGGAAATTCCAGCTCGGTACTTAAGTGCCATTGCGCCAAAGTTTTGCAGGGGTAACGTATTTAAGCATAAGCTAGTTGAGGGTGTAGATTGTTGTGCGATGAGGTCGTCATGGTAGGGCGCTTGGCTCAGCCCCCCAGCGGCGAGGGTTCGCCCTCCTTGGGCTACTGTTGAGCTGCCCACTTTCCTTGTCTTTGAACGAGGAAATCTCCACTGGTATCTTCAAGGACAGAATCTACATACCTGCTGGCGGAAGATCGGGCGGCTAGCTCTGCCGTTGCCCATCACGGCAAAGGCAGGAGCTCTGCCCATTTCGGGCACGGGAAAAAGCGCGAGAGCCAGAGCTTTCAGCGTTAACACGGCCATTCATCGGCGGCACGTGAGAAGCGTGAAGACAAGAAAGGAACGTCGCGCATTACTCGTCGGTATCGTCTTCGCTCTGACGTTCACAAGCACAGCGCTGGGGGCTCAGCAAGACGGGTCGCCCCCTAGCCAGCTTGAATCTCGGCAGGCCTCCGCTGTTGTGGGCCGCGAAGGGTCAAAGCCAAGAATTCGACATCAGGTGGAATGCGATGCCACCGTCCTGCCAAACCAATTGGTGGCAGCCTTGTCCGTACAACCTGGCAGCGCCGGAGTGCCGAAGGAGAAGCGGGCCTGGTTTGATTGGGCCGTCATTTGCCTCGGTTATTCTGGTGGGAGGAACCGTGTTCAGCGTCAAAAGACTACTTGGTCCGCGCTCCTACAAACTTGAACTTCAAGCGCAAGGAAGCAATGCCCCTGGCGCAGGCCACGGCGCCGCAGTCGCTGTCGATCCGCACGAACCTCCCCTCGAAAACCAGCCAGTTCACGAAGCCCCCACCAGTGGTTTAGCGGGCCTTCAGGCCCCTGGCTTCTTCATGGAGGCGATGGACGAGGAATGCCGGGTTTCTGCTCGTACAGGCCGCCCGTTTTCCGTGATCCTGATGGAGCTCGACGGCTTTGAGCAAATCAATGAGCAAGGGAACCATTCGGAAGGTGATCGGGTCCTGGCCCTTGTTTCCAAAATACTCGAAGCCCGGTCGAGGCAGCCCAATCTGGCGGCTGGGTGCGGGAGGGGTGAGTTCGCCATCCTGACGCCTGAGACAAACACGCACCAGGCAGAAATTCTGGCGGAGAGACTGAGAACCTCTGTGGAAGCGCACCCCTTGCTGCGCGCGCGCCACTTTACCGCAAGCATCGGCATCGCGACCTTTCCGGACCACGGCCGCATCCCCGAGGAGATTCTCAAGCTGGCCGGTTCCGGAAGGCAACTCGCCAAGGACTGTAAGGGAAACTGCGTGAGGGTGGCTCCGCCCCTCCCCGACCCAGGAAATGCGGAACGTAATGAGCGACTGCTGGAAAAGTATCTGCAAGGAGCGGCGAAAGTGGGGCTACCCACTGCGCCTGATCCGGCTAGCCGCGATTCGGGAACTGTTTCCACGACAGCGCCGCAGAAAAACCCGCTCTTAGACACGCTCACAGCCCTGGCTTTCGCCGTTGAAGCCAGGGGCCCCTACACGGCGGGTCATTCTAACGCGGTCTCCAGGCTGGCAGCCCGCATTGCCATCCAAGCGGGATTACCTGTGGCCGAAGTCGAAGAAACCCGCTTGGCGGGACTTGTTCACGACATTGGCAAGATCTACATGCCTGAATCAGTTTGCAACAAACCCGATCGGCTTACGGCGGAAGAGTTCGATGTGATGAGCAGCCATTCGGCCTGTGGCGCGAAGATGCTGGAACCCCTGAATGTGAAAACGATCGAGCGTATCGTGCGTCACCACCACGAGCGATTCGACGGCAAGGGTTACCCGGACGGACTGGTTGCGGATAAGATCCCCCTGGGTGCGCGCATCGTGGCCGTAGCGGAGTCTTTCCACAGCATGCTTTCCGAGCTGCCTTATAAGAGAGCCCTTACGTTTGAGGATGCCCTTGCGGAACTGCGCCGTTGCTCAGGCATGCAGTTCGACCCCAAAATCGTGATGGCGTTCCTCGACTGGATCCAAATCTACCATCTTGAGCGGTCACCCAAAACCGGCCAATAATGGTCACCTGACAACCGGCCGACGGAGACACTCTCCGGGACATCGACTTGGGGCACGAGGCGTTAACGCAGGGATTGTACTACAACAGGCGCCAGTCTGGGTGGGGGTGTTTTAATCTGCGCATCAGGCACCTTTGGCACCCACTCAACGTGTACGAATCCAGCAATCGAAGTCGGCATTCTGTTGCCAAGATGAGCTCTGAGACCGCATTGACAAAGTGCAATCCAATTCGCGATGTTGGATGACCTGGTGATCTTCTTGCGGTGCAAAAGCACGGCAGAGAGGCGAGCATTGGGTTGGCTAAGAACAGTTTGATAAGTGCGCGTCGGAGCAAAGCGAGATCCTACCTAGGGTACCTTAAGATCCCTCTTGTAGCGAATGCGCATTCACTCTAGGTCGACCCTGGTATCGGCATTCTCTGCACTTTGAGGGGCTTCAGATTTGTCAGCGGCTGAGCCTTGCCAGACAAACCACTCGTGGGTTCCCGGCCGGTCTTGAGCACCGATACCTCGAGGGTCCAGATCAGCGTAGGCACAGCGACGAGGTACGACACAGTTGAGGAGTTTGACATTCCGCAACTCGAGAGTATCTACGTGAGGGCTCCGGAAACAGGAATGGGGATTTGCCTGCGGGGTCACGTGCGTTTGCCCGACTTTCGCTCTACTTCGTCCAGTTCAAACGACATCGTGTACCTCTGCACGGTTCGTTAGGAAGCTCAAATCAGAACAGTCTTTTCTCGCTCTACGCTCGGACGGCGAGTAAAGCTGGCTTCAAGCGTTCCAGTTGACACTCCAACTCCTGCAGCAGACTTTCAGCATCCGCCAAGTCCCCAGCGCGAGCGAGGCTTTCGAGCTTGTGCGCAACCTCCGAGGCCGTCTGCGCAGCAAGGTTACTGGTGCAGCCTTTCAGAGCATGCGCGGCTCTTTCCACGGCCTTGGCATCTTTCCTGTCCAGCGCGACCCTGAGTTCATCCACACGACGCGGACAGTCCTCCACGAACAGGTCCACGAGGTCCCTTAGCAATTGAGGATCGTTGTCCACCCGAGACATAAGCAGCGCTTCATCCAGAACCCCCACCGCAGGTTCTTCAGGAGGCGCATGGGTGGGAATGTCGGGCACGTCCAGGACGAGTCTTTGGATTGTCTCAATCAGCTCTTGGTATCGGATGGGCTTGGGCACATAGCCATCCATGCCTGCCGCCAAGCAACGTTCACGATCGCCTTTCACGGCATAAGCGGTCACGGCAATGATCGGGATGTGCTTACCGCTGACCTTTTCCTTCTCACGGATGATAGCTGTGGCCTGAAAGCCATCCATGTCCGGCATTTCCACATCCATCAGTACGATGTCAAAATTCCCCGCGTCCTTATCCAATAGGTCGACAGCTTCTCGACCGGTCGTGACTGCCGTAACGGTGTGTCCGTGCTTCTGCAGCAGGCGGGTCGAGAGCTCCCGGTTGATCGCATTGTCCTCCGCCACAAGGATGCTGAGCTTCCGACGCGCTTCTCGAATGGTGTGACGGGTGACAAGGTCCGGGTGATCTTTTCGCTGGGAGGACTGGCCAAGAACGATCAGGATGGCTTCCAAGAGTTCGGACTGCAGGATCGGTTTGACGAGATATCCCGAGATGCCAAGCTCACGGCAGTGGGAGGCGTCACCGCGTTGTCCAGCGGAGGCCAACATCAAGATCGCGCTTCCGGCGAGAGTTGAATCTTCCTTGAGCTTCTCCACGACCATGAAGCCGTCCATACCCGGCATTTGGGCATCGAGCAGAATCAAAGGAAAGGGTTTGCCCATGCCCTGTGCCAGCCGCATCGCGACCAGACCATCATGCCCGGTCTCCACCAAGGTGGGCTGCATCGACCAGCCCTTGAGCATGGCCTCCAAAATACGCCGGCTGGTGGCGTTATCGTCAATGACGAGCACCGGCGTACCTTGCAGGTTGACCTTGGCCATCGGAGTGGTCTGTGCCTGCTTCCCGTTCACCAACCCAAACTTCGCCGTGAAATGGAACCTGCTTCCTTTATTTGGTTCACTCTCCACCCAAATTCGGCCTTCCATCAGCTTTACCAGCCGGGTCGAGATAGCCAAGCCCAAACCGGTCCCACCATATTTACGTGTGGTTGAGCTATCAGCCTGCATGAAGGCTTCAAAAATCCGTTGTTGCTTTTCCCGCGGGATGCCGATGCCGGTATCGGTAACGCAGAAATGCAGGGTGCCCCAATCTTTACCTTGCGACTCAATCTCGACTCGCAAGTCCACCTCCCCGCGTTCGGTGAACTTAATGGCGTTCCCCACCAAATTCACGAGGATTTGCCGCAGCCGGCCAGGATCTCCGACGAAGCGGGCTGGAAGCCCGGGCAGGGCCTCCCATGTCAATTCAAGCCCCTTGACGTCAGCCCGGGGGGCGAGTGCCCGCAGGGTGTGGCTGAGCGTATCTTGCAGGTCGAATTCGCCAACATCCAGCGAAAGTTTCCCGGCCTCAATCTTGGAGAAATCCAGGATATCATTGATCAAGGTCAGGAGGGTGTCGGAGGACTCCCTCACCAAGCTCAAGTACTCTCGCTGCTCACATGAAAGGGGCGTGTCGAGGGCCAATTCCGTCATGCCCACGATCCCATTCATGGGGGTCCGGATCTCATGACTCATCATCGCCAGAAACTCGCTCTTGGCCCGGTTGGCAGATTCCGCAGTCGTTTTGGCGTTGCGTAACTCTATTTCCGCCTGCCGGCGATTGGATATATCAATCAGGCTCCCTTCGATGTAAGGGACTTCCCCCTCCCCACTCATGACCAAGGTAGCATTCTCCAGGACCCATAAAGCGGTCCCGTCCTTCCTCCGCAAACAGTGCTCGAAATTTGTTAGACTCCCATGCTCCTTCAAGCTACCGAGAAACTCATCGTGGGCCGTGGAGTCGAAATACAAATCTCCGGCCCTGTGCTCCAGCATCTCGGACGCTGACTCGTAGCCAAAAATGCGTGCGCAAGCGTCATTGCAGTCCAGGAGACAGCCATCCACCGTGACACTATACACTCCTGCCAGGTTCCTCTCGAAAAGCAGCCGGTATCGTTCCTCACTTTCCTGCAACGTTTCCTCCGCCCGCTTGCGCTCCGTGATGTCACGGGCAATGGTCGAGGCGCCCACCACGTCTCCCGCGGCATTCCGGACCGGAGATATGGTGAGGGAAACGTCAATCCGGCTGCCATCCTTTCGCTTTCGGACGGTTTCAAAATGGGTGATTTTCTCACCCTGCCTGAGCGACTGGAAAAACGCCGCGAATTCGTCAACGCGGTCCTCGGCCGCAAGCACTGATACGGACTTTCCCACCATCTCGTCGGCCCGATAGCCGAAGAGCGCTTCAGCGCCCTTGTTCCAGCTGGTAATCGTGCCGTCCAACGTCCTGCCGATAATGGCATCGTCGGAAGACTCAACGATGGCAGCCAGCTTCGAGCGCACTTCCTCGGCCCGTGTTCGCTCGGTAACGTCCCGGAATCCCCAGACCCTTCCCACGTTCTTCCCTCGAACTTGCTGAGGGCTGGAGTGCCTCTCGAAGATTCTTCCATCTCTGAGTTCAATGACGTCATCACTTTGCTCGTTGGGATGGGCGTAAAGCTGGCCCACTCTCATATGGAACCTTACTGGGTCCTTCAATCGAGAGGACAGGCAGGAAAACACGTTGTCTTCATCCCGAGACGCGAGAATGGACTCCGGAACCGGCCAAAGCTCTGCGAATTTCTCATTGAAAGCGGTGATTTTCCCTCGTTCATCAACAACCAGGATTCCCTCCTCGGTGGACTCGAGTGTCGCCCGAATCGTCTCCGTTTGATTCTGCACGCGCCGTCTAAGCATGACGACCCAAACTAGCACCGAAAGTACGCCCAATGCCGTGAAACCAAACAGGGCGAGCGAGCGTTCAAGGGTCCACCACGGAGGCTGTTGAATAACCACCACATCTTCCGGCGCCCGAAGCAGAAGTCCGAAGTCTACGGGGGCCATGTTCTCATCCACACGAATCTTGCATATCCCGGTCAGTTGCACCAGGCCGCCAATACGCACGTGGGCCAGAGCTTGCTCTGCAATCTGCTCCTGAAGCTCAGCTCTAAAACTCAGGTTGTCCGTGCTGATGGAAAGTGTTCGCAGGCCCGCTTCCCTGCCGAAGTCCAACAATCGTCCTTGGATTCGAATCAGTTCAGAGTCAAAGCTCCCTGTGAGCGCCTGCTGTGCCGTCACGGTCACAGGTTGGGGTGGGGGGCCTGTTCCGGTTTTTCTGAAGATCGCATCTTTCAAGATAGGGCTGTAGCTACCCACCGCAGGAAATCCAACTACCTCAACCTGATCCCCTGCCTTGAGCACCGTTGTCTGGCCCGTTTGGACTTCCACGCCCTGTTGTCCATCACTGATAAATATCGATCTCCCCGGCCGCTGAAGAGTGACTACCCCCCGAACCCTCACGCGCTGGCTAAATGCTCCCTGTGAACTGAGCCGGAGAACGACGTGAATGGGACGCAAAGGAATCGAGAAAAGGTCGGTCGGTGCAGGGCCCTCCACGGAGAGATTCTTAAAGCCAGGGACCATCAGCGCGGCGCCGGTGAACTGGAGCTTGGCATTGTAGATGCCACTGGACACTCCCCTCAGCCGCACTGCTGCTCCTACCAAGTTCTCCGCGGCGGGCTTTTGGCCCAAGACGTAGACCGGGAATTCAACTGCTTTGGAAGCAATGTGCAGGAGTAAGCGTCCTTCATCCTCGCCAGCAGACATGACAATGCCTTCCACTTCAACAAACTGGCTGTCCTGTACTCCCGACGCCAACTCCTCTCCAGAAACCCTTCGTGGCACTGGCAATGGAGCTTCGCCCAAGATGCGCACGCGAGGGTTGTCGATTTCAGAGGCGAAAACCCCTGGCCCCGTTGTGCCCTCAACCTCCACGTACTGGCCAGCGCGCAACGGGAGCGCCAAATTGGCAGGGTTAACATAGATTCCGGCGGTTGCATCCTGGACAAACAAGTCTGCGTTCCTGGAATCGGAGTACGTGACCACCGCGTGCAGTTGAATGGGGTAGCCAAGCGTGGCCTTTTCTGAAGACAGTTCTCTGACCTGGCGAGCTTCTTTAAGGACGGGCAGGGTCCCGGATGTGCCGCGCCCCTCCTTCTGCGCCAAGGCAATCCCAGGCAGGAGGGGGAAAACGAAAACCAGTAGAATTAGATGTCCAAACCAGTGATGCCCCACGGGTTGCGAGTTGCCGGTAGTGGTGAGTGTCCCAACCGACATCTTGTCCAGAGGTTAAAGAGTAGTGACACGATTAGCTATAGTACGCGAGTACCGACCTGCCGCTATCGAGGGAGAGCACCCGCGATCAAGGAGAGGCAAGCACGAGGAACATCGCCCGCAGAAGTTTCCTCACAACAACCTCCGACAGCCTGCTTCGGGAGACCCATCATGAAGGAAGCCAAGGCGGAATACGCAAAGCTGAAACAACCCTGCGTTCCGATTCGCATTACCAGGATCTGCGGATGCGATTCCGTTCCGCACATACGCTGTTAGGGGATCAACTGGCATAGATGCCAACAGGCCCTTCCGACTACCTCTGCCAGATTGGGCCTATGAAACGCCCATCCACGCCTGAATCCCACCGGCCGCACCTTGCAGTGAGACGGGCGAGTAGATTCTTCTGCCCCCGCGTGAGAGTATTTTCCGAGTGCGCGATCCATCCGGAATGTAGTGTATACTTGGTCGCAGCTTGGGGGCGCAAATGGAAATTCCAGGCCAATGAAGGGAGTATTTCATGCGACCATTTTGCCTAGCATCTGTACTTACAGCAGGGATCGCGATGTTGGCGTCCTTGGGATTGGCCCAGCAGGCCCCGACCGCAGGCCCTTATAAGGTGTTAATGACAGCCAAGGTTGGGGGCGAAGGCGCTTTTGACTATATTTTCGCGGACGTCGAAGACCGTCGTTTGTATATCCCGCGTGGTGGTCCGACGGGGCAACTAACGGTCTTCAATCTGGATACGCTTGAATCAGCCGGCATGATTGCTAATGTCAGCGCCGGGGGCGCTACGGTCGATCCCAAATCCCATCACGGGTTCTCAACTACAAAGCCGATGACGATGTGGGACGCGAACACTTTGAAAGTGATCAAGACCATTGACGTGGACGGCCGTCCCGACGGGATCCTGTTTGATCCGTACAACGAGCGTGTGTGGGTGCTGAGCCACATGCCGCCGTATGCCACGGTAATCGACGCGACGGAAGGTACCGTGGTTGGGACGCTTGACTTGGGAGGAGCGCCGGAGCAGGCCGTGAGCGACGGCAAAGGCACGATCTACGTGAACATTTCGGACAAGGCCAACATTGCCGTCGTGGACGCGAAGAACATGACCGTTACGGCGCACTACGACGTTAGCTCGAAGGGCACCGGCGGAAGCGGACTGGCATTGGACGCAGAGAGTCACGTCCTCTTTGCGTATTACCGCCAGCCGTCACCTACGGTGGTGATTGTAAACGCCGACAACGGCAACGTCATTACCACCCTCCCGACGGGCATGGGTGTGGATACGGTCGCGTTCAATCCCGCCACGATGGAAGCCATAAGCGCGGAAGGCGGCGGCTCGATGACGTTCATCAAAGAAAACAGCCCTACCAACTTCGTGGTAGAGCAGACGCTGCAAACCCTGAGAGGCGCCAAGACTCTAGCCCTCGACACAAAGACGAATCACGTGCTAACCATGACGGCCGAGTTCGGGCCACCTCCGGCTAACGCGCCGCCACGACCAGGAGGACGCCCTCCTCGCGGTCCCATGGTGCCGGGTTCGTTTTCAATTCTGATGGTGGGCAGGTAGTAAACAGCCTACGCGAACTGAATCCACTAGAGGAATGACGGCGTCCGCTGGCACTTGGCTGGGAACGCCGTCCTTTCTGACCGTCCCAGCCTAAGCCACGGATTGAGAAGTCGACAGGCCAGGCATATGAGACTTACCAGACCACTGAAGTAACTGGAAGAGAAGTACGGTACCCATACGCCGGTCTTTTCCGCCCGAGATCAGCGGCACAACCAAGCGCTAGCCCTGCATGCCTTCCTCCGGAGAGGCGAGTAACAGCTATCGAAAAACGCCTTCCCCACAGTCCGCTGCGGCAACGCCGGCCCTCGCTGGAGGTTCATCTCGTTAACCGCCCACCCCTCTACACGGGTGGAGCCATGTCCCGCTTCCACACGCTGCGCAGCACCCCCAATGCGATGGGTACAGCACCGACGAGGATGAAAGTCATATCCCCCGCCATGCGCGCCCATTCCAGCTTGTGAAAGAGGCCGCCCATCAGAAAATTCAGGCGACGCGCGTGCCAGTACCCATGGACGATGGAGTCCCAGAGTTGGAGAACGCCTCCGGGAAACAGGTCCAGGAGGATCATGAGGGCGAGACCTCCGTTCGCCCCCCAAAACCCTACCCGGATGAACTTCTCGGTTCCCTTCCAGACGGCGTCGGACTGCATGGCCCGCAGGCAAAAGACTCCAACCGCCAGCGCCAGCATCCCGAAGACTCCAAACAGGGCGGCGTGTCCGTGGTTGGGGGTGAGAGTGGTGCCGATTTCGAAGTAGGACACGATGGGCAAGTTGATGAGGAAGCCGAAAATCCCTGCGCCGACAAAGTTCCACACCCCGACCGCCATCAGGAAATAGATGGCCCACTTCTGCGTGGCGGCGAACTCACGGCCGCAGACGGAGCACTGCTGGTTCTTCAGTTTAATGAAGTCCCAGGCGTCCAGGGTTAGGAGCGTCAAAGGCACGACTTCCATCGCGGAGAAGCACGCCGCCAAGCCCATGTTAAGCGTCCCCTGACCGGTGAAATACCAGTGATGGCCAGTACCAATGATCCCGCCGCTTAGGTAAAGGATGGCATCGAGGTAGATCAAGCGCGTGGCGGTCTTGGAGGTGACTACGCCCATCTGGTGGAACATGATGGCCACCAGCACGGTGGCGAAGAGCTCGAAGAATCCTTCCACCCAGAGATGGATGATCCAGAATCGCCAGTTATCAATGACCGCGAAATTGGTCTGGGGTCCGTAGAAGAGCGCGGGCAGGTAAAAAACCGGAATGGCCACCGCCGCATAGAGAAACAGTGCAGATAGCTCACGCTTGCCGGGGCTCTTCATGGCAGGTTTCAAGGCCCGGAACATCAAGAAAAGCCAGAAGACAAGACTCACTGCCAGCAGAAGCTGCCAGAACCGCCCGAGATCCAAGTACTCGGAGCCCTGATGCCCGAACCAGAACCAGAGGCTCCCCAGCTTGTCGTTGATGCCCAGGTATTCACCAAAAAGGCTGCCGAAAACCACTACGGTTAGCGCGCCAAGGAGCGCGTAAACGCCGACCTTTTGGCCATTGGGCTCTTCGCCACCCACCCAGGGGGCCAGGAAAAGGCCTCCGCCTACCCAGGCCGTGGCGATCCAGAAGATGGCGAGCTGGAGGTGCCAGGTGCGTGCCAGAGTGTAAGGCAGGAACCTCGCGATGTCGAAGCCGTAAAAGCCTCCCGGCTCCACTCGGTAGTGGGCAATCGCACCTCCTAACAAAGATTGCGCCAGGAAGAGTAGCGCCACCACAGCAAAAAACCACCCGGTGGCCCATTGGCTGGGCGTCAGTGTCAGCGGCGTGGGAGTGGAGTGGGTGATGTGGGCAGTGTCGCCCTCACCCTTCCAGCCCAGGTAGTCAAACTTGCCGACCACGAAGAGGATCAGGCCCAGACCCCCCAGAAGGGTGATGAGACTCAAGGCGCTCCAGACATAAGCCTCGACGGAGGGGCGGTTGCCTACCAGGGGCTCATAAGGCCAGTTGTTCGTGTAGGAATAGTCCTTGCCGGGCCGGTTCGCCGACGCAGCCCAGGCGGCCCATGCGAAAAAGGCGGTCAGCGCTCTAAGATCGGTGGGATCCTTGATATAGCTGGCAGGCAGTCCCGGGGCGGCGCCCTTCTCGGTAAAGTAATCGCTCCATTCAGCCGTCTGGCTGCGAAAGGCCGCCACCTCCCCTGGTGTAAAGAGGAGCGTCCGCGAGGCCGGGTCATACCGGTTTTCCTTGAGAACACTCCGCACCTCCGCGGACGCGACGATTTGCTCATCCGGGGAGAGCTGCGCGAAGGGCTTGCCGTACTTCTCCGCGGCAATCGTATCCCGCGTCACCTCGCTGAGCCGGTGTAGATACTCGGCGCTGTAGTCAGGACCCAAATAAGCCCCGTGACCCCAAAGGGTCCCGTGTTCCATCAGGCCGTATTTAAAGAAGACCTCCTGGCCTTTTTCGACATCGGCTCCTGTGAGCACTACAGTTCCCGCTGCATCCACGGCCTTGTCGGGAATAGGAGGAGCGTTCGTGTAGGTCAAGACCGTTACGAAAGATAGAACCGAGAAACCACCGATCATGACCAGAATCGCCGCGTGTCGCCACCATGGAGAGAGACCTGTAGCACTACCGGACGTGTCTGCCATTTCTTACCCCCATTTGATTGTTAGCCAGAATTTCCATTTTCAATCCCGAGTGCATTCCTCACCTGTCAGTTTGCATTCTCCAGTGCAATC
>Ga0181538_10004233_pt1 | contig 13533 bp, 8 predicted proteins | sample PEATcosm2014_Bin_40_FD_119773 | JGI IMG/M metagenome (GOLD analysis project Ga0181538, IMG submission 119773) | Peatland microbial communities from MTU Mesocosm Facility, Houghton, MI, USA - PEATcosm2014_Bin23_30_metaG | ecosystem: Environmental > Terrestrial > Soil > Wetlands > Peat | place...
TCGAGTCGCAACACCGTCTGGTACTGTTTTTCCGCGCGCTCCCCTTGGCCAGTCAAGGCCAGCGCCCTGCCATAGTACAACTGGGCCCGGACGTGATCCGGTTTAAGAGTCGCGGCTTTTTCCAAGTGTTCCAAAGCAGCCTGGGGATTATTCATCTGCATCAGCAGGATCCCCAGGTTCAGGCGGCCTTCAAAAAGATTGGGGTCAAGCTCCACGGCCTTGCGGTACGCCGCGACAGCTTCCTCTTGCCGATGCAGTCCGGTGTAGGCGTAGCCCAAGCTGAACCAGGCCGCGGTTAAAGTGGGTTGGGCTGCAAGCACTTGTTTCAGAGCGTCCGCCGCGGCGGTAAAGTCGTTCTTCGCGAGGGCGTCTTGGGCAGTGTGCAGAAGCGTGGGTACGTCAGCGTGGCGGGTTTGGGAGGGCTTCTCCTGGCTCGTGCCGGTCGCATTCAGGAAACGGGATTGCGGCAGGCAGAGCAGACAAAGAAGAAGCCCCGCTACCTTCAAATGCCGCCAATTCCCCTGAAGAGAGGATGCCCCGCTCCTCACGCCTTCGCCCCCTTGTGGTTTCGCAGGTACTTGGCCAGGAACTTCCCGGTGAAAGACAGCGGATTCTTGACCAGGCTTTCGGGAGGTCCGGCCACCACAACGTAACCGCCCGAATCACCGCCCTCGGGCCCCAAGTCGATGATCCAGTCAGCGGTCTTCAGGACATCCATGTTGTGCTCGATGATGAGCACGCTCGAACCGGCGTCGTTCAGCCTGCGAAACGCGGACAGCAACTTACTGATATCGTCGAAGTGCAAACCCGTGGTCGGTTCGTCAAAAATGAAGAGCATGTTTTCGACCGCCTGATGGGCCAGGTGTGCTGCCAGGCGCACGCGCTGGGCCTCGCCCCCCGAAAGCGTGGTGGCGGACTGCCCCAAGCGCAAGTAGCCGAGCCCGACCTCGTCCAGTACCCGCATCTTCTGGATTATTTTGGGTAGGCCGGCAAAAAAGCTCAGGGCCTCCTTCACCGTCATATGCAATACTTCATTAATATTTTTTCCCTTATAACGCACGTCCAGAACGCTCGGTTTATAACGGCGCCCGCCACATTCCTCGCAAACCAGTTCGACATCAGCCAGGAATTGCATCTCCAGCGTGACGGTGCCATCCCCCTGGCAGGTCTCACATCGGCCCCCAGGAATATTGAAGGAGAAATATCCAGGTGAATAGCCGCGCTTGCGGGCCTCAGGCGTCGCGGCAAACACTTCCCGAATGGCGTCGAAGGCTTTGATATAAGTGACGGGATTGGAACGTGGCGTCCGGCCCAAGGGCGACTGGTCCACGAGCACAACCTCCGCCAGTTGCTGATCGCCTTCGATCCGCTCGTACTGGGCGCGTGTTGAGGGCAGCCCACGGCGTGAAAGCAGTGCGTTATAAAGAACGTCGTGCACCAGGGTGGACTTCCCGGAACCCGAAACGCCGCTCACGCACACCATGAGCCCCAACGGAATATCCACGTCGATCGATTTCAGGTTGTGTTCGCGCGCGCCACGAATGCGCAGCCAGGCCTTTCCGGGTTTGCGGCGTTCCGCCGGCAAGGGGATTTCGAGGCCGCCGGACAGATAACGGCCGGTGAGCGAGTGTGGATCGGCCAGGAGCCCTGGAAAATCACCCTCGTACACCAAGCGGCCACCCTGCTCTCCTGCCCCCGGTCCCAGGTCCAGAATCTTGTCCGCCTCGCGCATCATCTCCGGATCGTGCTCGACCACCAGGACCGTATTGCCGAGGTCGCGCAGGGTCTTCAGGATTTCAATGAGCCTGCCGGTATCACGGGGATGGAGCCCGATGGAGGGTTCATCGAGCACATAGAGCGCACCCACCAGGTTAGAACCGAGCGCGGTGGCCAACTGAATTCGCTGCGACTCGCCGCCTGAAAGTGTGGACGCCAGGCGGTCGAGCGTCAAGTATTCCAATCCGACCTTGTAGAGGAATTTCAAACGCGAGCGGATTTCATCGAGCACTTTGTCAGCTACCGTCTGCTGCTCCGGAGATAGCTGGAGTTCGTTGAAGAAGGGATAGGCTTCCTGAATCGACATGCGGCAGACATCTGTAATGTTCTTTCCGCCCAGAAGGACGTGCAAGGCTTCGCGCCGCAACCGGCCCCCCTGGCATTCGGGGCAAAGCGTGTATCCGCGATATCGGCTGAGGAACACGCGCACGTGCAGCTTGTACTTCTTCCTTTCCAGATAATCGAAAAACCCGCGGATGCCCGGGAAACTGTCGTCGCCCTCGAGCAGCCACGTTCGCTCTTCCGGAGCCAGTCGGAAGTAAGGAACATCCAGAGGAATTCCCTTGGCCCGCGCCGCACGCTTCATGTCGTTATAAAGCACGCGGTAACGCGGCTTCGTCCAGGGATCAATTGCGCCTCCGGCCAGCGTCTTGTTCTTGTCCGGAATAACCAGGTTCATATCGAAATCGATCGTGTTGCCGAAACCCTGGCAGCGTGGACAAGCGCCGTAAGGATTGTTGAACGAAAAGAGGCTTGGCTCAGGCGGTTGAAACGTGATCTTGCACCGTTTGCACTCAAACCGCCCGCTGAACACCAGGCGCCCCGGCGGTACGGGCACGCCATGGCGTGCCCCTACGGAATTGTCCTCCTGTACGGGTGCGTCATGGCTCGCCCCTGAGGAACCGGACTCCCCAGGAAGGAACTCCAGCACCGCCTCGCCGGCTTCGCGGAAGCAAAGCTCGACAGAGTCAATCAACCGCTGGCGAACCTCTGCCGCCACTGCCAACCGGTCCACCAGAACGTAGACGGGCGCAGAGAAATCGACCTCGAGCAGCGACTCCGGGGTTGAGAATTCGAAGACATGCCCATCCTGGTAAAGCCGGTTGAACCCATGTTGGCGAAGCGCAAACAATCGTGGCTTGAGAGATTCCTGCGGCGGTGTCGGCGGTTGAGCCGGAGGGCGCGCTCCTGTCATCCTGAGCGCGGCAGAGGATCTCCGCAGTTCGGCGGAACCCCCGGGGCCAGAGAGCGACTGCGGTGATGCATCGCTGCGCTCCGGATGACGGGCCGCCTGTTCCGATGCGGCCGAAGACCCACCCGAATCCACTTGGAAGAAAACGTAAAAGCGCCGGCCGGCTTCCATCGCGCAGACCTGGTCGGCGATATCATCCACATGGTCTCGGCGCACAACTTGACCGCATTGGTAGCAGGTGGTCGTGCCGACGCGCGCAAACAACAGCCGAAGGTAATCGTAGATTTCAGTGGCTGTGGCCACTGTCGAGCGAGGATTGCGAGTGGTGTTCTTCTGGCGGATCGCCACGGGAGGAGCGATCCCCAACACTTCGTCAACGTCCGGCTTCTCCATGCGTTCCAGGAACTGGCGAGCGTAGGCAGAGAGAGACTCGATGTAACGACGCTGTCCCTCGGCATAAAGCGTGTCAAAAGCCAGACTGGATTTGCCCGAGCCGGAAAGGCCCGTCACCACGGTCAACCGGTTGTGGGGTATGGAGAAATCGATATTCCTCAAATTATGGACGCGCGCTCCACGCACGATGATAGAGTCCACTTCGCCGGCCCTGGAAGGCAGACCTGATTCCGCGCTCGCCGTTGGCAGAGGCGCATCACTCTGCAACCCGGCTGTGTCGACGCCTAAAGCGCCTCCACCGCTCGCGGCGGCGGACGGCGCCATACTCCTACCCGTTTGGTTGTGGCCTGTAGCCATGCCTGTGGCCCCTGACGGAATGCCTGCCCTGCTCGCCCTGCTTACAGCCGGCGCTCTGAGGTGCAGCCCAAAATTACCATTATAAGTCGGCAGCGGAAGGGAAGCAAAACGAACATTCTGTCTCTTGACATCCTCAAATCAATAGGCTAGAATGCTAAGAGGAAGGTGGGTTGTACGGCGCGGCCCGCGGGAACCACCCGAGGCCGCATTCGAACGTGGGGCAGGAGTCGCACCCTGACGCCGGTGACTACCCGGCCCTGATGAACGGGAACCGTAAGGGACCCGTTTGCTGTTTTTGAACGAACGAACCGGGAATGTCTATGAAAACGAAGGACCGGCATGTGGCGAGGAGCCCGTCTTGATGGGGTCCGCGCCAACTTCATCTGACATTATGTCGCAGAAAGCAAAAGCAGCCTACTGGAGGTGCTGTGATGGAACCTGACCATGGAATGACTCGCAGGCAGTTTGTGTCAACGACCGCGGCGGCCTTGGCCGGAGCAGCGCTCGTTCCAAATGCGGCTTCGAGCGGCATTCCTCGCACTCCGATGTCTGAAAACGCCGGCCGGGAGGCGCGCATGCTGAGCCTGGAAAAGAGCGCCTGGAAGGTCAAGCCTTTTCCGACCTCTCAAGTTCGGCTGAGAAAGGGTCTATTCCAGGACGGCATGGAAGCCAATCGTCGCTATCTGATGTCACTGCCCCAGGACAGGCTGTTGCACACCTTTCGACTGAATGCCGGGCTGCCCTCTTCAGCCGCGCCTTTAGGCGGATGGGAAAAGCCTGATTGCGAACTGCGAGGGCACTTCGCGGGCGGCCATTATCTTTCAGCCTGCGCGCTGATGTATGCCAGCGCCGGCGACGATGAATTAAAGACTCGGGGCATCGGCATGGTGGAACAACTGGCGCGCTGCCAGCAGGCGCCCGGAGACGGTTACCTGAGCGCGTTTCCGAGGGAGTTTTTCGATCGCCTGCGAAATGGCAAACCTGTGTGGGCTCCCTTTTACACCCTGCACAAAATACTGGCAGGCCTTCTCGATATGTACGTTCACTGTGGGAATCAGCAGGCCCTGGAAGTTGCCGAAGGCCTGGCCGGCTGGATCGGGCGCTGGGTCGAACCGCTCAGCGATGAGCAGATGCAACAAGTGATGAAGACGGAGTTCGGCGGCACCATGGAATCGCTCTACAACCTCTACGCCCTGACGGGTAACTCCCACTACCTCGAGGTGGGTGACCGTTTTTATCACAAGAAAGTATTCGATCCCCTGGCGGCGCACCGGGATGAATTGAAAGGCCTGCACGCCAATACGAACATCCCGAAGATGATTGCCGCCGCGCGCCGTTATGAACTCTCCGGCGATCCTCGCTTCCACGAAATCGCTTCGTTCTTCTGGCAGGAAATCACGGGCGCGCGCGCCTACTGCACGGGCGGCACGAGCAACGAAGAGCATTGGCGCACCGACCCCGGCGAGTTGGCGGGCGAACTCGGCAAGACTACAGAGGAGTGTTGCTGCGGTTATAACATGTTGAAGTTGACCCGCCACATCTTTGGGTGGAGCGCCGACCCGCGCGCCATGGACTACTATGAGCGCACCCTCTTTAACAGCCGCCTCGGAACGCAGGACACCGACGGGCTGAAGAGTTATTACCTGCCCCTGGGAGGCAGCGGCTACTGGAAGTCTTTTCACTCAGCCTTTGATTCCTTCTGGTGCTGCACGGGCACCGGCGTGGAGGAGTATGCCAAATTTGGCGACTCGATTTACTTTCATGACGAGCATGCGTTGTTTGTCAACTTGTTCATCTCTTCCGAGTTGAACTGGCCTGAAAAAGGCGTCCGCTGGGTGCAGGAAACCAACTTTCCAGAGGACGGAAAGACACGCCTGGTGGTGCACACGGCGAAGCCGGTGCAGATGGACTTAAACGTCCGTATCCCTTACTGGGTAACACGCGGGGGAAAGATCAGTTTGAACGGCGAAGCTCTGCCGGAGTTTGCGAGCCCGAGCAGCTATCTGACCTTGGCCCGTACCTGGAAGGATGGCGACCTTGTGGAAGTAAGCCTACCCATGGGGCTGCACGTCGAAGCGCTGGCCGGCGATCCGACGCTGCAGGCCGTGATGTATGGACCGCTAGTGCTGGCTGGCCGTCTAGGAAGCGAGAACCTGACTCACTCCGAGATCTACTTGGGCTACGACCCAACCCCCTCCGGTGATCCGGCGTCAGTACCCAACATCAACTCCAACTTGAAGGACCCGCTGGTCTGGGTGGAGCCGATCCCTAGCCGGCCCGCCAGTTTTCAGGTTTCAGCGGGGAGCGGGCAGATCAGTCTGATCCCATTCTATAAGTTGCTCGGAGAAAAGTACGTCGTCTATTGGAAAGTGTAGGAACAGTATGGACTTTCCGTTGGGTTACTGTTCGGGTGGCTGGGAGCGGCTGGAACGGCTGCGCGGACTTTACGAAGAGCAGATGTCCCTGACCGCGACACTGCGAATCGCCCGATGGATCGCGTGCGTGCAAATCGCGTTTGAGCGCCTGACCGGAGCGCCGTTTATCTGAAGTCCGCCAGGAATTGAACGTTTTCAGTCCTGGGCTTTTCTGGCAAAATAGAATTTCGAGTTCAGGGCAAGGCTCCAAGTCCAAGCAGTCTTAACTGGAGGGCAAGATGAACGATGCGAGACGCGATCCGCGCGCGGGTAAACCCGCTGAGCCTTCGGATCTGGTCAACCTGCCGCGTTTGATCACCGCGTATTACACGGGGCGACCCGATCCTTCCCTGCCGGGGCAGGCCGTGGCATTCGGAACCTCAGGGCATCGAGGCAGCGCTTTTACAGACTCCTTCAACGAGAGCCACATCCTGGCCATTACTCAGGCCATTTGCGGTTATCGCCGGCAGCAAGGTATCGACGGGCCACTCTTTCTGGCCAAGGATACACACGCCCTTTCGGAGCCCGCTTTTGCCTCCGCGATGGAGGTGCTGTCGGCGAACGGCGTCGAGGTCATGATCGATCAAGACGGCGGTTACACGCCCACCCCGGTCCTTTCCCACGCCATCCTGGGCTACAATCGTGATCGAAAGACAGGGCTCGCGGATGGAATCGTCATTACTCCCTCGCACAATCCTCCGGACGACGGTGGATTCAAGTACAACCCTCCCCACGGCGGCCCCGCGGATACATCCACGACCGGCTGGATTGAAGATCGCGCCAACGCATTAATGGCGGACGGGCTGCGGGAAGTCGCCCGAATCCCTTACGGGACGGCATTGAAGGCGCCCACGACCCACACCCACGATTACATTACCGAATATGTCGAGGATCTTGAGAACGCAGTCGACATGGCGGCGATTCGGGACGCCCATTTGGCGATCGGCGCGGACCCTCTGGGCGGCGCCGGCGTAGCCTACTGGCCGCGCATCGCCGAGCGTTACGGCGTGGCGCTCTCGGTTGTCAACAGCTCCGTCGATCCTACCTTTCGCTTCATGACCCTCGACTGGGACGGCAAGATCCGCATGGACTGCTCTTCCCCGTACGCCATGGCGGGCCTGATTGCGCTCAAGGATCGGTATGACGTGGCTTTCGCCTGCGACACCGACCACGACCGCCACGGGATCGTAACGCGAAGCGCCGGATTGCTGAATCCCAACCACTATCTGGCGGTGGCCATTTCGTACTTGTTTCGTCACCGCGAGGGCTGGCGATCCGACGCCGGCGTGGGAAAGACTCTCGTAAGCAGCAGCATCATTGACCGCGTCACCGCCAACCTGGGGCGCCGGCTGTTTGAGGTGCCCGTAGGGTTTAAGTGGTTCGTGGAGGGATTACTGGATGGGTCGCTGGGATTCGGTGGCGAAGAGAGCGCCGGTGCATCCTTCCTGCGCCGCCCCGGCGCCGTCTGGACCACGGACAAAGACGGCATCATCCTCGCGCTGCTCGCTGCGGAAATGACCGCGCGCGCCGGCCGCGATCCCGGAGAACTCTATCGCGAACTGACCGGCCAGTTTGGGGATCCGCTCTACGAGCGCATCGATGCCCCTGCCAGCGCCGAGCAGAAGGCGGCTCTCGAACGTCTGACCCCCGTCCAGGTGAATGCCACCGAGTTGGCAGGCGAGAAAATCGAGGCAATGCTCACCGCAGCGCCCGGCAACGGAAAGCCCATCGGTGGGCTCAAGGTCGTGACTGCGCACGGGTGGTTTGCGGCGCGTCCTTCGGGAACCGAAGAAGTGTACAAACTCTATGCCGAGAGTTTTCTCGGCGAGGATCACTTGCGGAGGATTCAGGAAGAAGCGCAAAGCATTATTGCGCGTGCCTTCGCGTCCCCCCTCGGTGTGACCGCGACAAACAAGTGAGGAACAGGAGATGAATCGCTGAGGCGTGGAGCTTCGACATTCTTAGTCGATAAACTGCGCTCGCCCGGGCGTGAGGGCTTATGAATCCAGCCAGTGCCAAGTCTCCGCCAGCCGTTCCTGCAGCGAGCACCCTGACGCCGGACGAAGTGCGGAAGATGAATGCCTACACAAACAATACATCGGGCGTTACGGCGACGAGATGCCGGAAATCCGCAATTGGAAATCGCCGTATTGAGGTAACGCTTCGGGCCGCCTCGTCCGCCCGAGGGTGCGGCGGTTCTGTAACCCCGACCCGGCTGCCTGGGGTGGTTTTCGCGCACAGAATTTCTTGATTTACAGGGGAAAAAATGAGACAATGAAAGTGGTTAATCCCCTTCGATCAAGTCGAGTCAGGGTGGGTAAGACGAACTCCGAAGACGAAGTAGGGTCGGTAGGACAAACTCAAGAGAGGAAACCCTATGCGAACATTGCGTCAAATGCTTACGGTCTTTGTTTTGTCCCTTGCGGTACTATTGCTGGGAGCCACGCCTCTCCTGGCCAAATGTGCACATGTGAAACTGAAGGTAGCCCCTAAGGAAGCGTACGTTTTTGTGGATGGTATTCCGGTCGGGCCGGGAAGCGGGGTCATCTGGGCCGACCCAGGCGAGCATACGCTGGCTGTTTACAACTATGGATACAAGCCCTATAGCGCCAAATTCACGGCAGAGAGCGGAAAAACCACAACCCTGTCGGTGACGCTGGAGCAGATTTCCGGGACAACCCCCGGCCCTTGGGGGCGGATCGAGCTGAAGGGCGGAGCAGGCGGCGCAGTGCTCTTGAACGGAACTACGCCGGACTATTTGGTGGGCGACGTGGGTGAGACCAAAGGCGGGAAGCGGCGCCTGCTGGTGCCTCCTGGCGACTATCAACTCACGGTACTGGGCTGCTGCTCAGGGACGCTCTATTCCGGGCCAATCACGGTCGGGGAAGGCCAGGCGACGATTATTCCACTTGCCAATCCGGGAGGGAAAACCAACGGCGACTTCGCGGCGGGGAAAACGCTGGGCGCTCTGCCCCGCTTCCAATCAGCGGGTGCGGCCGTGACCATCGCGGTGGCCAAGCCGACGGCGCAGATGTCGGCTGCTTCCTCCACGGTTGACTGCGGGGCCTCGACGCAACTCAATTGGTCCACGACGGACGCTCCCAAGGTCGAGATCAGCGGGATCGGAGCGGTGGCTGCCTCCGGTCAACAATCGGTGCAACCCACCCAGACGACCGACTACAAGCTGACGGCCACCGGGCCGGGCGGCATTGTGACCAACGACACCTCGGTGAATGTGAATGCGAACATTCAGAGTACACTGAGCGTGGAACCCTCTCAGGTGCGTTACCACAAAGTTGGCGACAAGGTCGACGAGCAAGGCAGCGCCACGCTCACCTGGAACGCGCCTGCGGCTAGCAGCGCCACGCTGGATCCGTTTGGGTCCGTATCACCGAGTGGCACTCGCACGGTTCAGCTCACGCCCACCAAGTCCGACGTGGGGGCCGTTGACGAGACTGTCACCTACACGTTGCACTCTTCAAATGCTTGCGGCGGATCAGACACCAAGACCGCCAGCGTGCACATTGTGGGGACGATTGATTCGGGGCGAGAAGCTCAGGCGGAAATTCTCGCGGCCAAGCTTCCCGGCAACAGCATCTACTTCGCAACCAACCTCCCCACCAAAGGCCGGCCGGAAGGCGGGTTGGTTTCAAGCGAGGAACAAGTCTTGCAGCAGCTTGCGGACATCTTTAAACAATATAACTCGCTTCTCCCCGATGCCCACCTGATCCTGGAGGGCCGGGCGGATCGGCGCGGATCGGTGAAATACAACATGGCTCTTTCACAGCGCCGTGCTGACCGCGTCAAGAGCTACCTGGTATCACAAGGACTCAGCGACGGGAACATCGAGACAAAGGCTTTCGGAAAGAGCGAACAGATGGATTCCGCGACCGTGAAGCAGTTACTCGAACAGATTCCCAACCTTACGGATCAAGACCGCAAGAAGGTGCGCCGCCGACTCCCGACATTTGTATTGGCGAACAATCGCCGCGTGGACATCGTTCTGGGCACCACGGGGAAGAGGTCGACGCAATACTACCCGTACACTGCGACAGACTTGAAGCAACTTCTCAAGTAGATTTGGAATCGCAAGTTACGACCCGAAGCGCCTTGAAGGGCGCGCGCGTTGAATGTTTGACGCGCGCGCCCTTCTTTGTCGCTGTTTTCTCGGGCTTAAAGGTCGCGCAAGGCTGTCGAACAGTTTAGGGCGCCCCTGGTTTTCCATCCAAATTGAGTAAGTAACCTTCCACCAGAGTGGCTTCGCTTACTGCGGCGCGAGCGGCCTCGATAGAACCTACGAGGTGTACGCTGGCGGTTTTCGTGTCTGATCCCCCGCAGGCATTGGAACTGCGCAGTGTCTAGGTGATGGTTTCCTCCACCGAACCCGCTCCAGTATTGGTGGGCGAAGGTGGGATGGTGCGACTGCCACTCGGTGATACCGACCCAAACGGATCCAGCGAAGTGTTGTGAGACCCAGGCCCGTTCCAGGCGAGCGTGGCGCTGCCTTCCTCGTCGGACCTTGCCTCCGACTTTGTAGTAACGCACCTGAGACGGTTCCGCGCTCAGTGTACTCTGAATGCTCGCATTCACATTCACCGTGGTGTCGTTGCTCACAGTGCCGCCCGGCCCGGTGGCCGTCAGCTTGTGGTCGGTCGTCTGGGTGGGTTGCACCGATTGTTGACCGGAGGCAGCCGCCGCTCCGGTCCCGCTGATCTCGACCTTGGGAGCGTCCGTCGTGGGCCAATTGAGTTGCGTCGAGGCCCCGCAGTCACCGTCGAGGAAGCGGCCGACATCTGCGCACGCCACTTCGTGTGGAGGGGGCACGCCTGTCATTTGTGCGCGGGTTGTGAAGCCAAACTAAGGGGTAGGTGGGGGAGCGGTGGTGTTCTGATTTGGTGAACCAGAAAAGAAATCCTGGTCGATGAATGCGCCGGACGCTTCCAAGAGATGTTGAACGGCTTCGTTGGCTTTCGATTGGCGAATTTGCGATTCCAGGCCAGGCTTGGCTTCCTCGAACGGTATCACGCGCTTTTGGTCGACCTTGATGATCTCAAATCCGGAAGGGGTCGGTATGAGGTCACTCACCTGGCCGGGTGAAAGAGTGTGCGCCGCTTCCATGATAGGGGGAACAATTTTGTTGCGTTCAAGGATACCCAAATCGCCGCCGGCAGCGGCAGTAGCGCTGTCCTCGGAATACTGCTTCGCCATCTGGGCAAAATCGGCGCCGGCCAGGATTTGCTTGCGAATGTCTTCGAGCTTCTTGCGCGCCTCCGCGTCAGGCAAGCCCGGCTGGGCCGGGTCACCGGATTTGATCGGCGCACTTCGCGTTCGGATCAGAATGTGGGCAACGCGGTCCTCTTCGAATTGGGCTATGTTCTTCTCGTAGACGTCGCGCAGTTCTTGATCGCTTACCTTTATGTCTTGGGCGATGTGTTTTTGCGCGGCGTCGGCCAGGATGCTTTCACGCGCCACCGCAATGGCTCGAGCCACCTCGGGTTGCTGGTCAAGTTTCTCTTTGATCGCCTCTGATGAAAGGAGCTTCATGCGAAGAATATAGACAGCCAGCCGCCGCCTTCCTTGGCCGCTATAAAAAGCGCGATAGTCGGGAGGCAGCGCCTGGATGATCTGCTCAACCTCGCCGGCGGTCACTTTCTGATCGCCGACTGAGAGCACCACCCGGTCATTGGGTAGGGGTTGAGAGGCTTTGGGGGTGCTGGTTTGCGGGGTGCACAGCCCAATTCCCGGCCAGCCACAGAGTGCGATCTGCAAGGCGATAGTTGATAGCGACGTTAACAGTATGGTCTTCAAGAACTCCCCACTCGTGGAAGAACCCTCATGGTCCGGAATCGAACACGCAGGCCGCTACGGGTGCTGCGGCTGCTCAGAACCGGGAGTGAGGGCGGCAGCTACTGTCAGTTGGGTCAGGGCATGCTCAGGCTCAGTCTGGACGGAAACCGTCAGCGTCAAGGCAAGCTTACTCTTGAAGCTGAAGGTAGAGGGGTCGAGTGTCAACTCAATAGCCCCGGTCTCGCCGGGCTTGAACTCTTTCTGCTGGCTCGTCAGCCGCAGGCAGGGACAACTCGACTGCACGTCGGCCACCGTGACCGTCCGCTGGCTGACATTAGTAAGTGGAAATCGCGCCACCTTGACCTCGCCCTTATGAACAAAGCCAACGCTGGCATAAGTGAAGTCGAACTTAAGGTCTGAGGAGTTGATAGTAAAGTGGGGGCCGGAAGCTTGCTGTTGATCGCCTGGGCCGGGTAATCTCCCGGCAAGATGGGGGTCAGGGAGCTCCATATACCACTTTCCACCAACCAGTTGCCAGCGCGTTGTTTGGGGAAGGAAAATTGGTGGGCCGGCGATCATCGTAGGTGGCCCTGGCAGGCGGACAACCACTTGGGCGCTCCGCCCATCTGTTTCGACCTTCACAGAATCGACTTGGTATTCCGTTATAGTCTTCTTGGGCTGAGAGCGGAAAATGCGCCTCGAGTCCTTGGTGAGGTACTTTTCCACTTTCTTCCAATCGCTTTGCCGAAGAGCACTGTAAAGCTGGTCGACTCGAGCCCTGAGCGCTTGCTCGCTCGGAGAATCAGCCAAGACTCGCGTATTCGCCGGAAGCAAACTAAGGAGGGCGATCAAGCCGGCTCGGTTGAGGAAGCGACCAACTTTGCGTTTGTTGAGGTGGCCCTGGAGCATGTAGACTTAAACTTGGCACGAACTTACGAGCGCAAAAAACCTCTTCAGGGAAAGAGGCAGCTCCGGTCGACCCGGAGCCGCCTCTTCGCCTTCTTCTAACTCGTCTGTTGCCCCAACTTGCTTCCAGCGATCCTAACTGAAGAGGAGGGGCCTCGAGGCAACCCCGTTTGCTTGGAGTTGCCTCTCTGTGTCGAGACCAACCCTACCTATGTGGAGCATGCAGCTTCGGAATTGATGCGCCTCCTCGGCGTGAGGCTGCCGCGTAGTCGAAGAAGTATATCCACGGCGAAATCGCGAATTCACCGAAGATAGAGTCGATCCAACGGGGCTCTTCGAACGGGTTCGGAATGACGTAGGCCAGGTAGTTGCCCATCACTCCCCAGTTCCCGAGGCCATTGGCATTATCCGCAACCAGCGCGTATCCAGTGCCGTTCAGGAAGTTGCAGACCGCAATCGCATAACCTCCGCCCAAACCCTTCGCGGGAGTCTGGCTCAGCATAAAGGACTGGATTCCACCCGTGTACACCGGAGCCGTATTGAAGGTAGCGACCGGTGCGGCGTCGCCTGACGGTGTTAGTGATCCGCTGGTGGACGCATACACGGAGAAGGCGCAGGTGCCTGCTGTCGGGACAGCGCCGCCGAAGGCTGGAGTATACGGATCAGAACTGGTGTTCGATACTACGATTCCAGTATCCCAGTTGCCCA
>Ga0181538_10004234_pt1 | contig 13530 bp, 18 predicted proteins | sample PEATcosm2014_Bin_40_FD_119773 | JGI IMG/M metagenome (GOLD analysis project Ga0181538, IMG submission 119773) | Peatland microbial communities from MTU Mesocosm Facility, Houghton, MI, USA - PEATcosm2014_Bin23_30_metaG | ecosystem: Environmental > Terrestrial > Soil > Wetlands > Peat | place...
ATTCGCGGCGAGGCGATGCCGGAAGGCTCGGAGAAATCGCTCGGGATCCTGCGCGACGATTTCGCCAGCATGCGCGAGGCGGTCGAGCGGCGCTACCGGCGTTTGCAGGAAGAGGGCAAGCCGATGCCAAGCCTGATTCTGATTGACGGCGGCATCGGCCAATTGCACGCGGCGGCGGCAGCGCTCGACAAGCTCGAGATCATCAATCAGCCGATGGCCAGCATCGCGAAGAAAGAAGAAATTTTGTACGTGCTCGGGCGCGAAGATGAACCGGTTGTCCTCGAGCGCCATTCGCCCGTCTTGCACTTGATCCAGCAGATTCGCGACGAGACTCACCGGTTCGCAGTCACGTTTCACCGCCAGCGCCGCTCGAGCCGCCGCCTGCGCACCGCGCTCACGGAAATTCCCGGCATCGGCGATCGCACCGCGCAAAAGTTGTTGCGCCGCTTCGGCAGCGTCGCCCGCCTCCGCCAGCTCACGCTCGACGAACTTGCCGCCGCGTTGCCCCGCGCCCAAGCCCAGCGCCTCTTTGCCGCCCTTCGCCAATCCGACCCCGCGCCAAAGGTTTAAACGTAGCGCCGCCGAAGTCCTGCTTGCCCTGAGCTTGGGCAAAGGGAGCGCAGCCGAAGGGCGGTCTTCAGCGCGGCAAACCATGCCCTTTTCCACGCAACGCATACCAGCCCGTTCGGACCCCTGGGGGTTGACGTGGGAGTAGTACTTCCTTTGGCCGCGCTAGAACGGGTATTCGTTGATCCAGTGGAAGCCGCGAGTGGTGAGGCGCATTTTGGAGTCGTCGAGGCGATGGAGCTTGAGCGTGACGGTGTTGCCATTGATGCTCCCCTGCAAACCCAACTGGCTGCCCGTCCGCTGGTAGACGAAATCGCACTTCCAGGCGGGATCGGCGGTGTCGCCGATCGCTGCTGTTTGCCTCTGCGCGTCGAGCGCGAGTGTGACGTAGTCGAGCGTGCCGTCGCCCAAAAGGACTACGGCGCTCGAAGGCATCTCAAAAATCATTTCGGTCCAGCGATCCTGGCCGGGCGCGACATTCATATCGGCGGCAAGCTTGGGAGTAAGAAATGGTCGAGCGGAATTCCCCGAGACGGGATTTCCCGAGGCGTTGCCCGAGACGCTGAATTCGTCGACAAGCCAAATGCCGTAAAGGGGCGACCGCTCCGTAGCCGGAGGATTCTCCTAGGCGTACCTCTGAAGTGAGAAATGCGTGAGCAAGGGCAGGCAAACGATGCCAACCAGCGCCGACAGAATCAGGGCGCCGCGATTGATCCAGCGACGGTTCGAAAGCGGCACGGACACGCGAGGCGCAGCCGGCCGATTGAGAACTAAAACGTTGATCAGCCGTTGCATTTCAGGCGTCACAAGGAACATCGCCATCAGCAGGTAGTGCAGCGCCCCCAGCTTGACCGGCACGTCGTAACTCATATTCAGCGCGAAAACATTGGCCATCACGCCGATGCCAATCAGCGCGCCGAGCGTGGTCAGTTGCGGCACCAGGAGCAAGACGCCGGCGAGCACTTCGGCAAAGCCGCTGAAGATCGTGTAGGGCTTCGAGGCGGCCATGAAAGTCCAAAGCATGGTAAAGGGGCTCAAGTTGCCGACGCGCTGCGAAAGCCTTGCGAGGGTGAGAGAGCCGAATTGAATCGGGATGAGTTTGTCCATGCCGTAGAAGAACATCTGCATCGCCAGCGCCAGCCGCACAACGAACCTCAGCCACTCGTGCAGGGCGCGATAGTTGGGCCGTTTGCGGTCGAGGAGCGACCATACGACGGTGGCGACAGCCGCCAGGAACAGCTCGCAGAGGATCAAGACGTAGTCGTACGTCGTATCTCCGCTACCGTTAGAGAAAATGGTGATGTCGGTGGAAAGATGAAGAATGTGTTTGCCCACCCAGGGAACGACGCGATGCCAGAATGGGTCAATGAAGGAATCGGTGAAACGGCCCGAAAACAAATAGTGGAAGAATTGCTGGTCGCCCGCAAAAATATACAGGCAGTACAGCGCGAGGTAACAGAAGACGAATCGGAAGGCGATCCGCGTGGAAGAGCGCCAGTTGATTTGTTGAGCGCCGGTCTGCTCGTTCAATTCCGCACCAATTCGAATCGCAGAGCAACATGGGCCGGACCGCAGGGTTGCGGCAATCTAGCAGCTTCCCCGGCGCCTTGCAATGGTGCGGGATCATAATCGGCTCAGACATTAAGGCTGTGCCGGCTTGCCCTCGATGAAATGGCGGATGTGAGAATTCACGATCGCGGGCTTTTCGTGAATCACCCAGTGCGTGCCGTCGGGGACGCGATGCAATCGCAAATCGGGGACGTATCGCTCGAGGCCAATCAAGTTGCCGGTCAGGACGTGCGGGTCCTGCTCGCCCCAGATGACGAGCGTGGGCGGCTGGATTACGAGCTTGTCGAGCATGGACGCCAGCGGCTCGGGAATGGGCGCGCCGCTCTCGAGCGGCCCGAGCTCCGCGGCGCGATAGTAGTTCAGGGCGGCGGTCAGCCAGCCGGGCTGCGACCAAGCTTCGTGATAGATGCGCGCGTCGTCTTCGCTCAGGTTGCCGTTCGCGATGAGCGGCCGGAGAAGCAACTGGTCGAAGCTGGCGAAATCGTTCGCCGCGATCATCTGCTCGATTTGCGGAACGTTGCGAAACATCAGCATGTACTGGCTCGCCTGGCGCTGCGCGGGATTTTCGCGGAGTTCGCGAAGGAAAATCGCCGGGTGCGGCGCGTTGATGATGATGAGCTTTTCCACGCGGTCGGGAAAGAGGCCGGCGAACGTCCACGCGACGAACCCGCCCCAATCGTGCCCCGCCAAAATGCATTTTTCGTAGCCGAGGTGCTGAACGAGCGCGCGAACGTCTTCGAGCAGAAAATCGAGCCTGTACTGGTCCACGCCCGCGGGCTTCGACGAGAGGTTGTAGCCGCGCATGTCCGGCGCGACAACGCGGAAATCGCGGTTGAATTCCTCGAGCTGACGCTTCCACTCGTACCAGAATTCGGGAAAGCCGTGAAGAAGAAGCAGCAGCTTGCCCGTTCCCGCGGTGACGTAATGCAGGCGAACGCCGTTCACGTCAGCGAATTCGTGCCGCAGTTCGCGCATCTTCGTGCGGCGTATTCTATCCGCTTTTCAGTTCATCCTGAACTGGGACTAATTGCTGTGGGATGGGCCGAGAAGTTCGACGATCTGATGTTCGCAGGCGTCTTTGTTCACGATGCCCACCGATGTGGCGGCCACTTTTCCTTCGCGGTCGATCAGATACGTCATGGGCATGGAGCCGAGCCCATAGGGCTTCGACACTTTTTCGGTGCCGATCACGACTGGGTAGTTGAGCTTCTTTTCGGCGAGGTACGGCTTCACCGATTTCCAGCCGTCGTCGTCCATCGAAATGCCGATGACGACGAAGCCGCGGTCCTTGTACTTTTTTTGGAACTCCACGAGCCACGGAATTTCCACCTGGCAGCCGCCGCACCACGTAGCCCAGAAATTCAGCAGAACCACTTTGCCTTTGTATGCCGAAAGGCGAACGTCGGCGCCGGTGGAATCCTGCAGCGTGAAATCCGGGGCAGCCTGACCGTCTTTGAGAGCTTTTACGTCGGCGGACACCTGCCCAATGTCGACGCTCTTGAAATCGGAATCGCGCCAGAGACGCTGAACGCCGTCGCGATATTGCGGCAAGGCGAGCACGACGACGCATGCAGCCGCAAGAATTGCTACGGCGAAGATCCACTTGCGGTCGCGCCAGTTTTGAGCGCTGCGCCGCTCGTTGAAGCGCGCGAACCCTCGCGCGACGCCCGGCTGCCAGTCGCTGCTGGGCGCGAGCGTGGCGAGTTGGCTTTCGATCCAGCGGCCCTGATCGGTCACGCCGTTTTCTCTGTCGCTATTCTTTGTCGTGTCGGGTGCCATAGCGGGTCGCGTACTCCTTTCGAAAAGCGTGCTGCGCGCGAGAGAGAAGCGTTCCCACCGAGATTGCTTTCAGGTTCAGCGCCGTGGCCAATTCTTCATAGCTCAAGCCCTGGCTGCGCAGAAGCAACAGCTCCGAGTGGCGGGTGCCGATCACGGCGAGCACGAACCGGATTTTCTCCTGCTGCTCGGCGGCGCTGTGGAGTTCCTCCGGCGTGGGATTGCGGCGGACGAAACCGACGAGGCTTTCGTAGCGGGCGCGCCGAGTGCGGCGCCGCAGTTCGTCCAGTGCTTTTCGCACCGCAACCCTGTAGAGCCACGCTTCGGCGTTATCGATTTGCGCGGCGGGGCTGCGCCATAGCTTCACGAAGACTTCCACCGCAAGCTCCTCGGCGCGCGCGGGGTCATGGACCACTCGCGCGATCACGCGCGCGACTCGACCATACTGCGCGCGAAAAATGGCCTCGAAATCGAAGGCCGACTCGCGGGCCTTCATGCCGTCCAACGCTTCGCTGCCTGCACTCACAAACATAAGGACGCCGCTCGAACGAGATTTGTGACAACGGTCATTTATGGCGCGCTATGACCGGCGCAGTGCATGACGCCGAGGTATGCGCTCCAAGGGCCTACGGCTTCGCGGTATTGGTAAGCCATGACCCTCGAGATTTGGTGCAAGTGAGTCAAGTCATGGGCCGCCCACGTGGCCAGCAGCTCCGACAGTGTCACGACTCCGAGAGCAGGATGGCGTCCGCGGCGACCGAGGTCCTCGGGCCGCAGATTCAAGGCGTGGAGTTCGGCCAAACTTTCGCGCCGCAAACGCGCAAACTCGTCCAACAATTGCCCGAGCGATTTGCCTTCACTCTCTCGCGCCTGGCCCCAGCGGTCGAAGGGCTCAAACGCGCGCGTCTCGCCAAATTGCAGAATCATTCGCGCGCGCGGCATCCAGTCGGTGCGGTCGCCGTGAATCAGATGGCCGACCACATCGAAGGCGCTCCAGGTGTTTTCACCTTCATTTCGGAGGGTCCACGAGTCCGGTAGATCGCGCAGAAGTGCGTCGAGAGCAGCAGGCGTGCGAGCGAGAAGCGCCATTGTGTACTCTAGGTTATGTTCCACCGTGCTCCTCCATTCTCAGACACCAATTCTCCGGAGGCTTGGATTCTATCTCGGGCAGGATGGTTTTTCGCGTAGGGTCTGGTTCGACTTGGGCCTTTGAACCTGGAGGGTGGGACGAGACTAGATCAGAATCGGTCCAAGGAAATCACCGGTTCGCGGGGACCGCCCAGGTTCGAACGTCCCCACTTTTCCGTCACGCGCGCGACTGACTCGGCGGTATCTTCGAGGTCGGTAAGGGCGGCGTCAATGTCGACCCACAGGCGCGATTGCACTTGGCCCGCAGAATGCCGCGCGACGCGCACAATCCACTCGAGCGCCGACACTTTTACTGCCAGCTCCTCGATTGCCTCGCGGACGGACGTTTGCTCGGTCAGAAGCAGACTGAATGCAGACCGGCTGAAATCCTCGACGGAGCGCTTGAGGTCCGTCAGACGAGCCTCGATGGCGTCCTCGGCCCGCGTTCTTTCTTTGCCGAGTGGAAACTCGAGGACCCGCGCCCTGGTGGTTGGCCGTTCGATGCCGGCCTGGGTCACGGCGTCAGCCTTGTTCATGGCGGCACTCCTTCCCGAAGTTTCCCGAAAGCAACGGGAGATGGATTTCGAAATCCCCCTTGCGCGCTCTTAAGCGCGAAGGCGCGGTTGAGAGCGCCTTCGCCTTAAGGAGGTGGCAATCGTCGTGCCAGCACAACCGTTCACGGGAACTTATTCCAGCGCAAAGTCTTACGTTGTCGTCCCTAGGGTCTTGACCTTAGCCCCCATGGGTACTAGCTCTGGGAAATTATTACGTAATGCTCGCAGCTGCTGTCACCGTGAAGCACTTGGCGGCCTACTTCTTTCGCTTCTTTATATGCCGAGTGCTGCCCCAGTCGGACACGTGCTGGACGTCTGTGGTGCCGGTGTCGAACCCTTGATTGAGGTTCTGCTGTTCGCGGCGCTCGGGCTCCCTGCGCTGCTCTTGGCGATGTGTTTGCTCCACTTCTTCTTTGTCTGTGCGTTTCTTCGATGCTTCATTTCTTGAATTTGGCATTTCGCCTCCTAAGGCGGTGATTTGGTGTGGCAGGCCGCGCTTCCAATTCAACCTTAGCGATGCCGGTGCCCATGGCCCATACAGCGGAGAACGTAATTTCCAAGGCAGGAGAGCGGTAGCGGCGCTTTGCTTGCCCCGTTCGGATGGCTGTGCTAACGTGAAGCTTGGAGGTGAGTGATGAGTGATAGTGTAGGCTCGAAGGTCAGCTATTTTCTCGTTGGACTCGGAATTGGGTCCCTGTTGGGGATCCTGTTCGCTCCCAAGTCGGGCGAAGAGACGCGCGAATATCTATCATCGAAGGCCGACGAAGGCCGCGACTATGCGCAGCGCAAGGCGCGGGAACTCCGCGAGCGCGCGGAAGATTTGATCGAACGCAGCAAGGAAATCATGGCGCGGCAGAAAGACGCCATTTCTTCCGCGGTGGAATCGGGCAAGGAAACGTACAAGCGCGAAGCGAAGATTTCCTAGTCCCTAACTCAAGTAATTAAGGCGGGCAAATCATGTCGGGGTGGGTCGAAGCGTTTATCGTCATCGCGGCGGTGGCCATCGTAACGCAGACGCTGATTCTGGCGGTGATGGCGCTGCAGATGAAGACCGCCATCGAGCGGTTCAATCGGATTGCCACGGAGTTGCAGTCCAAGATCGATCCCATCCTCGTCCGCACGTCGCGCATCCTGGAAGATTCCGAAGACCGCATTGCCAGCATCATGGGCGACGCCGCGGAAATCACGCGCGTGGCGCGCGGTTCGGCGCAGAAAATCGACCGGGTTTTCACCGAAGCCGTCGAGCGGCTGCGCATCCAGGTGATTCGCGCCGACCAGATCCTCACCGGCGCGATGGAAGTGCTCGAAGACACTGGTACGAGATTCCGCAAGAGCTTGTGGGAACCCGTGCAGCAGGCGTCCGCGATACTCAAGGGGTTGAAAGTGGGCCTCGATTTCCTGCGGGGCCAGCGCCGCGGCGGGCAGTCTGAATCCGCGCGCCAGGACGAAGAACTTTTCATCTGACCGCCGTACGACTTACCTGCCTTTTTTTGCCTGAGGATTCAGCAGTGCTTTCGCGCAAGCGTGATCACTCGCGCTTTTGCGCCTTCAGAAACGTCCCGCTCTCCAGATCCTTGAAGGCCTGCTGCAACTGCTCCTGAGTGTTCATTACGATGGGACCGTACCACGCGACGGGCTCTTCGAGCGGCTTTCCCGAAACTAGAAGAAAGCGGAGACCGTCGTCTCCCGCCTGCACCATAACTTCGTCGCCGCGATCGAACAGAACCAGCGAGCGATTTTCCGCTTGCGACGGAGGCGTCGTATCCGCCCAACTGACGGGCTCGGTGGGAACCTCGAGCGGCTCAGACGCATTGCAGAATCTGCCGGCGCCGGCGAAAACGTATGCGAAGGCGTGGCGCGTGGTTGACACAGGAAGCGTCTTCCTCCGGCCGGGAGCAACCGAGACATCGAGATAAATCGGGTCGGCGGCGATGCCGTCCACGGGGCCCGTGGCGCCCCAAAATTTCCCGCAGACAACGCGAACGTGCGTGCCGTCGTCGTCCTTGATCTCGGGGATGTCCAGTGCTTTCACTTCCTGATAGCGCGGGGAGGTCATCTTGAGCGACGAAGGAAGGTTTGCCCACAACTGGAAGCCGTGCATGCGGCCTGCGTGGTCGCCTTTCGGCATCTCCTGATGAATGATTCCGCTTCCGGCGGTCATCCACTGGACGTCGCCGGCGGCGATGGCACCCTTGTTCCCCATGCTGTCGCCATGCTCGACGGTTCCGGCGAGGACGTAGGTGATGGTCTCAATGCCGCGATGCGGGTGCCACGGAAAGCCCGCGAGGTAATCCTCGGGAACGTCATTGCGAAAATCGTCGAGCAAAAGGAACGGATCGAAATCAGATGTATTCCCGAAGCCAAATGCGCGGCGCAGATGCACGCCCGCGCCTTCGAGCGTCGGCTTGGCCTTGACGAGCCGCTTCACGGGTCGAATCGACATGCTGACCTCCGTTGCCGAGCGACTTAGCTGTCTCCGTAGACAGGCACGGCCGCGCCCTGAACCACTTTGGCGTCGTCGCTGCAAAGAAAGAGGATTACGCGCGCAATGTCCTCGGGCTTCGGCCATTTCGCAAAGTTCGCGCTCGGCATGGCTTTGCGATTTTCTTCCGTGTCGATGATGCTGGGGAGAATGGAATTCGCTCGGACGCCGGTGCCCTTCAGGTCCGCGGCAAGCGAATCGATCATCGCAACCGCCGCTGCCTTGGAAGCTACATACGCCGCGGCGCCGGCGGCATGATCGACGGCGGCCTTCGACGCTACGTTGACGATGGCTCCGTTCTTTTGCTTGAGCATCATTCGTACGGCTGCGCGCGAAAGCGCATAGCCCGAGCGAAGATTCAGCGCCAGCATCTGATCGAAAGTCTTCGTATCCAATTCCCACAGACTCGCCCCGCCGGCGTAGCCTCCTACGGTGTTCACCATGGCGTCGAGCCGCGTGTGCCGCGCGACGATGCCGCCAATGAGTTCGCTCACGGCGTTTTCATCGGTCACGTCGACGCTGTAGCCTTCGAGCGATGCTGCGTTCGCGCCGGCCGCTTTCTTCAAGGCTTCGAATTCCGCCGGCTTCCGGTACGTAACGACCACGTTGGCACCGGCATTGAGAAATGCCAGGCTCACGGCATGTCCTAACCCGCCGGTGCCGCCGGCCACCAATACGATCTTGTCCTTCATAGTCACTGGTGTTCGATGCGCGGTCTGGCTTCTTGGGTGCGGAGCGACTTCAGCGAATCCAGCCGCCGCCGAGTACTCGTTCGCCCGAATAAAATACGGCGGCTTGGCCGGGCGTGATGGCGCGCTGCGGCTCGCGGAACGTGACGCGCGCGGTGGTCTTGTCGATAGCATCGATCCGCGCATCGGCAGGCTCGTGGCGATTGCGGATGCGGACTTGCGCCTCGACCGGCACATTCGGAGATTCGAAGGGAATCCAGTTCACGTCGCGCACTTCGCAGGTGGTCGCGCGCAAGTCGGCATCTTCGCCGACGACCAAGCGATTCTCCGCGCGATCGAGTGCGACGACATACATCGGGCGGCCCACCGTGATGCCGAGGCCTTTGCGTTGTCCCACCGTGTAATGACGCAGGCCACTGTGGCGGCCGAGAACCTCTCCGGACGTCGAAATGATTTCGCCGGAATCGTCGGGCAGCGCGCTTCCCTGCTCTTGCAGGTAGCTTTCGATAAAGCGCACGTAGTTGCCGCTCGGGACGAAACAAATTTCCTGGCTCTCCGGCTTCTCGGCCACGGGAACGGCCAGGCGGCGCGCGATTTCGCGGACTTCCTGCTTGGTCAGCTCGCCGAGCGGAAATTCGGTGCGGACGAGCTGCTCCTGCGTCAGCCCGAAAAGAAAATAGGATTGGTCCTTCGTGTCGTCGCGCGCGCGAAGCAGTTCGTAGCGGCCCGTTTCCGGATTGTGGCGGACGCGCGCGTAGTGGCCTGTGGCGATCTTTTCCGCGCCGATCTGCCGCGCGGTAACAAGAAGCTGGTCGAACTTCACGTGGTTGTTGCAGAGCGTGCACGGAATCGGCGTGCGGCCTTCGAGATAGTCGCCGACGAACGGACGAATCACGGTGGCCTCGAATTCGCGCTCGAAGTTGACGACGTAGAACGGGAAGCCGAAATGCTCGGCCACGCGGCGCGCGTCGTAGACGTCGTCGATGGAGCAGCAGCGATGCTGCGCGGACTCGTCGCCCTGCAGCCCGGGCAATCGACGCTGATTCCAAAGCTGCATCGTGAGGCCGACAATGGACTCGCCGCGGTCGTGCAGCATGGCCGCGACGGTGGAGCTATCGACGCCGCCCGACATTGCCACTGCCACGGCATGGGTGGCCGGCGTCGCGCGATCGGGTGCGGATTCAGTTTGGATCAGCGTTTCCATTGATTTTGTATTCTACCGCACGGGCACTGTTGCCGCTGAAAGCGGCGAGAGAGCGCGCAGCCGCTCGACGACGCGCGGGATGATCGCCACCGCTTCGTCGATCTCTTCGGCGGTGGTGGGGCGGCCGAGGCTGACGCGAAGGCTGGAGCGCGCTTCGTCGTGCGAGAGGCCGATCGCCGTCAGTACGTGCGACGGCTCAACGGCACCGGACGAGCACGCTGCGCCCGTCGAGCACGCGATGCCTTGAAGATCGAGCGCGATCACCAGCGCTTCGCCGCCTGCGCCAGCAAACGTGAGATTCGTGGTGTTTGCCACGCGCCGCTTCGGATCGCCATTCACGCGAATCATCGAAATCGAATCGAGCAGCGCGTGTTCCAGGCGGTCGCGAAGCGCAGTGATGCGAGCGGCGTCTTCTTTCAGCAACGCCCTCGCCAGTTCGGCCGCCTTGCCGAGGCCGACGATTCCCGCAACGTTTTCGGTGCCGGGGCGGCGGTCGCGTTCGTGATGGCCACCGAAAAATTGCGGCGCGAGCGCCGTGCCGGAGCGCACGTAGAGCGCGCCGACGCCTTTCGGTCCATAGATTTTGTGCGCGGAAAGAGAAAGAAGATCGACGCCCAGGCGATTCACGTCGAGCAGCAGCTTCCCCGCCGACTGCACCGCGTCGCAATGAAAATACACGTCTGCTTCCGCGGCGACGCGACCGATTTCCTCGATCGGCTGAATCGTGCCGATTTCGTTGTTCGCGTGCATCACGCTGATCAGAATTGTGTCTGGCGTGAGCGCGCGCCGAATGTCGGCCGGATCGACGACGCCGTCGGAGCCGACGGGCACGTAGCTGACTTCGATTCCCTGCGTCTCCAGGTGCTGGCACGAGTTCAGGACGGCGTGATGTTCGATGCTCGTCGTGATGACGTGCTTTCGCGGCTTCGTATCCGCCGCGACGATGCCGAAAAGCGCGAGATTGTCCGCCTCAGTGCCGCCGCTCGTGAACACGATTTCCGCAGGCTTCGCGCCGATCAGGGCCGCGACGGATTCCCGCGCCGCGTCGACGGCTGCGCGCGCGTGCTGCCCCGAGGAATGAATCGAGCTTGCGTTGCCGAACGTGCCGGCGAAATACGGCAGCATGGCGTCGAGGACGCGGCGGTCGACGGGCGTGGTCGAGTTGTAATCAAGATACGCGGACATGAGCTAAACCTTGAACAATCAGAGTAATGGCTAGAACTTACGGGGTCAAGAAGCGTCGCTGCCTACTTGGGTTTCTCGCTTGAGAGATCCTGCACGGAGATTTCGATGCCCCGGATTTTAGCGACCTGGAAGTCGAGACTTCCATTGCGACCGCTGTACGTTACCTCCAGGTGCGATGGAGTTAGCCATTTCATCGTGAGATCTATGGTTCCGCCGGCATTGGCGACGTTATCCAGGACGTAGGGTCGCGGAACTGGACCCTGGCAAGAGAACCCCAAAACCTTGGTCGGAGGATTTGAGAACCGGGTTGACTTCAGGTACACCGTGGTGTCGATACTGGCCATTCCGAATCCGCCGTTCTGTACCGTGCGAGCAATGGCAATCGAATGCCCATCGGGGGACCGGACCTCTGCATTCCAAACTGTTAGAGGAGCGCACCCGGCTGCTGAGAGGCAGAATCCAAAGATGATGAGCGAAATCGCTCTGCGGATTCCGGGGTGGCCGCACGTACCGCGCCTCTCGTTGGCGGTTCTGCCGTTCATGAATGCTGACCGCATATGAGTGCCATCCTCACACCAACGCGACTTCCCGGTCGAAATGCGGTTTCTTCTCAGCGTGAAGTTTGAGGCCCATTCCGCAGGCGGCTGCGATGCGTTCCAGCGTTGTAAGCGAACGCCCCGCATATTCGGCGTCTTCGAGGCGCGCAATCACGGACTGCGTGGTGCCCACCTTCTTGGCCAGTTCAGCTTGAGTCAGCCCCGCGTCCTCCCGCATTTCGCGGACTAGCAAAGCCAGATCAATCTGCTGCAGGGTGCGCGCGAACGCCTTTCGGTACGAGGCGCTCTTCCGAGCACGGCGCGCGACTAAATCGCGGTGTCGATCGCGTTTCATAGTCCCAACTCCTTCAAGATGGCTTCACGATCTCCCTGTGATCCGGGATATCGATTCCTGTACTTCATCCATAGCCTCCGCAGTTGCTCGGCTCTGGCGACCTCGCTCGGAGGCGTCAACTGCGTCTTCTTCTGGAAGCCTGAGGCAATCACAATCGACATGCCCGGCTGGAAGAAGAAGAGAATCCGAAATATCCGGTCGAACTGTTTTACTCGCAGCTCGAATATGTCGTTCGCGAGCTTCTTGACGAACTTGCCCTGCATCCGGTTCCCATAGATGCGCAACCGCTCGATAAATGCGTCGATCCGGGCCGCTGCCTGATCATCGAGGGAGTCCACGAATTCTCGGGCCGGAACTCGCCCGTTCGGCAGCGTCACATACTCGATCCTGAACTCGCCGTTCACATAGCCACCCCAACATGACGGGTCGCATATCCATATATAGCATTATTGCGATTCACAGTCAATTGGGCTTATAGAATCGTCTGGCTGTCGTCGTTGCCAATGGCGTTACTGAAAGTCACAGACTGGCGCGGCTTGTCTTGACTCTTGTGCCAGCGTCCATTAGCGTCGAAATGCCGCGAAATTCCATTGCGGCCAGAAATCATAGGAGCGGACATTGCCATCGGCGCGGCCCGTCATCACACTCACCACGGACTACGGCACCAGCGATCACCTCGTCGGCGTAATGAAAGGCGTAATCCTCAGCATCAATCCCGAAGTGCAGATTGTGGACATCACGCACGGCGTGCTGCCGTTTGACGTCCTCGACGGCGCGATGACCATCGGGCAGGCGTACCGGTATTTTCCGCCGAAAACCATTCACGTGGTGGTGGTTGATCCGGGAGTAGGGACGACGCGCAGGCCGATCCTCGTTGCCAGCGATCAGCACTATTTCGTCGCTCCTGATAACGGAGTGCTCTCGTCCGTGTACGACCAAACCGAGGCGCTCTACGCGTGGCACATCACGTCCGAGCACTATTTCCGCAACCCGGTGAGCAACACGTTTCATGGACGCGACATTTTCGCGCCAGTGGCGGCGTGGCTTTCGAAATCGTGGCAAACGGCGAGCTTCGGCAACCCCGTCACGGATTTCGTTCGCTTCAGCGTCCCGAAACCGAAGGCTGCGGGAAACGCGGTGAAGGGCGTGGTGCTGCGGATCGACGTGTTCGGCAACCTCATTACGAATTTCACGGTGGCGGATGTGCCGGCGTTGGGCGCCGCCGACGGGAAATTCACGATTCGCGTCGGGAACGGCCAGACCAGCAAGGTTGTGCCCACGTTCGCGCTCGGCGCGGCCGGGGAAATCGTGGGAGTGATTGGCTCGAGCGGCTACCTGGAAATTTCCGTGAACAAGGGGAACGCCGCAAAGGCGCTCGGAGCCGCGCGCGGCGCGGAAGTGACTGTGGAGCTCAGCTGAACGAACCTCGTCAGCAACAATCCTGTATTTTCAGAATCGACAAAGCATTACCACAGAGGACGCAGA
>Ga0181538_10004235_pt1 | contig 13524 bp, 10 predicted proteins | sample PEATcosm2014_Bin_40_FD_119773 | JGI IMG/M metagenome (GOLD analysis project Ga0181538, IMG submission 119773) | Peatland microbial communities from MTU Mesocosm Facility, Houghton, MI, USA - PEATcosm2014_Bin23_30_metaG | ecosystem: Environmental > Terrestrial > Soil > Wetlands > Peat | place...
CACCGCCCAGCCGTTCCAGCGCGGCTTCGGCACCACCATCGGCAACAGCTTGCGGCGCGTGCTGCTGAGCTCCATTGAAGGCGCGGCCATTACGGCCGTGCGCATCGAAGGCGTCGAGCATGAATTCAGCCCGATACCGGGCGTCGTCGAAGACGCCACCGATATCATCCTCAACCTCAAGCAGATTCCGTTCAAGCTCAGCGGGGACGCCGTCAAGACGGTGCGCCTGAACGTGGAAAGTCCGGGCCCGGTGCGCAGCGGCCAGATCGAGGCCGACGGCGACGTGGAAGTGCTCGACCGCGACGTGCACATCGCCACCGTCAGCGAGGGCGGCAAGCTACAGATCGAAATGCGGCTCAAGACCGGGCGCGGCTACGTCAGCGCGGATAAGAATTTCGACGAAGACCTGGCGCTGGGCTACATCCCGATCGACTCGGTGCATTCTCCGGTGCGCAAGGTGACCTTCCAGGTGGAGGCCGCGCGGCTGGGCCAGATGACCGACTACGACAAGCTGACGCTGGAAGTGTGGACCAACGGCGCGGTTTCGCCACAAGATGCCGTCGGCTACGCCGCTAAGCTGCTCAAGGACCACATGGCGATCTTCATCAACTTCGAGGAGACGCCGGAGCAGGCCGAGGAGATTGCGGAGCGCGGCCTCGACAAGATGGGCGAGGTGCTCAACCGCTCGGTGGAGGAACTGGAGTTGAGCGTGCGCTCTTACAACTGCCTCAAGAACGCCAACATTCAGACCATCGGCGAGCTGGTGCAGAAGACCGAAGCTGAAATGCTGCGGACCAAGAACTTCGGCCGCAAGTCGCTGAACGAAATCAAGGAAATCCTGGCCAACATGGGGTTGTCGCTCGGCATGCGGATTGACGCGCATGGCCGGCTGGTGACGCCGCCGCAGTCGGCGGTCCCGCTGGCGGCCGATTACGGTCCCGAGGAAGATATCCAGGACCAGGTTGGGGAATAGCACATGAGACACAGGGTTGCCGGATCCAAACTCAAGCGGCCGGTGGATAGCCGCAATTCGCTGTTACGTAATCTCTGCAACAGCGTGATCGAAACCGAACGCATGGTCACCACCGTGACCAAGGCCAAGGCAGTCAGGCCGCTGGTCGAGAAGATGATCACGCTGGCCAAGAAGGACACGCTGGCTTCCCGCCGCCAGGCCGCGATGGTGCTGCGCACGCCGGCTTCGGTGAAGAAGCTGTTCGATACGCTGGGCACGCGGTTCGGCCAGCGCAGCGGCGGCTACACGCGCATCACCCGCCTGGGCCCGCGCAAGGGCGATGGCGCCGAGGTGGCGATGATCGAGCTGGTGGGTTCCGAGCTGGTCAAGCGCGCCGCCGACCGCGCCAAGCGCCGCGAAGACCGGCTGAAAGCGCGCCAGACAGGCCGCGAGGAAGAAGAAGGCAAGGACGAGAAGGAATAGCCTCGTCGCCTCGTTTTTTTCTTGGAAAGCCGCGGCCCGCGCCGGAGAATTCCGGAGCCCCCGCGGCTTTCGTGCGTTTGACGGTGCCGATTGGGTTGACAGCTCAAGTCCGGCAAAGTGGGGCAGGCGCTTTCGCCTGCCAACCTACGCCGCTCGGATCTCCACCGTTTCCGCCACCGCCGTTGGCTCGGGCACGGCCTCACCTCTCAGGCGCATTCCTTCGATATGGAACTCAACCGCTTCCGCGATCAGGCGGCGTGTCCGTCTCCTCGATGGTGCGGCCCGTGGTCACGCAGCCAGGGAGGTCCGGCACATAGGCAGCCCAGTTGTTCGGTGCCTTCTCGAAAACAACTGCGTACTTTTTCATTTCTTCATCGGCGCTCCGGGCTAACGTTCATGATCGCACTTCCCGGCTTGAGCGCTGCGGGTCCTTCACTCGAATATCGTCGATATCCTCGCCAGCACGTCGTCCATGACCGCGTCCGGAATGCTTTCGAGCTTCCTGCCGCGGCGCGCGGCGAGGTCGAGTACGCGCGGCTGGTCGCACCGGACAACTCCCGTCGCTTTGGTTCCGGCGTCCGTTAACGGTACGGCGAAACCTGCCGTCCGCGCGAAACTACCGCCGCTCGTGATCGGGAGAACCACGGGGAGTTTCGTTACCCGGTTGAAGGCCTCAGGCGACACAATCAGGACCGGACGTCGGCCCTTTTGCTCGTGTCCCGACGCAGGATCGAGGCTGACGAGCCAGATTTCGCCGCGTTTCATCAGATCAACTCGCCGCCCACCGGCTTGCTATCGAGCCATTCCCGCTCTTCCTTGCCGCGCCGCGCCTTGGGATTGCATTGGGCGAGTAGCTCGTTCAAGGTATAGTGGCGCCGCCGCTGGGGCTCCACGACGATACGGCCGCTCTCGACCGCGATGCCGACCTTGGCTCCCGCCTGCAACTGCAGGATATCGAGCAGCGCCGGCGGTACCGCCAGCATCACCGAGCCGCCGACCTTGCGAAGATTGGTAGAGTGCATGGCATTCCTCCTAGTTATATTTTAGTATAACAGACCGGAATCGGTTTCACACAGGACACAGGCTGCCCCGTCGCCAGTTTGCCGAGTTTCTTCCTCGCTCCCTACCGTTTGCGCGTCAGCCTCTGCTTACATCTGGTGATCCGCCTCTCCCAATCGCCGGCCCATCCTTGCTCAAGCGCCTGCGTGGCCAGCTCGATGGCATCGGCGTAGTTCCCCTCCTTTTCCAGTATCACGGCCATCTGCCAAAAACCCAGGGGCCTAGGCATCTGCTTCCACTCTCGCCTGAATACCTCTGCGGCCCTAGGCGGGCAGCTTGCCAAGCTGCGGTCCGATTGGTAATCGGACCACGAGGCGGTTGCCAACTGCCTCGCAGGATGACATCCTGGCCCACGTGTGCCCGGTTGCGGCCTGCGGGTCATCGCGCGATTGATGCGGTTCAAATGATAGTTTTGATGTGATTGGTTAACCGGCTGTTTCTTCATCACTTGTTGATCGCGCCATGTCAGCGGTGTGGCAATGGCCTTGCCGAAGTTTCGGCGACGCGAGTACAGGAGGCGGCGCTGGCACATACATCGGGAGAGAAGGTTGTAAGGGGGTCAGACTGACCCACTACCACTAAAGTTTACATAATATCGGTTATCGGAAGTCAAAACCAGCGCCCTTACCAGGGACCCTGCCTTGCCGCTGATGGCCCGGTCAGCGTGTCTTGGCGCCTTCTCAGTCCTGCGGGGGTGCTTCGCTTCTGCGGACCTGCACTATCCGCCGTGACGTACCGGCACGGAACCGTAGAACGAAGCGCGTTCCTACCGGGCACTCGGGCTGCTCCAGCGATCCTTCCAGTTGTTTGGCGAGGATCTCGGCGATCCGCAGGCCGAGCGATTTCGCGTTGCGCGCCGGCGCGATTCGCGGGCAGCCGACGCCGTCGTCTTCGACGCTCAGCTCCAATTCTCCGGGCGCCGATTGCCGCAAGCGAACCCGGACCTCACCGCTGCGTTCGCCCGGGAATGCGTGCTTCAACGCGTTGGTCACCAACTCGTTCAGGATGAGCGCGCACGGAATCGCACGGTGGATGCCCATCTCAATGGCTTCGGCGTCCACCTGGATCGCGATCTGCCGCGCCGCAATGCCGTATACGCCGCCCAACTCCTGCACGAGTTGGTCGGCGAACTCGGCAAAGACGATCCTGTCCAGGTGCTCGGTACCGGAAAGGTGCTCGTGGATCAAGGCGATCGACCGCACCCGCTGCTGGCTGTCCTCGAGCGCCCCTTGCGCCTCGGTGCCCTCGATTGCGCCGGCCTTCATGCCGAGCAGGCTGACAATCACCGCCAGGTTGTTCTTCACGCGATGGTGGACCTCTTTCAGGAGGACCGTTTTCTCCGCCAGGGCCGATTCCAGTTCGCGCAGCGTTCTCCGCAAATCGGCTGCGGCGCGCTGCTGCTCGGTGACCTCCATGGCCACCACCAGCACCTGCCCCGCCGCGCGCTCGGGCGCCGCCCGCCCGGCACCCGGCAGCGGCACATACGATAAATCGAAGTAGCGTTCTTCGGGCGGCAGTCCCTGCCCGCGCTGCAACCGGGCCGCCAGCCCGGCCGCGTGATACACGTTCTGCTTGTCGCGCACCTGATCGAGCAGCGGCAGGACCACGGACGCCGCTTCCGGGAAAACCTCGGCCACTGTCCTGCCAACCATCGGCTCGCCCGGCGCCAGCGCCTGGTATGCCGGGTTGACCATCTCAAAGCGGAAATCGGGGCCGCGCAACAGGGCGATGGATACCGGCGAATGTTCAATCACGGACTCCACCGTCCGCCGGCGCGCCTCCAGTTCGTTGGCCATGTCCGAGCGCGCCTGCTCCGACGCGGCGGCCGCTCTCTGCGCCTGCCGCAAACGGTCGAACAGCGCGCTGGCCACCATCCCGGTCAATGCGAGTGCGCCCAGTCCCAGCCAGTCCTGCGGGTCGCGCACCAGGAAACTTCTCACCGGCTCGGTAGCGAAGTACAGCGATTCGACCACGCACAGAATGGTCGTCGCCACTCCCGGCCCCAGCCCGCCCTGGTAGGCGCTCAACAGGATGAACGGAACATATGTAATGTAAGGAATCAGCGTTGGCGGATTGAGCGGAAGGCGCGACAGTTGCGCCAGCACAGCCAGCAGCACGGCTACTGGGTAGCCAACCGCGGGCGGCAGCCTCTTACCGCGCATCATGCCCTCTCCTCCGAATCATCCCGCCAGGGCCGGCGGCCGCAGCAACAAGCTCCGCACGCGCTTCACGAGTTCCAACCCCCGGAATGGTTTCGCCAGCACTTCGGCGGGCGGCAATCCGGCGGTGCCCACTTCGGCGGGCATGCACCCGGAAACGAAAAGCGTCTTCATCTCCGGGCGCAGCGGCTTCAGTCGCTCCGCCAGTTGCAGTCCGGACATGCCGGGCAACGCCACGTCGGTCACCAGAACGTGAATCGGCCCCGCAAAGGACTTGGCGATCCGTTCGGCTTCCTCCGCGTCGCGCTCCTGCAGGAGTTGATAGCCCTCCCGCTGCAGACAAACGTGCATCAGCCGCCGGATGCCGTCCTCGTCGTCGACCAGCAGAACGGTCGGCGCCGATTCATTCACCGCAACCGTTTCCCCCGTGTCGCCCACGTTCTTAGGCATTTCCGCGCGCGGCAGCAGGATCTCGAAACTCGTCCCTTTCCCGATTTCGCTCGAGGCCCCGATGTAGCCCCCGTTCTGCACGACGATGGCGTGGACGATGGCGAGGCCGAGGCCCGTTCCGGCGCCCGGCTGCTTGGTGGTGAAGAAGGGTTCGAAGATGCGGGCCAGCGTCGGCTCATCCATTCCCTGCCCCGAATCGGTTACCTGAATTCTCACGTAGGATCCCGGCCGGTAGCCGCGCCATCTCGGGCTGTCCGCGGTGACCTCCGCCGCCGAACTCGAGATCCGCATTTCCCCGCCCCGCGGCATGGCGTCCCGCGCGTTCAGCGCCAGGTTGAGGAACACCTGCTTCAACCGGTTACGGTCGCTGCGCACCATTCCGGCCGGCGTGCTCAACTCCAGCGCGAGCGTACGGCCCGTCCCCAGACTGCGCGCGATGAGCGGCTGGATCTCGGCAATCACCGCGTTGACGTCGAGCAGTTCCGTTCTCGACACATCCCGACGGCTCAGCGTCAGCAACTGCTTACTGATGGAACCGGCCAGCGTGGCGGCGCGCTTGATCTCGGTGGCCCGCTCGCGGTCCCGGTCGTCTTTCAGCTCCGTCTCCAGTTCTTCGGCGTACCCCAGGATCACCATCAGCAGGTTGTTGAAATCGTGCGCCAACCCTCCCGCCAGATTGGCGATCGCTTCCAACCTTTGCGATTGGATCAGGCGGGCTTCCATCTCCCTGCGCACTCGAATGTCCCGCACCACCAGAACCGAGCCCAGCCGTTCTTCCTCCGACCGGTTCTCGGAGCAACTGACTTCTACCGGTGTGCCGGTTCCGGTCTTCGAAATCAGCAGGCAGGAGCGGCGCTCGTCCGGCAACAGGTCGAAGACCGGATTCCCGGCTGCGCGGCCGGCAGAGTCGTTGAGCCGCAGAACATCCATCAGCGGCCGGCCGATAGCTTCGGCGCCGGTCCAACCGGTGAGTTGCTCCGCCATGGCATTCACGAATATGATTTCGCCCGCTGGATCGGTGGCGACGATGCCATCTCCCACGCTGCGCAGGGTGGTCGAAAGCCAGGCTTCGCTCGATCGCAGGCGCCGCTCCATCTCATGCTTGTAGAGAGCGATCTGCACCGTGCTGCGCAGATTCAGGTCGCCAATCGGCTTCAGAATGTAGCCCAGCGGCTCAGTCACCGTCGCGCGGCTCACCGTGTCCGCGTCGGCGTGCGCCGTCAGGTAAACCACCGGGGTCTGCAACTCGTCCTTCAGCGCTTGCGCCGTGGCGATGCCGTCCATCTCGCCATGCAGACGGATGTCCATCAGCACCAGGTCGAAAGCCATGTTGCGCGCAAACCGCAGCGCTTCTTCACCCGAGCAGGCGATCACGGGCACCTCGTAACCCAACCGCTCCAACCGCCTTTGAATGTCGTCGGCGATCAGCCCCTCGTCTTCGACCACCAGGATTTGTTTTCTTGCTTCTTGGGCTGCCTGCATTTGCCGATACCCCTCCTGACAAGCCAACTGGTAGTTCAGTACGCCGCGTCAGGTCCGATTTTCAGTATATTCACCGATGCGCACCCTGGCATTTCCGGGGCCAATGTGGTCGCCGCAGTTAGGTTAACGTCCCAGTACCGGTATAGTACCTGAAATTTGAATCGGATGGTAGCCTTTCGTCCAGGTCAGCCGCTGTCCGGAGGGTCCAGTAGGACTGGTACCCTGCGAGCGGTCCCGTCGAGAGCTTGCGCCGATTTCGCGCCAAAACAAGTGTAGGGCAGGATAGCCAAGTGCAACCATCCTGCCCTACGTGTTTCCATGCCGAGAACTCTCGCGAGAGATTTCGCGGCTTTTTCCCCGGTGGCCTTAGTGCGCGGCGCTGAAGGTCAACGTGATCTGGGTGGTGTTTTCCACCGGCTGCCCGTCGAGCAGCGTCGGTCTGTAGCGCCACTGCATAACGGCTGCGGTGGCGGCCTGGACCAGCAGCGGATGTCCGGAGATCTTCTTCACGGAGACCACCTTGCCGTCGGCGCCGATGGTGGCTTCCAGCACCACCTGGCCTCTGACATTCATCTGGCGCGCGGCGGTTGGGTACTCCGGGTCTTTGCGATAGACGAGTTGAGCGGAAGCGACCTTGCCGCCCGCGGCGGCAGTCTTCTTCACGGACGGCGGCGCGGGCGCGACCGGCGCGGGCGCGTTGCCGAAGGGTATGCTCAGATTCGAATTCACGTTGACGCCTGCGGGCGACGCGGGAGCGGCACCCAAGCTGGCGTCGGCAATGTCGGTCGGGCTAGCCGGGCGCAGCCGCGGCGCCAGCGAGTCGGTGTTGAACTGCCTGGGAGCGGGCTTGGCCAGCGCTACCGGCGGCGCCTCCGCCGGCGTAGTGGCTGCCGGGGTGCCCGGCTGGGCGGCGGTTGTCGCCGGAGCGCCAGGCGACAGAGGCTGCGCCGGGTTCGCCTTGGCGTCTTTCGTGTTGGTGGCGGAAGACTTGCCATCCGGCATCGGCGATGGCCGCGTGCGCAACGAACGCACCAATTCGGTCGTCGTTTTGGTCTGATCCTTCCCGGTCACTTCCATGTTGAAGCTGACGTCACCGGTCTTCGGCGTGTAGACGATACTGCCGTTCTTGAGCTGCTTGGCGTCCATGTCGAAGTTCTCATGCTGGTCTCCATCGTTGATGGATAGGACGCCATGGGAGGCGTTGGCGATCGCAGCGGAGTTCTTGTTCCAGGTGAGCAGCAGATCGGTGCCGCTGGGTTCCACCAGCAGCGTCAGGCCGCCGGCCTGCGACTCCACCCCGGCGGTCGGATGCGGGCGCACCAAGTAGCCGGGATAGACGAACAGCACGACCAGGATGGCCACCGTAACGGCGATGGCACCGAGCACCATCATGAGCTTTCTGCTACCCTGCGACTCCTCGGGGACGGTGCCGCTGAGGGTCCCGAAGACCGGACGTTCGGCAACTGGCTTGGCGGCGGCAACTGGCTTGGCGTCGGGGACTGGCTTAGCGGCCGGAACTGGCTTGGCGGTGGGGGGTGGTTCGACCGTTTTGGCGGCCGGGGCTTCTTTTGTCACCGCGGCGGCCGGCTTGATTTCCTTGGCCGCCGGCTTCGGTTCGGGAGCAACCGGCCGAGGGGGGGCCACGGCGGCCTTCACTTCGGCGGCTGGCGGCTTCGGGGGCGCCGCGGGCGGCTTGGTCTCCGGCGCCTTCTTTTCGGCAGGCGGCGCGGCGGCCTTCGTTTCGGCGGCCGGAGCGGCAGGGGCGGCATCGCGACGCAGGCCAATCGGCACAACCTGCGGGCGGACACCCGGCTTGGCTGCCGGCGGAGCGCTGGGCGCGGCATTCGCCGGAGCCGCTGGTGGCGCCGCTGCGGGCGCGCTGTCCGGCGGCGTCCAAAGTGAGGGCGTCAATTGCGAGGACCGGAACGGAAACTCCAAATAGCTGGCTTCGCCGTGGAACACGCCATCTTCGCGGATGAAGAGGCCGCCCACGCTGGTCTTGGTGGCAAACGGCCGCACCAGCATGGCAATGTGATGGGGAGCACGGAAACGCGCGTCCAGAAACGCAAGATCGTCGGCATCCAGGCTGAGGCCCTTACGGCTATGCGCGCGGAAAAAGCCCGCCACGGGAACGTTGCCGGCCCCACTGTGCTGCTCGATCAGCCGTTCGAAACGCGCCAGATCGGCATCCGCCAAACGATACAATGGCCCACGGTTATAATCGCACTGGACTGTCTCATAGCCCTGCACCATGACGGTCAGAGGAATGCCGGGAATCACCGAACCCAGCAACACGCCGCCAATCTCCGATCCTTTTGACGTCAGTGAACGAAAGTTTTCGATAACTTCGTTCTCCATCCTGTCGATGAGATCGAAAGCGAGTCGCACGGCGACCGGCTTCTGGGGCACCTCCCATAGATAAGTAGCCACGGGTGCGGATTTCGGCTCCCCGCGTTCCCGCCGTGCCGTTGATTCAACCATCGCTGTTAGCCTCCGCCCGCTGAAACTATGGGCTTGTTCACTTCACGGGTCAATTTTACCGGAAATCCAAGCAATATATACCCTAAAATTAGCTCTATTAACCAAAATCAACGGTACTGATCTGCAACGTTTTAGCCGATAGCTATCTAGATATATAACCGTTAATTGCCTTTAGTTATCAGAAAAATACTGACACCTTTCACTCTAGCAATTCCGGATTTGTATGTCTATAATAACCGGGAATGAGTGCCAGGACCTGCCAGCTATGCGGACGGCCCCTCAGTAGAATCTGGGTGGGTGCAGGCGGGGACTTCTGTTCGCGGGAGCACCGTAATCAATACGGGCTTCGGCTGGGGATGGACCGGCTGCAGGAAGCCAACAAAGTTGCCACGCTAATGCGTCGGCGCGAGAACCTAAAGACGGTGATGCCGGGGCAGGCGGAAAGTTATGCCTCGTTGCAGCGGCGCAGCTTCGATCAAAGCATGCGGTTGTCTGAGCCGGTGCCCCCGGGCGAACACTTGCGAAGTATTAGTCCGGCGCTGGAGGCGGAAGTACGGGGCGGAGGCGAGTTCTTTGCGCCGCCGCCGGTCAGCCAGAAAGAGAAGCACGCTCCACGCAGTTCCGGATATCGGCGATCCGCGTTAGAAGCGACTGAAGCGATACTGGCGCCGCTGCCGGAATACAAGATGTCGGTGACTGTGCCGAAGCAGCGGCCGCCACGCGTTTGGGATGGGGCACGCTCGCTGAAAGCCCGCCGGCGGGGCTTCCCATTGCCGCGGCGCCGGGCGGCGCGTGCGATGCTGCCGGGCGAAACACGGCGGGAGCCGGTGGGCGGAGCTACCTACCAGCGCGACGCAGCGCCACCCATGTGGCTCAAATTACCGAGGCATGAAGGACGGCCGATGCCGGCGGTGGGCAGCCAGCCGATTCTGCCGCCGGAGAGGCAACTGCGCGAGTTCGCCGTGGTGCGGCGAAAGCCCGAGTTGATTTGGCCCGGCACCATGCCGCCAGAGGTCTTCGCTAAAGAAGGTCTCGAGCCGCACTCTCGAATACCGGTGATTACCCCGTTGGCGCGTGCCGTTGCCCTGCCCCATGGCCCTCTGCATGGGCCGTTGCCGGGCATGGCACATGGCGGCGCGCGGCGAGTGGGCCGGACGATCCGCGATACCCGCATGGAACAGCGCGGTGCCGCCATCGATTGGACTGGATCGAATTTGCCCGGGTTGGTCCTGGCCGAGGGCCATACCACGAATGCGTTTTTGCGGAGCGCCGCGTGGAGTCGCAGCGGCACGCGCGCGGTTACCGTAACGCCCAAAGTGTCCGACCTGATCCCACGCTTCTCGACGGTATCGTTCGAGCCCCAAGAGGCGCCCTTTGGTTACTCCATCTTCAAGATCCAAAGCGGCATGCCGGCGCTTCCAGTGTCGCAGGCGTCGGCGCCCAAAGCGGCGCAGCAGCCGCGTGTAACCAAACAGGCGAAAGCGGAAGTCATCCGTCTGGAGGACCGCTTCGACGCGGGCCTGGGAAATTGGGTTGGCAACGTGAGCGATTGGAAAGTCGACGTTGCGGGCGTGCGTCCCGGCGCTTTGGCGCTGTTCGCCCCTTCGCTCGCCATGATCGATTACGATCTGGAGTTTTTGGCCCGCATCGATCAGAAGAGCCTGAGTTGGGTATTCCGCGCCGCCGACGAGCAGAATTACCACCTCGCCACGATCTCGTATTCGCCACAGGGCCGCACTTTCACGCGGTCTTCGGTGATCGAAGACGCGCCGGGGTTGAGTGTCACCACGCCAGTCCGCCAGGCGGGCACCGCCAAGTCGGCGGTGACCATTCTCACGCGCGTGAGGGGCAACGATTTTTCAGTTTCCATCGATGGCGAAGTCATCGAACGATGGAGCGACAACCGCCTCGTAATTGGCGGAGTGGGATTTTTGGGCGCACCGGACAAACGGGCGCGCCTGTATTGGGTGCGGCTGGTGACGGGCGCATCCGACCGGTAAGGAGGTCTGAAGAAAATGAGCACCAACCCAATTCGAACCAGCGCGAAGGTTCAGCCGTTGCGAGGGCCGGCGCCAGACGTGCAGGAGAAGGAATCGCCGGCCACAAGTGGGCCCGGCTTCCTGGCGCGCGCAGTCGCGCTACACCTGGCCGGCAAGCGGGACGAAGCCCTCAAACAGTTGCAGCGCGCCATCGCCGCCAACGAAGCCTCGCCGGAAATCTACCGCGCGATGGGGCATATCCAGTTCGAGTTGGCCGATTACAAGGAAGCCGCCAAGAGCTATCGCGCCCTGACGCAGATCAAGCCGCAGTATGCGATGGGCTGGTTCAACCTGGCCGTCTGCCTCGAGCGCCTCGGCTCCTGGGAAGAAGCGGCGGAAGCTTTTGGCAAGGCCTCGACCCTCGATACGGGCCATCTGGACGCGCACCTCGGACTGGGCGTGTGCCACCTGCGCCTGGAGGATCCCAAGAGCGCCCTGTTCTCGTTCGAGCACTGCCTGTCGACGGCGCCGCAGCATGAAGACGCCTTGTTCGGCAAGGCGGCGGCGTTGCAATCCCTCGACCATGCCGACGAAGCCGCGGCGATCTACCAGAAGATCATCGAACGCAATCCGGATTCGGAAGAGTCGCTGGCGAACCTGGTGCTGATCGGCATGTCGAAGGAAGATTTCGACATGGTGCGCGAATACTCCGAGCGGCTGCTGGAACTCAAACCCGAGTCCACGGTGGCGCTCGAAGGACTGGCAGCCTGGGCGGCGGCATCCGATGAGCACGCGCTCACCGCCAAGTTCTGCAATCTCCTGGTCAACGCCGTGCCGGGCCACTTCGAAGCCTGGTTCAACCTGGCCTTGGCGCACCAGAAGTCGGGACGCTGGCAGCCGGCGGCGGAAGCTTATCAGGAAGCCATCAAACTGCGTTCGCAATCCTCCGAGGCGCACACCAACCTCGGCGTCGTGCACGAACAACTGGGCGACATGGCCGCCGCCCGCGCGGACTACGATCGCGCCATGGCGGCCCAGCCCGATGCGCTGGCCCCGATGTGGAACGTGGCCCTGCTGCTCGAACATGCCGGCCAGAACGATGAGGCCGAGCGGTGGTACCGCCAGGTGCTCGAGCGCGCCCCGAAGGAAGAGGAAGCACGCTTCCGGATGGGTTATCTGCGGCTCAAGCGGGAAGACTTCCGCGGCGCCGTCGAAGCCTTCGAAGGCTGCCTCAAATACCGTCCGTATTGGCCCGAAGCGCAAGCCAACCTGGCGCTCGCCTATTCCGGCATGGGAGACAAGGAGCACGCCGAGCGGCTGTACGACAAGATGCTCGAATCCGATCCCAAGAGCGTCGATGCGCTGCGCGGCATCGCAGCCCTGTCGATCCAGGCCGGCGACTTCACTACCGCCCTCGAACATCACGTTCGCCTGATCGACCTCGGCGAGCGTTCGCCCGAGATTCTTTACAACGCCGGGCTGATGTACGAAAAAGCCGATCAGCCGGACAAGGCCGTCCGCCTCTATCGGGACGCGCTGGCGCTGCAGCCGGATATGCCGGAAGCCCTGCTCAACCTGGGCCGCATTCTGGAATCGTCCGGCAAGAGCGAAGAAGCCCGCTCCTGCTGGAGCAAGGCACTCGAAGCCGAACCGGCATTGGCGCAGGGATACTTCGGTCCCACAATCGAGTAAGCGTCCGAAACGCATTAGTTGCCTGACACACGCTTCGTGGAGGGGCCGGGCATGCCCGGCCCGCGTGGCGGTGCGCATGCAATACGTCGCACATACCACCGGTCGGCTTACAAACCCACCCTTCTGTTCCCTGCCGGCAATATTAAAAATCCTTAATCACGGCGTTGGAGCGACTGGTTTGGATATAGACTTCAAGGAACCCAGGAAGCCAAAGTGGGCAAACTGGCTGATCCAATCGGGCCTTGGGAGCGATGGAAATGGAAGAGGAAAAGATGGATGCGGCGTCAACTCCGCAAGGAGATGGCGAGTTTGTAGTCAGGGATGGCGATTGCATGGCAAGCATCGCCTTCGATTACGGTTTTGTGCCGGATACCATCTGGAACCATCGCGCCAATGCAAGCCTCAAGTCCGGAAGAAAGGATCAGAAAGTCCTGCTTCCGGGAGATCGGGTGCACATTCCGGAGCGCCAATCTCGCGAGGTGGCTTGCGCCGCCGACCAGAAACACACCTTTATCAGGAAAGGCCTGTGCGAGACGCTGCGCATTGTATTGCTGGACGAAGATGGTAACGCTCGCCCGGGTCTCCATTATGTACTTTGTATCGATCAAAAGATCGTGAAGTCGGACATGAGCAGCAGTCAGGGTCTCATCGAGACGCCGATCCTGCCCAATGCCCGAGCCGGGAAACTGATCGTCAAAGGTGAAGAGGCGGAAGAGGTTTACGAATTACGGCTCGGTTCATTGGACCCGATAGAATCGGTCACCGGCGTACAGGCCCGTTTGAACAA
>Ga0181538_10004236_pt1 | contig 13523 bp, 11 predicted proteins | sample PEATcosm2014_Bin_40_FD_119773 | JGI IMG/M metagenome (GOLD analysis project Ga0181538, IMG submission 119773) | Peatland microbial communities from MTU Mesocosm Facility, Houghton, MI, USA - PEATcosm2014_Bin23_30_metaG | ecosystem: Environmental > Terrestrial > Soil > Wetlands > Peat | place...
GAAGAACGTTTGGTTAACGCCGGCATGTGTTACCGACCTGCCGCCACAACTTTTGTTCAAAATCCCCTCCGGAAAACTTCACCCTCCAGTGCATCCATCGTTCAGCTGGCTAAGGATTGGGGTTTCCGTTCAGGATCAAATGACATAGTCAGGCTCCGCTGTGGCCGCTGGAGCTACGACGGCGGCCACGGGTGATGCTTCCAGCGACACAGACAAATCCAGCAGTTGCGGCAATCGCTCCAGCCAGAAAGTCAAAGCGGCCTTACCAACCGTGTCAGCAGTTCACGCGGCGTGAGAATTTGAATTCCAAACGGCTTTTGCAGCGCCAACAAATCATCATCGCGTGAAACTATGATTTTAGCCCCGGCAGCTAAAGCACACGCCAGATAAGGATCGTCTTTCACATCCCGGCTGCGCTGTTTTCCCAAAGGCGCAGGTTCAACCAGTTTTACCCGGTCATAATACCACGTCAGCAAATTGTGCGGCGCGTGTTTGAATTTATTTCCCCGCTCCGCCGTCAACGCCCGTACTTCGTCCAGAATTTCCAGCGTGGCAAAAACAGTGATTCGCCGTTTAGCCATCGCCAGCAGACAGTTGTGAGCTTCACCGCGCCAGCCCACACCGGCAAAAACGACGTTGGCATCAAGAACGACTCGCACTTTTTTTCCTCTCCGCCCGGAGGCGATGCTGGGCTTTCACAATTTCGGCCATTTCCTCATCCGAGGGATCGCCAATCGGCGCGCCCTCAATAGCCTTTTCCAAAAAGGCCACGTCCTGCCTGATTTGTTCCTGTCGCCGGTTGCGAATCAGGTCGCGCATATATTCGCTCATCGAGTCAAACGCGTGCGCTTCCGAATCCGACCGGGCGAATTCCGCCAACTCCGGGTTTAATGAAATGTTTATCGTCACTGCTTTCATGTCGTCAAAATAATGCATTGGCAGCCTATGTCAAGGCTTGCCATAGATATTTTCCCGACATTTTCCTAAATCGCATAGTCAGACTCCGCTGTGGCCGCCGGAGAAACGGCGGCGGCCACGGGTAATGCTTCCAGGGTGACGGACAAATCCAGCAGTTGCGGCAATCGCTCCAGCCAGAAAACCGGCAGGTTTGCCCGACCACGTTGGGAGCAGTGGCAAAATGCGCCCAACAAAACGGCGATAAGCTGTGCCTTGACACGAGGGGTTTCATGGTTATCCTCGCACGTTCCGGTTTTTCACCCGGAAGGAAGCCGAATTAATTTATGAAACGCCAGTATCAACCATCGAAAATCCGCCGCAAACGGCAGCACGGATTTCTTAACCGCAATTCGAGCAAGAGCGGCAAAGCCACGCTGGCCAATCGCCGCCGCGTGGGACGCAAACGCCTGACGCCGGTTTAACCCGCGCGCTCATGCCCGCCCAGTTCCCAGACGCTCCCGCCAAGCGGGACCAGTCGCTCCCGCCAAGCGGGACCAGACGCCTGCGCCTGGGCCGCGACTCGCGACTCGGGCAAAACCGGGATTTCACGCGCGTGCGGCAGCAGGGCGAGCGTCTGGCGCTCGGCTGTCTCATCGCCAACTGGCATCGCCTGCCGGACGGCGCATCGCCGAAGCTCGGCGTCGTCACGAGCAAACGCATCGGCAACGCGGTCGCCCGCAACCGGGCACGGCGTCTGCTCCGCGAAAGTTTCCGGCGGCATCAACATGAATTGTCACAACCGGTTGAACTGGTGCTGGTCGCGCGGCATTCGATTGCCGGACGCGATTTTGCCGGGGTCGAAAAGGATTTTCTGGCGACACTGCGGCGGGCAAACTTGCTGAAACCATCGTGAATCCGGTCCAACACATTTTGATTCTGGCCATTCACGCGTATCGCTGGACGATTTCGCCGGCGCAAGCTTTTTTATTCGGACTGACCGGCGGCTGCCGTTTCACGCCGACGTGCTCGCAATATGCGATGGACGCGATCCGCGCGCGGGGCGCGCTGGCGGGCGGGTGGCTGGCGGTGAAGCGGATTTGCCGTTGTCATCCGTGGGGTGACCCCGCTCGCGCGGAGCGGAGTTGCGGGCACGACCCGGCACCCAAGGCAGAAAGCGGAAGGCCGAAGGCAGAAACGGGAATCGCGCCGGAACATTCCTTTTAATTTCTCATGGATCGAACTGGAATCATTGTTGTCACGCTCTGCGTCGTCCTGCTCGGCCTCTGGTTTATCGAGCAGCAAAAGAATTACCCGCATCCGCCGCCGCAGCCGGTGGCGAACACAAACACAACCACAACTGCCGCCGCGCAAACCGTCACCGCAAATTCAAACGCCGTTTCGCCCCCGCCCAACGTGGTTCCGGTTCACGTTTTCGACACCAACACGCCGGAAGAATTGCTGGTCATCACCAATGCCCGCGCCCGTTACACGTTCACTTCGCGCGGCGGCGGGTTGAAATCGGTGGAATTGCTGGATTATCCCGAAACCGTCTCGCCGCGCTGGAAAAAGAAAGTGGCGAAGGACGGCGTGGCCACGCTGAACCTGCGCGCGCCGGTGCCGATGCTGGCGATTTTGGGGGATGCCAGTCTGGTCGGCGACGGCAATTTTACCCTGACCCCAACCGCCGATGGCGTTCGCGCGGAAAAATCCCTTGTGAACGGTCTGCGGCTCTCGAAAGAATTCCGTCTCAGCTCGAATTACCTCGTGAACGCGAGCGTGCGGCTGGAGAACGCTTCGGACCAACCGCTCGCGCTGCCCGCGCAGGAATGGGTCATTGGCACCGCCACGCCCATGGGGCCGGATGACACCAGCTACACCTTTAATGAGGGGGCGATGTGGTTCAACGGCACGGGCGTTCAGGACCAGTCGTTGGGATGGTTTTCCGGCTCGGGATTCGGCTGCTTCCGCGGCGCGCCGCGTTCGGAATATCTGGGCGGCTCGAACAACGTGGTTTGGGCGGCGGCACACAATCAATTTTTCGCGTTGATGGCGATGCCGAAGGAACCCGGGGCGCAAATCGTCGCGCGCCCGGTCACTTTGCCACCGTTCCCGAACGTCGAGCCAATGCCGGGCGCCCCGGCGCCACAAGGCATTCAGACTGCGCTCGTTTATCCAACGGCAACACTCGCGGCACATCAGGCAGTCGAACGGCAAATCGTCCTCTTTGCCGGACCGAAGGAATATCGCCTGTTGGCGCGCATCGGGGAGGGGTTTCAAAACCAGGCCGACCTCGTGATGAATTTCGGGAAATATTCGGGATTTTTTGCGAAGGCACTGTTGCTGGCGATGAACTGGGTGCACGACGTGACCCGGCTGGGTTACGGCTGGACGATTGTGTTGATTACCGTAATCATCAAGGTGCTGTTCTGGCCGCTGACAGCGGCGAGCACGCGTTCGATGAAACGGATGCAGGTGCTCGCGCCGGAAATGCAGGCGCTCAAGGAGAAATACAAGGACGACATGCAGAAGTTTACACAAAAGCAGTGGGAACTTTATCGCAAGCACAAGGTCAGCCCGATGAGCGGCTGCCTGCCGATGGCCATTCAAATGCCGGTATTCATCGGCTTTTACACGATGATCCGGAGCGCCATTGAACTGCGCGGCGCGCGTTTCCTGTGGATTGCGGATTTGTCGAAGCCGGACACGTTGTGCATGATTCCGGGAACCAATTTCCCGTTCAACCTGCTTCCGTTGCTGATGGGCGGCGCGATGTTGTGGCAATCGCATCTGACCCCGCCATCCCCGGGCGTGGACCCTGCCCAGGCGAAAATCATGCGCTATATGCCGTTGATGTTTTTGGTGTTTCTTTACAACTACTCATCCGGCTTGGCGCTGTATTGGACGGTCAACAACGTGCTGACCATTGTGCAAACGAAGCTCACGAAAATGAATCAGGCTCCGGGTTCACCCGCCGTTGTTTCAGTCTTGACGCCGGCGTCAAAAAAGAAAAAATAAGGCCGGACGAAACCATTTGCTTTCAACTCTCAACCTTCAACCCTCAACCAGCCCATGCCCGCTCAACCGAAAGAAACCCTGGAGAAAATTCTCGCGTCCCTCGGCTTTCAAACCACGGTCGAGGAACACAAACTGGAGGAGGGTGTTTTGCTCGACGTGAAGACGGACGACGCCGGCCGGCTCATCGGTCGCCAGGGGCAGACGCTTTCCGACCTGCAATACATCACCAACCGTCTGATCTTCCAGCAGGATACCAACGCACCGAAGGTCATGGTGGACGTGGGCGGCTATCGCGCACAGGCGCGCGAGGCCCTGGTGAAAAAAGCCAAAGACGCCGCCGAAAAAGTCCGGCGCTGGGGTGACACGGTGGAACTGGAGCCGATGACGGCGTTTGACCGCCGGGTGGTGCATCAGGCGCTCAAAGACGATCCCGACGTGGAAACTCACAGTGTTGAGGTGGACGGCACGGACAAAAAAGCCATCCTGCTCCGGTCAAGACACTGATTGCATTTTGGAGGGACGAGCTACGCAAGTCCCTCAATTTCTCCCTTTCTCCCCTTTTCAAAAAAAGAGCGCGGACCCACTGGCCGCGCTCCAAATCATTTGGGGACCCGTGTAACCGGTCCCTCCGGCTATTGGTCAACGATGTTCAGCTTATAAATCGGCGAAACAACGCTGCTGGGCTTGGGTGCGGTGCCGAGGTTGTTGTATTTGTAATCGAACTTGAAGCGATAGTTGATGGAATTGACTCCCGGCGGCACCGGCACGAGGCCTTCCCAACGATTTTGCACCAGCGGCACGGGATGCAGAGGATACGGTTCGCCGTTGGCGATGACGTAAGGTTGAATGGTTTCCCAACGCAGCGACTGTTGCTGGGAATTAAAAGCGGCTTCAACCGGGTAAAGGTTGCTGGGATTGCGCGATTGTTGCAGCGGCGTCAGGCGCGTGAACACCCCGGCGCAACCGGTCAGCAACAACACCGATAGAACTGGCAGAAATTTTTTCCACATAATATGGGAGCATTACACAAAGGCCGCCGGCTTGTAAAGCCGGATTTCAACGCTTGAAGTGCGGCTCATTTCCCGATAAAAGCCCCTCCTCTATGAATTCCTCAAACCAAACCGCGCTGGTTTCCAGTAATTATCGGTGGGTCATCTGCGGCCTGTTGTTTTTCGCCACCACCTTCAACTACATGGATCGGCAGGTCATCAGCTACCTGAAGGAGTTCTTTTGCACACCGGCGGATCAGGGAGGATTTGGGTGGTCCAATACGGACTTTGCAAATTTAACTTCCGCCTTCACGGCCTTCTATGCCGGGATGACCGTCCTGGCCGGCTGGGTCATTGATAGAATCGGGACCAAGATGGGATTGGCACTTTCGCTCATCATTTGGTCGATATTCGGCATGCTCAATGCCTTTGTGGGACGGCTGGTGATGATGCACATGATTGTACGAAGCGCCTTCGGCATCGGCGAAGCCGGTAATTTCCCCGCTTCCATCAAGACGGTTGCCGAATGGTTTCCCAAGCGCGAACGGGCCCTGGCCACGGGGATATTCAACAGCGGTTCGAACTTTGGCGCCATGATCGCCGCCCTTTTTGTTCCCTGGTGCATGATCTGCTTCGGCGACCAGAAGGGATGGAAGCTGGCCTTCATTTTCACGGGCGCAGCGGGTTTTCTTTGGCTGATCTTCTGGTTCTGGCTCTACGAACCGCCTTCCAAACAAAAGCGGCTCTCCAAGGCCGAATATGACTACATCCACATCGACGAGGAAGTCCAGGTCAGTGAGGCGGTTGCTGACAAGGCGAAGGTTTCCTGGTGGAAGCTCTTTAGCTATCGTCAGACTTGGGCCTTCTTCTCCGGCAAGTTCATGACCGATGGCGTCTGGTGGTTCTATCTGTTCTGGCTGCCGGACTATTTGCACAAGCAGTTTGGGATGACCAAACAGCAAGTCATGATGCCAACGTTCATTGTGTACGGCGTCGCCATTATTGGCAGTATTTATGGCGGCAGCATTCCCTTGACGCTCATAAAAAGGGGAATGCAGGTTTACAAAGCCCGCATGACGGCAATGTTGATCATTGCCTTGTTCCCGCTGACGGTGTTGACCACCCAGTACTTTGGCAATGTCGGCCATTTTGGAAAAATGGCCTCCATCATGGCGATTGCCGTGATCTGCATTGGTGCGGCGGCGCACCAGGCGTGGTCCGCAAACCTCTTTACAACGGTTTCCGACATGTTCCCAAAGAAAGCCGTGGGCTCGGTCATCGGCATCGGCACCTTTGCCGGTGGCATTGGCGGCGTGATTATACAGAAACTGGCCGGTGGCCTCACCGACGCCTTTAAGGAAACCCCGCAGACCGCCTATCTCATCATGTTCATCGTCTGCGCCCTGAGCTATCTGATAGCGTGGAGCGTTATGAAAACGCTCGTGCCCAGGCACAAACCGATCACCGATTTGTAAACGCATCGCCTAAACCCGCCGCAGCCAAAATTGAGGAAAAAGCCACGGCCTGAAACCGGCGCAAAATTGGGTCATGGGCGGCTAGATTGTGAACAGAAAACCGCCGGTTAGCCCAAGGCGGGTAACCGGCGGAACCTTTATGTCAGAAGCAGGTGTCAAGGCTGGCACCATGTCAAATTGTAGCATTCCGGCTGCCAAGTTCAGGTCATGGGATCATGCAACACTGGATTGCGCTTTTATTTAGGCCGGGATGATACGCACAACATTCCCCTTGCCAGTTGAGGCGGCAAAACGCATCCCGGTTTCCTCCGCCCCCTGGCATTGCGTCAATCCACCGAATTTGTCATGACAGCAATAAAAATGGGCATCCATTCCGACCAGCCGGCTAGCGAATATGCACCTGGTGAAACCGATGGTCTGATTCCTCTTGCATCAACAAAGTTTTCTTCGTGTCTTGGTTCCTTTGTTGTTAAATTTTCCACGTAAATGCCTCGTGAAACATTTGAAGCTAAAACCGTGCGCCTAAAAAAAATCATCGCCGCGCTGGATCGGACCTATCCCGAAGCGCACTGCGAGTTGAACCATGCCGACCCGTTGGAATTGCTCATCGCCACAATCCTTTCCGCGCAATGCACCGACAAACGCGTCAACATCGTCACGAAGGAGTTGTTCAAACAATACCGTTCGGCGGCGGATTATGCGAACGCCCCGCTCGCCGAACTGAAGCAGGCCATCAAGTCCACCGGCTTTTTCCGCAACAAGGCGAAGAACATTCAGGCCTGCTGCCGCAAACTCATCGTCCGTCACGGCGGCCGGGTGCCGTGCTCGATGGAGGAATTGACGCAATTGGACGGCGTCGGACGCAAGACGGCCAACGTCGTCCTGGGCAATGCATTCGGCATCAACGTCGGTGTCGTGGTGGACACCCACGTTGCCCGGCTGTCGCAGCGGCTCGGCCTGACAAAACAGAAGACGCCGGAAAAGATCGAGCCGGAGCTGATGGCACTGGTGCCGCAAAAGCAATGGACGCTGTTCAGTCACTGGCTTATCTGGCATGGCCGCCGCCGTTGTTACGCGCGCCGGCCGGATTGTGAAGGTTGTGAAATCAAAAAACTGTGTCCCTCAGCGGGCAAGGTGAAGCGATGAATAAACTTCGAACTTCGAACTTCGAACCTCGAACCTCGAACGCATCGTCCGGGGACACAAGACCATTCAAAGTTCAAGGTTCAAGGTTCAAGGTTCAAGGTTCTTTCGCTCAAAGTGAATGGCTCCTGCTCCAATCCGGCCCCTGCCCTCCCGCCTTCAACATGGCGCTGGACGAAGCGTTGCTGGAGGCCATGCCGCGCCTGGGCCGGCCGGTGCTGCGGTTTTACGGCTGGACAGAACCGGCGGCCACGTTCGGCTATTTCCAAAAATATGCCGAGGTTGAGCGCGCGACGTTGCTGCGTCCGCTCATTCGCCGTCCCACTGGCGGCGGCATCGTGCCGCATGATGCCGATTGGACTTACAGCCTCGCATTTCCGCCCGGTCACGAATGGCATTCGCTGAAAGCCGAAGAAAGTTACCGGTGCGTCCATGAATGGATTCAATCCGCGTTTGCAAAACTCGACGTGACCACTAAACTCGCGCCGAGTTGTAAAAAGTCCATTCCAAGTTTCCGTAGCAGCCGACGTGAGGAGGCTCTGGAATCAGGCTCTCAACCCTCAACCCTCAACCCTCAACCCGGAAATCAGAGCCTCCTCACGTCGGCTCCTACGGGCGAGTGTTTCGTCGGTTACGAAAAATTCGACGTGCTCTGGCACGGGGAAAAAATCGCCGGCGCAGCGCAGCGGCGGAACAAATTGGGCCTGCTGATTCAAGGCTCGGTGCAGTCCCGAGGCATCGGGATTTCAATCGCCCGGACCGATTGGCAAAAGGCCATGGGTGATGTTGGGCGTGTTGAATTTGGGGTTGCGTGGTCGGATTTTGCGCCGGACGAGACGCTGCGGGAACGGGCGGAATTTCTGGCCAAACAGAAATATTCGCAACCGGCGTTTATACGGAAACGTTAAGCATTTACAATTTTGACCGGCATGAGATTTTAGGTGCGAGCGGGCGGACGGGATGGGTTGTGCCGGCAGCTCCGCAATCATTGTGAAAAAAGTTGTATTTTGCATCGCGACGTTTCTTCTTTCCGCCACTTTGTCCGGCGCGGCGCTGCTTCTGAATGATTCCTTCAGCTATCCCGACGGCCCGTTGGTGACCGTGAGCGGTGGTGTGTGGGTGCATCATAGCGGTTCGGTTTCCGGTCAAGTGGCGGTTGTGTCGGGCCGGGTGCTGCTTAATGAAGCCAACGCTGAAGATGTCAACGCTCTCCTGGCCGGCCAGCCTTACCCTTCCTCCGGCACGACCAACGTTTTCTACGCAAGTTTCACAGTTAAATTCACCTCGCTTCCGGGTGGTGGCGGCACTTACTTCGCGCATTTCAAAAACTCGTCCACCACTTTTCGGGCGCGCATTTGGGCGCTGACCAGCGGTGCCGCGCTGGACCGGTTCCGTCTGGGAATTTCTTCGACCGACGCCTCGGCTGTCGGGGCCACGAACACCATGGATTTGCACCTCAACACGGATTACACCGTTGTGACCCGCCTGGTGAACAGCAATTCAGTCACCGTCAGCACGCTTTGGATCAATCCGACAGCGGAGAGTGATTCCAGCATTTCGATCACGGAGAGCATGTCAGCGTTCACTGTGGTCAGCTATGCGCTCCGCGAGAATACCGGCGAAGGCGCGTTGAACCTGGACAATCTGCGGGTCGGCACGTCTTTTGCCGACGTGTTTTCCAATGGGTCGGGACAGCCACCAGCCATCACATCACAGTCGCCAAATCAGACCATAACGAATGGCGCGAGCGTCACTTTCAGCGTGAGTGCCAGCGGGACGCCGCCGCTCAGTTATCAATGGCAGTTCACCCCGACATCCGATGTCGGGGCTCAAGGCACGAACCTTCCGGGAGCCGTGAGTTCCAATCTCACCTTGACGGGTGTGACTTTCGCCCAAGCCGGCTTTTATGCCGCCGTGGTCACCAACGCTGTTGGTTCGACCATCAGTGACCCGGTCGCCTTGAGCGTTTGGTGTACCTCGGCCCCGGCGTTTTCCTATCTCACTTACAACGCGCATGGCAACGGTCTGACCAACTGGAGCACGAATATGTGGCACGTTCAGGCCATTGGCCGCCAGATGCAATACCTCAACCCGGACATCATCACCTTCAACGAAATCCCGGTCACCAACAATTGCACGGCGCAGATGGCGGATTTTGTCACGGCCTTCCGTCCGGGCTATTACCTCGTCACCAACTCCACGGACGACGGGTTCATCCGGAGCGTCATCCTCAGCCGTTTTCCCATCGTCTCCTCGACCAGCCGGCTGCACGGTTCCGACCTCACGCCCTACGGCTACACCAATTCGGGATTCACCCGCGATTTATTTGAGGCGCAGATTTCCGTTCCGGGTTTTCCACAGCCATTGCACGTGTTCACGGCCCATTTGAAATCGGCCCAGGATGCCAATTCGTCGGCAAAACGGGCGGCGGAGGCGGGCGCCGTCTCCAATTTTTTCGCCACGGTCTATCTCGCAACCAACAGTCTGCAGCCTTACGTGTTGAGTGGCGATATGAACGAAGACATCCTCCGGCCGCCGGTGAGCAATCCGCAGTCCATCCAGCGTTTGATCAGCGCGCCGACCGGTTTGCAACTGGCCACCGCCGTCAATCCTTTCACCGGCAGTGAACGGACATGGTCCATTCAGGATGCCGATGGCCTCACCGTGCGCTACGATTACATCCTGCCGTGCGGATTGCTGTTTTCGAACATCACGAGCAGCCAGGTTTTCCGCACCGATTTGCTGTATCCCGTGCCGTCCAATCTATACAGCAACGACAATAAAATCGCCTCCGACCATCTGCCGGTGTTCATGGTTTTCGGCAATCCGTTCAATACGCCGTTCCGCCTGCTTTCCATCGGCGTGACGAATCAAAACGTCTCGTTGAAATGGGAATCCGCCAGCAACCGGCAATACCACGTTGACGTTTCATCCAACCTGGCGGCTTGGACGCCGCTGGCGTCCAATCTCACCGCGACGGGCGCCGAATTCACGTTTGCGACCAACGTGCCGGGCGACGTGAAGTTCTTCCGCATCCGCCGCGCGCCGTGAGCACGGTTCAAGGAATCCAGACCAGTTCCGGGTTGTTGGTGATGCCCTTGTTGGCGGCGAAATCCCAATACTCCTTGTTGCGAAAGCGCGCGACATGGCCATCTAAAAAGACGAACTGCGCGCCGTGATTGTGGAGGTTGGTGTGGACGAAATTTCCCGGGTGATTATCGTCACAGTGAACCGCCGGCAAATTCTTGCTGTCGAACAAATACACGACGCCCGATGGGTTTCTGATTGAAGCCAGCGGCATGGGGTGATCAGTTGCGCCGGAGCCGTCAATGAGTCCGTTCAGGCAATAATGAAACAGATTGTTTGTCAAACTGCTGGCATCGCAACGGCGGGGATTCGAGGGACAAATCCAGACTGAATTTTCCGGGTGGATGAGGTGGTTGGTGCGCCACGGCATGTCCCGGTAGCGCGGCAGATTCATTTGCTCCGGGAGTTGGATATACCAAGCCTGATAGTTTGGATTGTTCAGATTGGCAGCCGTCGGCGTTGGCCTTCCCTCAGGCGGTAGGTAATCATCATGGTCCGCCGCGAAGAGATGCAAAGCCGTTCCCCACTGCTTGAGATTGTTCCGGCAGGTGATCGCCTGTGCCGTGGCCTTGGTGCGGCTGAACGCGGACAACACCAAGGCGGCGAGAATTGCGATGACACCGATGGCCACCAGCAATTCGACCAATGTGAACGCGCGTGAAGCCCTCATCGAATTTGCCCGGCAACGAATGAGCATGGCTTACCACGGTGTATTGATTGTTGCAAAACATTTATTGCAGGATTCTGCCTGCTGGCCCTTCCTGCCGAATCGGAGTTCGGCGCTCCCACGCAATATCAGGCTGCGCGACCGCTAACTTGCGAAGTCGAAGTCCGAGCAACTCATGAAGTAATGGCAGCACGGGCAGCGCAGCTTGCACTTTTCGTTGATCAACTCATGACCGCATTGCGGACAATATCGCCAGTGCTCGCCGGAAATGTTTTCGGGTAAAGTAACACAAGCGTCCGTCTGGGCATTGTCCTTATCGGTGTTCCGCTTTGGTTTTCGCATGAACTTGAAAGCGGGTCATTGCGTCCGGCCAAATTTTTTCTCCAACTCGCGGTAATTCATCTCAATCAGCGTCGGTCGTCCGTGCGGACAGGTGTAAGGCATCGCGCAACGGCGCAGGTCCTCGACGAGATTCTCCAGTTCCGCGCCGGCCAGCGGGTCGTTGGCCTTCACCGCATGGCGGCAGACGGTCTTGGCAATCGTGTGCTCGCCCAGCCGCGCCAGGTTCACCTCGCGTCCCGCCGCCTTCAATTCATCCACGAGATCGAGCACAAAGCGGCGCGCGTCCATCGTCTTCACAAACGGCGGCAGCGCGTCGAGCAGGAACGTGCGCTCGCCGAATTCGCTCAGCCCAACGCCGAGCCGGGTGAGCGCGGCCAGTTGTTCGCGCAGGAAATGTGCGTCGCGGGCGGGCAGTTCGATGGTCTCCGGCAGCAACAGCTTTTGCGACGGCGCGGAACCGTTTTGTTCCAGCCGGTTCAGCATTTGCTCGAACAATATCCGTTCGTGCGCGGCGTGCTGGTCGAGCAGGACGAGTCCGCGGTCGGATTCCAGCACGGCATAAAGTTTGCCGATGACGCCGACGAGCCGGAGCGGGACGCTCAGAAGCGGCATGCCGCTGGAAGGTGGGGGTAGTTGGGAGCTGGCAGATGGGGGTTCGGTCTCCGGCGAGGATGGAGGATGGACTCCGCCTTCGCTTTGCTTCGGCGAGACGGGGGCGGAAGATGGAGTTTGCGGTTCGCTCGCCACTGGTTTTGACGGAGCGAAACCCATTCGTAACGACGGTTGTTCGCCCGGAGATTTTGGCGGTTCAATTGCCGGTGAAGGCTTCAGCTTTTCCGGAAAATTCGGCAATGCCGGTGTGGCAACACTGGCTGGGGGAGGCGAGGCGGCTGACGGGCCGGACAATTTGGGCGTCGCGGAGCTCCGCCCTCCGGGCGGTTCGTTCCGCTGTTTGGATTCGGCTGCGGACTCGCCTCCGTGAAACGCGAGCAATGTCTCTTGGACCGCCTGGGCGACGAATTTCCGGATTTCAAACTCCCGGTGGAATTTCACCTCGCGCTTGGCCGGATGGATGTTCACGTCCACGGCCGCGGGATCAATCTCCAGGAACAGGCAGCAGACCGGGTAACGGCCCTTCATCAGCGCGGTGTGATAGCCTTCGAGCAGCGCGTAGTTGAGTCCGCGATTTTCGACCGGCCGGCGGTTGACGAACAGGTGCTGGCACTCGCGCGTCGCGCGCGAAACGCCTGGCGAACCGATGAAGCCCCAAACGCGGATGGCGGATGGGGTCTGGGCTCTGGGCTCCAGGGAATTGCTCGCTGTCTCAAAGATGTCGGTTTCTTCCGGCTTGACTGACTCGTCGAGCGCGGCGGTGAAATTTACGGACAAAAGCTTTTCCTCGCCGAGCAGCGAGCGCAGCCGTTCGCGCAACGCATCGAGGCGGCTCGAAATTGCCGCGCCGTCCCGCTTTGCGGGATGCGCGGGCAACTGCCAGACGAGCCGTCCGTCCTTCTGAAACGTGAACGCGACTTCGGGATACGCCAGCGCGGCGAGCGTGAGGTAATGCTGGATGTGCGCCGCCTCGGTTTCCTCCGTGCGCAGAAATTTCCGGCGCGCGGGCAGGTTGAAAAACAGTTGCCGCACCTCGACGCTGGTGCCGGTCGCGCTGCCGGCGGCTTTGACTTCGACAATTTTTCCGCCGTTGACCACGACTTGCGTGCCCTCGGGCGAACCGCCATTGCGCTCGCGCGTGGTCAATGTGAAACGGCTGACGCTGGCGATGCTGGGCAGGGCCTCGCCGCGAAATCCCATCGTGACAATCGCCGCCAGATCCTCGGCTTTCTGAATTTTGCTCGTCGCGTGGCGTTCGAGGCAGAGCAAGGCGTCGTCCCGGCTCATGCCGGTGCC
>Ga0181538_10004238_pt1 | contig 13523 bp, 8 predicted proteins | sample PEATcosm2014_Bin_40_FD_119773 | JGI IMG/M metagenome (GOLD analysis project Ga0181538, IMG submission 119773) | Peatland microbial communities from MTU Mesocosm Facility, Houghton, MI, USA - PEATcosm2014_Bin23_30_metaG | ecosystem: Environmental > Terrestrial > Soil > Wetlands > Peat | place...
CCCAGCGCCGGGACTTCCCAAATGTCCCAGATTCCCGACGGATTCAGGCGCCCATAGGCGATCTCGGTCCCGTCCGGCGACCAGCAGGGCCGGGCCTTGAAATTCGCATCGTCGGTAAGCTTCACCAGATTGCCGCCGCTGATCAGGCCCACATAAATCTCGTACGGGCCGTCCCGGTTCGAGACGAAGGCCACCGAGCGGCCGTCGGGAGAAAGCGCCGGCTGCGCCTGCACTCCGGCGAAATTCGTGACGGCGCTGAAGTGCATGGAGGGCTGCGCTGCAGGCAAAGCGAACTTCCAGACCGCCAGGCCCGCCAGCAGCGCCCCCGCCAGCAGGCCGGCAGCCCACGGCAGAATTCGTCGTAGGGGCGACCCTGGTGGCTGCCCTGTGACCGTTTCAGTGCGGGCGGGCACAAGGCCTGCCCCCACATCACCACCCAGCGTTTCTTCAATCGCGATCCGGGCATCGCCAATGGCTTGCAGGCGCTGGCGCACGTCTTTCTGCAGACAGCGGCGGATGAGGCGTTGGATGCCAAGGGGCGTTGCCGCGGGCAGCGCACTCCACTCCGGCTCGCTCTTGATCACCGACGCCAGGACATCGGAAGTGGTTTCTCCCTGGAACGCCTTGCCCCCGGAAAGCATCTCGTAAAGCACGCACCCAAATGCCCAGATGTCGCAGCGCCGGTCGACCCTCTGCCCCTTGGCCTGCTCCGGGCTCATGTAGGCCGCCGTGCCCAGAATCATTCCGGCAGAGGTCCCCAAGGCGCTCAGCGCGGGCGAATTGTTCGGGTTCGGGGCGCTTTGCGAACCCTGAGGATCGAGCATCTTGGCCAGGCCAAAGTCGAGAACCTTTACCATGCCTTCGGGCGTGATCTTAACGTTCGCCGGTTTCAGGTCACGATGGATAATTCCGCGCTCGTGCGCGTATTCCAGCGCCTCGGCAATCTGTCTGGCAATGCCCAAAGAATCGAAACTAGGAATTCGAAAATCGAAACTCGGGCCAATGTTCGATTTTCGAATTTCGATTTTCGCTCTTTCCAGCAGTTCCGCAAGTGTCTCGCCCTCGACCAACTCCATCACCAGAGCGCGGATGCCGTTTGATTCCTCCAGTCCGTAGATGGCGGCAATGTTGGGATGATTCAGCGAGGCGAGGACACGTGCCTCACGCTCGAAACGCGCCATGCGCTCGGCGTCATCGGCCATGGCTTTGGGCAGAATCTTCAGGGCCACGTCACGCCAGAGCTTCGTGTCCAGGGCGCGATAAACTTCTCCCATCCCACCCGCGCCCAGCTTCTCCAGGATGCGGTAGTGGCTAACCGCTCGGCCTGGCATCGCCTCCGGGCTCGCCGTTCCAACCCCCCCGGACTGATCCTCTGCGAGGACCTGCGCCGCCACCTCGAACGCCGGCTTTCCCAGGAAGCTTCCAGGCTCCTCTTCGGCCAGCAGCGACTCCACTTCCCGCAGCAATGACTCATCTCCGGAGCAGGCCTCGCTGAGAAACCGCGGCCGCTCGCTTGCTTCCCGTTCCAGGGCGCCATGGTACAGGGATTCGACTTTCAGCCAACGCTCACGCTCCACTCTGACTCTCCCAGCGCAGCTCCCGCCGCAACCAACTTCTCGCTAACCTCCAGTCGCGCGTCACCGTCTCGGGTGAGACTTTCAAAACCGCGGCCGTCTCCTCCACGCTGAGCCCGCCGAAAAAGCGCAACTCCACCACCTGGCCCTTGCGCGCGTCCTGGGCGTTCAAAAGCTTCAGGGCATCGTCCAAAGCCACCAGGTCCCGGCCCGGCTCTTCCCGCAGCACTAACCCTTCCTCGAGTTGCATCGGTTCGCCTTTGCCCCCGCGCTTCTGGGCTTGGCGTGACCGAGCCCAATCCACCAGAATCCGCCGCATCACTTGCGCGCACACGGCGAAGAACTGGGCCCGGCTCTCGAAACTAACCGGGGCGGAGCCCGCCAGCCGCATATAAGCCTCGTGAACCAGGGCGGTAGTTTGCAGGGTATGGCCCGGCCGCTCTTGCGCCATGTAGCGGCCCGCCATGCGGCGTAACTCCCGGTACACCAAGGGCACTAGCTTGTCGAGCGCGGCCGGTTCGCCCTCGCTCCAGGCCTTAAGCAATTGTGTGATTTCGTGCCCTGAGGATTTCCTCAACGGACCGCCCAAGTGATTCGTTCCGATGTCTGCGATAACTCATTTTAGCACGTTGGCCCAGTGTTTTCCACGGCTTGCCGGAACGTCCGATCCGTCGATAACCGCCGCGCCGTAGGGGGACGGCTTGCCGTCCCCGCATCTCTGCTGGCCTCCGACGAGGGTAGGGCAAGCCCTACCCCTACACCGCTGGTTCGCCGGTTGAAAATTATTTCCTTGGCATTACGGTTTTCATCCGTTTTTTGCGCTCTATAGGGTGAGGCAGCCAGGGCCTGCCAAAATTCAAAACCAAAAAGGAGAACTGTATGAAGACAATGTCTGGGATGTTGAAGGTCGCGCTCGGAGTCGCAGTCCTCGCAACGCTTTTTGCCCAATTGGCGGGCGCCCAGTGCGTGAGCATGGGGACGCCAAAGCGGAACACATCGCTGCTGCGCCAGCCGTTCCTGACCAACCCGTTCACTCCTGCGGCGTTCTCGTCGGTTGCCTCCGGCGGGGTCGAAGATATGCCGAACCTGGGTGGGGATCCGATCGTAGGTTTTTGGAGGGTCAACCTGATTTCTGAGGGAAATTCTGAAAGTGCAGGCATACCCGACGGCACGGTGCTCGATGCGGGATTTTCCCAATGGCACAGCGACGGGACGGAAATCCTCAATTCATCGCGGCCGCCGACCATCCAGAGTTTCTGCCTGGGAGTGTGGGAGAATGTGGGACCTTCCAAGTACAAGCTCAATCACTTCCCCCTCAGTTGGAATCCCGACGGGACTGAGCTCGGGCCAGCCAACATTCGCGAAACGGTCACCCTGAACGCCGACCACAACAGCTTTACCGGAACATTCAGCATTGGTCAGTATGACCCGCAGGGCAACCTGCTACCGCCGGGACTGCTCTACGGAAAAGTCCAAGCCAAGCGCATTACCGTGCAAACAACAATCAATGATGTGCTCTGAACCAGGGCCCAACGGGCCAGACTCTCGCGAGGGACAAAGTCTGCATGGCAAGACGCCGGTAATGGCCATTAATTGGGCATTACCGGCGTGGCGCTTCGGGGTCTGAGCCTGCCGAGAGGAAGTTACGCGGTCGCGGGACCTCAATCATTCGTTGACGTAGTTGGGTCATCGGTGACCTCCCTTCGGTCACCGATCATCCGCAAACTACGACAATGTCGGGATACATTCCTGCCGCCGCAGCGGCTTACTGGAACAGCCTTTCCCACCACCCATCATGCAAACTCCCACGAAAACGGGGCTCGGGTCCTCGAAGCGGACCTCGGGCGAGTCAGAGGACGCGGTTCTACAGTGCATTCTGGTTTGGTCCTCGAGAACGACAGATTTTCTTTTTGGGTGTAAAGTGGAACGGTTTTCAAATGCAAGACGGCGGTCAGGCCACAATTCAAGCAATCGGGTCTCGACATGAAACTCACCGACCTGCGCGGTATTCTTCAATATGTCCCGCAATTCCGGGACAAGACCTTTGTTATTGCCGTAGACGGCGACATCGTCACGGACGAAAACTTCGCGAACATCCTTTTGGACGTTGCGGTGTTGCGCTCCCTGAACATCCGCGTGGTCCTCGTGCATGGGGTGGGAGCACAAATTAAGGCTGCCGCTGAGAAACAGGGCATGCAAGCCTCCGACCTCGATGGCACGGGCGTGACCGATGCTCCGACACTGCAGATGGCGCTAAACGCCGCAAACCGTCTCACGCACGAAATTCTGGAAGGCCTTTCAGCCCAAGACTTGCGCGCCGCCTGCACCAACGCCATCATTGCCCACCCTCTGGGAATCATCCAGGGTGTCGACCACCTTTTCACCGGCAAGGTGCAGCGTGTCGACACAGAGCTTCTCCAAACCTTGTTGGATCGGGGAATCACTCCTGTCCTTCCGCCCCTTGGCTTTGATGGCGACGGCAAGACTTACAGGACGAACTCTGACAGCGTCGCCGTTGCTGTGGCTGAGAGCTTAAAGGCCATTAAGCTGATTTATCTCACGGCGCAGGATGGGCTGCGGTACAGCGATCAACTGATTCGCAAAATGCTGGTGGCGGACCTGCAAAAACTCATACAAGTCGCGCCGGGCGGATTCGCGCCGGGATTGCTTTCGAAGGCCCAGCATGCGGCTGCCGCGTGCTCGGCGGGAGTGGAGCGCGTCCACATTGCCAGCGGCCGGGAGGATGAAGGACTGCTGGCCGAAGTGTTCTCCAACGAGGGCATTGGCACGCTTATTTACGCCAACGAATACGAGCAGATACGGCCTGCCAAGAAGAAAGACATCCGGGCCATCCAGAGGCTGACTAAGAAGGCGGTGGAAGCGGAAGAACTTGTGCGGCGAACACGCGTCGAAATGGAGAAGAACCTGGGGGACTACTTTATCTTTGAAATCGACAAGAACCCCGTTGGCTGCGTGGCTCTGCACATCTATCCCGAGCAAAAACAGGGTGAACTCGCCAGCCTTTTTGTGAGTCCCGCACACGAAAACCAGGGCATCGGCCGAAAGCTGATTCAATTCATCGAAAGCAAAGCGCGCGAAGCCGGGTTGAATGAACTGATCACACTCTCGACGCAGGCGTTTACTTACTTCCAGTCGAAGGGCGGCTTTACGGAAGGTACTTCGGATAATCTTCCGCCTGTCCGGCGAGCAAAATACGATCAAAGCGGGAGGAATTCGAAGGTGCTGGTGAAGCCGCTGAAAGTTGAGAGTTAGCCGCCGTTTTGCCGAGCGAGCCTCCCGAAACAGGCCTAGTGTAGGTAACTGAGACACTGCGGATTCGGCAGCGTTGGTTCCACCGCCTGTGCTAAGATGTTACGGTAGATAGGCATTCCTCCAAATCATGATTGAAACAACGGTTGCGCACTATCGCATCCTGGAAAAGCTGGGTGGCGGCGGGATGGGCGTCGTCTACAAGGCCGAGGACAGCAAACTCGGCCGCTTTGTGGCGCTGAAGTTCCTGCCCGAAGGTCTTGCCAGGGACCCACAAGCTCTGGAACGCTTTCGGCGTGAGGCGCGTGCCGCTTCGGCGCTCGACCACCCCAACATCTGTACGATCTACGAGATCGGCGAGCACGAGGGCCAGCCCTTCATCGCCATGCAGTATCTCGAAGGGCAGACGCTGAAGCATCACATCGCGGCGAAACCGTTAAAGACGGAGGAACTTCTCGACCTGGCGATCCAGATCGCCGACGCGCTGGACGCGGCGCACGCCAAGGGTATCGTGCATCGCGACATCAAGCCGGCAAACATCTTCGTCACCACGCGCGGGCAGGCGAAGATTTTGGATTTCGGGCTGGCCAAATTGACGGTGGGGACAAGCGCCCCTCGCCCCATCGAGGGCGTCCAGGGTGATTCGGGGCTGCAAGACAGGCCCACGGTTACCATCGAACCGGAACCCCTCACCAGTCCCGGCGTGGCCATGGGCACCGTCGCCTATATGTCGCCGGAGCAGGCCCGGGGCGAAGAACTCGACGCTCGCACGGATCTTTTCAGCTTCGGCGCCGTACTTTACGAAATGGCGACGGGCAGGCTTCCGTTCGATGGGCCTACGTCGGCAGCGATTTTCGGGGCTCTTTTGCACGAGATACCGAGCGCTCCCTCGCGCCTGAATCCGGACTTGCCACCCAAGCTTGAAGAAATCATCGGCAAGGCGCTGGAGAAAGATCGCGACTTGCGCTACCAGGTCGCCTCCGAGCTGCGCGGGGATTTGAAGCGCCTGAAGCGCGACACACCGTCTGGCCACTCCACTACGAGGGCGGCGGTGGCATCGACGCCGGCCGGAACGGTGGTCGTGACGCCGCTTTCGCAGGCGAGCGGCGCCACGTTCGCCGCACGGGACAGTTCGGACTCGCAGGTGGTTGCCGCGCTGGCGAGAAAGCACAAGAGAACCTTGCTCGACGCCGTCGGAGCGGCGGCCGTTGTCATTGGGGCGCTCGCCTACCTGTTTCGCCCCGCGCTGGCGCCGCCCACGCTCTCCGGCTACACACAACTCACCAATGACGCGTTTGCGAAGTATCTGCTGGGCACGGACGGTTCGCGGCTGTACCTGATCGAAGACGGCGTCGGGGCCGCGCAGATGTCGGTCAACGGAGGGACCGTGGCGCCGGTTTCCTTCAGTTCGCAAGGCGTCCAGTACGGACTCTTCGGCGTTTCGCCGGATGGATCTAGACTGCTCGCCGCTGAGGTCAAGGGCCTGAGCAGCGATCCCGTACCGCTTTGGGCCGTACCGACGCTGGGCGGCTCGCCCATACGGCTGGCGGACACCCAGGGCAACGCCGGCGCCTGGTCGCCCGACGGGCAGAAACTGGCTTACACGAACAACGGCGCGCTCTTCCTCGCGAACGCTGACGGCACGGACTCCCGCGAACTGGTCCGTCTGCCGGGCACGCTCGCAGGCGGCCCGGTCCTCAGTACCCTGCCCGCATGGTCTCCTGGCGGCCGGGAAATCGCCTTAACCATTACCGATCCCAATACGCAGATTCGCCATCTCTGGAAACTTTCGGCAGATGGCAGGGATCTCCACCCAATGTTTCCCGGCTGGAACACGCAGACGGGCGAGTGCTGCGGCTACTGGACGCCGGACGGCAAATACTTCGTCTTCGCGTCGCAAGGCCAGATCTGGGCGGCGCGGGAGGCAGGCAGCTTTCTGCACAAAGTCAGCCGCGAACCCGTGAAATTGACCGCCGGAGCAATTGCTTACGGGAATCCCGTGCCCAGCAAGGACGGCAAGACGATCTTTGCCGTCGCAGGATTCTCACGCGGCGAAGTGGAACGCTACGACGCCAAGACAAATACCTTTGGCTCTTTTCTTGGCGGCGTTTCGGCGCAGGACGTCTCCTTCTCACCGGATGGGCAATGGGTCGCTTATGTTTCTTATCCCGACGGCATACTCTGGCGGAGCAAACCGGACGGGACGGAGAAGGCCCAGCTCAGCTCTCCGCCGGTCTACGCCATGCAGCCCAGATGGTCCGTGGAGGGAAAAGGGATTGTCTTTTACGGCGCGGTGCAGGCGGGCAAACGCGCCCGCATTTATCAAGTTCCGGCCATCGGAGGCACGCCGCAAGAGTTGATACCCAGCCAGAGCGGCCAGCAGGCCGATCCCTCGTGGTCGCCGGACGGCGCAGCGCTGGCCTTCAGCGGAGTGGCGAACGCAGGGGCAAGCGCCATCCAGATTCTGGACATGAAGACCCATCAGATCACCACGCTGCCCGACTCGCAGGGACTGTTCTCTCCCCGCTGGTCGCCGGACGGACGATACCTCGCCGCGATGCCCACGGATTCGAGCGCTCTCAAGCTTTTCGATTTCCAGGCGCGGCAGTGGACATTGCTGATCCAAGAGCCTATAGCCTATCCATGTTGGTCACGCGACGGCAAGTATCTCTATGTCTTACACGTCTTCGGGAATCAGGCAGTGGAGCGTCTCGCCATCCCCGGCGGAAAAGAGGAGCAGGTGGCGAGCCTCAAGGGACTGCGAATAACGGGCGTCTATGGCTTCTGGCTTGGCCTCACGCCGGATGACTCGCCCCTGGTGCTCAAAGACTCCGGCACCCAGGAAATTGTTTCCATGGGTTGGACCGCGCCGTAACCACCTCTTCGTGTCAGACCCCATCCCACCAACAGTCTCCAAGCGGATGGAGGGCATTCGAGGGATTCGAGTTGGCTTCCTGCAAAATGCTGTATTAGCGCGCTGGATTCGGCGTCGGGGGGCACCCCTTTAAGCGTATGAGTCTTTTGTGACGGCGTCGCGTTTGCCGAGCACAGTTCACTTTGACGGGAAGTCGGAAATAACCGCTCTTGCGACCCAGGGTCGGACGCATGCGGGCCAAAAGTGCGGTTTGGCCGTTTATCGTCAAAACACCAGCTTGCCGAGCCGCTGGTGATAAGCAAACCGTGGGCGACCGGGCAGGACCTATTCCCCCGCACCGTCCTTGAGATGCTGGCCAGATCAGTAGTGATATGGGGATTTCTCGCCAGCGATCCTTAGTCCCTCTCAGCGTGGCCAACTTCCAAGTGGCCGACATCACGCGAAGTGATCTGGAAACAACGCTGGCGGTTGCCCGATTTTCCCGCGCGCAAACACCACCTGAATCAGAAAGACCTCAAGTCAGCCACCATCCAGGCGGCCCCGGTAATAAGGGAAGTCAGGCCGAATTCGGACCAGTTCAGGTGCGCCTCCGGGTGAGCGATCAGGCGCGGAATCCAAACCAGCATACCAAAGAGTGCCAGCATGAAGGTCATCAGGCGTAAGGCAAGCCGCGCCTGGCGATTGATGAGAATGGCAATCGCCGCGAGTGCAAACGCGACCGTCGTGAGCAAGGCCCAAAACATCTGATTGGGCGGAATCCACTTGGGAACCAACTCAGCGGTCACACGAAGGTAGATCATCTGACTCAGCGTAAATGAAATGGCGCAGACTCCGAGTCCAAGGCGCGCCGTTCGGCCGAAAGTTACAGCCCGTGCTTCATTCGCTTCAGTTGCAGCGTACAGGGCCATCGCGCCGCAGAGGGCGGAAAACTGCTCGAAGAAGCTCCCGTAATGCTCATAGATAGCGGGTGCGGCGACGATACCAGGGATGCAGGCCAGCGAAAAGAGCAAGTAGACGACGCCGAGGACGATCGAGGCCAAGTGCGCGGTCCGTGGGTACTGCATTCCAATCCCACCGGCGATTTGAACGGTCATGAGACACCCGCCGATGAGGGTGCCGAAAGGCAGGCTCCAGATCTGGCGCAGGGTTTGCCAGGTGTCAGAGTCGTACCACATCAGTGCGATGACGCCGAACAGCACCGCCGACGCGCCAAAAACGATCCGCCCGTATTCCCGCACCTCTTGTGGCTGCCGAATGGCATGCGCCTGCGGTACTGTTTTGCGTGGATGCCAAACGTTTTTGCCGCCCATGGGATCGGAGCTTGCATTATAACCCGCGAGACCTTCTCGGGACCATACGACTTAATCGGCATGCCGCGATGCGAGATCGGTCGCGCCTCCTACGATCCGCGTTATTCCCGCCGCGATAGATACCGGCTCCCGGCAAGTGCAACTTTGCCACCGCAGCTCTGTGTTTTCCGGGATTGCGGTCGTTCTGACGCGCAATTCGGAAGTCGTACGCATCGACGCCCGCCCGGGTCGTGGCCTAGTCCAAAACGAAAAGTGTCGATAACAGACCGAGTATCCAATCGAAGTTAGCGAGCTAATTGGGGATTTGTCGCCATTAATCAACAACGGGGTAGAATATATACGGACCCGTCGCGGCAGTGAGGAGAGATTTCATTGAGATACATGCTGCTGGCTCAAGTACTGTTTCTCTCGTGCGTGGCATTCGGCGGCGATAGACCTGCTACATGCGAGCTTGCAAGTAAGAGCATCGTGAGCCGTTCCTCCTCCGGGCTCGCTCAAGTCAGCAACTTGGGGGACATCCAGATTACGTGCCGTGTCCGGGCGCGGCAGTTCCCGACGAAACCGGGTGCGAGCCGCAACGGCCTCAAAGCAGCAATTACCGCTTACAAAGTCTCCCCGGATCGGAGAAGGTTGGTACCTTCGGAAGTGCATCAATTTGGCGGCGGTGGCGGCGGGTTCGGACCTGACCCGGAACCTGAATGGGTTGACTTCTACGTTCATATTCCGCTCGATCGCGCAGAACGCGATGCGGAGGCTCGCAGGTATCTCCCCAAGGTTGAGAAGTCGACGGCGCCGGAGCAAATCACCGAGGAGGCTCACCAGCGGAGGCTGGAACGGGTTCGCGAATTGGTTTATCAACATCGGGTGGGTCATTTCCAAGTGGAGTGCCACATCCTGGATGGTGACCGCGTGATGGGCGTCGGCGTCGTCGAATTTGAAGTGTTGTTCAAGGGGCGTTTCTCTGACGTCGGCCTGCCTGGCGCTACTCCAGCCTAATGGTATTCCGAATGATCATTTCGAGGATAGCAAGCGAGAACAACCCAAGTATCAAATGAAGACTTGCGAGTTACTTAAGGATGCCACGACGGGTGTCCTTAGCTCCTCTCAGCGTGGCCAACTTCCGTGTAGCCGACCATCCATCCGGAATGGCACATCGACGCGTCGGGCGTCTTACGTCAGCTTGACGACGTCGAGCTTCCAAGTCATGAGTTGCTGCGGTGGCTACCGAGAGGAACGCGCGCCAACCGAACGCAAGGCGAAGCGGGGCGGTCCATTGCTCCTGAGTCGCTGGGTAACTCCGAGTCTGTACGACTCCGTCGGGACTTATGGTCCGATTCCATCAACGATCAGACGGCTGAACACCGCGGCCAGATCGGCCGGCATTTGCGGAGGGTGCGGTGGGGCGGGTTTGGTCGACGATGGAGCGGATGGCATCGATGACGGCTTCTGGGGCTTGATCGGGGATGCCGTGATCGCTGTTGGGGACCATGATTTGGCGGCCTTGCGAGGAAAGATGAGCCAGGGCGGGCTGAAGTTGGTGTACCCATGCTTCGTGGAACTGGTCGATTTGCTGGGCAGCGACGGGATCGTCGTCGGGCTTCCAGTATTGGAGTGCGGTGAGCACGATGATGGGGATGTTGCCTAGGTTGGTGACGCGACGGGCGGCGGCGTCGATTTCCGGATCGCCGCTGCCAGCGTGGGGCTTAATGGACCCATTCTGCGTGGCGGCACATGCCTGAGCGTTTTCGGTTTCGGTAGATTTCACCAGTTGGTCACGGAGGGCCTGTGTAACGGCGGCGTCCGAGGCGAACTGAGGTGGCACGTCGACGTGCTCGTTGCGCGTGAAAAAGCGAAGAAGGCCGAATCGAGAGGAGATGGGGGAACCCCAGCAGAGAAGTTGGCGAACGAAGGTCGGCATGCGGTTGATCGGAGCGAGCATGATCGGAGGCTCATTCTGATCGGGATTGGCGGAATCGACGAGGACAAGGCCGGCGACTTCGCCAGGGAAGCGGCCGGCGTAAATGCGTGCGAAATCACCGCCGATGGAATGGCCGACGAGAATGTAGGGGCCGGGGACCGGAGCGCGCTGAAGGAGTTCGTGGAGGTCGTATGTGATGGAAGCACTGGTGGGCGGAGCGGGCGGTGGATCGCTCCAACCTTCGCCAGCGCGGTCGTACCAGCAAAAGCGAGTGAGCTTGGCAATCTCGGGCTGGACTTTGCGCCAGTTGTAGCCGCCATAACCACCGAAACGACCACCAGCACCAGGCATGATGATAACGGCGGGAGAACCTTCCCCGGAGCAATCGATGTTGAGAGTACGGCCGCCAATATCGACGGCACGGCCGACGCGAAAGCGATGCTGAGCGTCACGGCTGCGGCCGAGTTGCTCGTAGGTGAAGCCAACGATGGCGAGGAGCGCTATGAAGGCTGCGACCGAGGTGAGTCCGAGTCGGCTAGCCCGGCGGAGAGTTAGCGGCATGCGAAACTCCTAGGGCGTCCGCTGTACGGATGTAGGGCCATGTACGCCTGAATCAGGGCGAAGACGTGGCGGCCATGAGCAGTGATGCGGTAGCAGCGGCGGCGCGGATCTTCTTTGGAGGAGCGGCGAGGGGCTTCAGCGACGAGTCCCTGCTCCAGGAGCTTTTCCAGAGGCTCAGAATGTTCAGAGTTATCGCCCTGCTTCTACAGTTTTCTGCTTCCCGGCCGCTCTGCGCCGTCTCCCGCTCATCAGATAGATATTCGCCCGCGGCTCAAAAAGAGGATCGGCCGAGGTCTCGATGCCATCCACTCGAGGGAGGGGATCAAAGATGATCTGCTGCTGTTCGCTGGCATTGTTCGGCGCAATCTCCTTCAAACTGATTTCGCCGAACGTGAGCTGAGGACGATCCTCCGGCCAGCGGACAGTAGCATCATCAACGGTGTCGCCGTCCCCAGCCAACTGCACTTTGATACGAAACTTAACCGGTTCCTTCGCGGCCCGCTCTTTGATCTCGTCGAGGAGGAAGTTTGGGCCGCGCGCGGCCGCGCCGGCCTCGTCCAGATATTCATGGTCTGCTACCGGCAGCACCCGATAGCGCCCGTAGCGGCTCACGCCGTGCGCGTTGGTAAACTTGAATGCAGATATCGCGAAAAACGACTCCTTCGCAAAGCTGGTCGGGATAGGCTTGAGAGCTTGCACAAATGTCAAAGCCGCGGGATGGGCGCCAAGGAACTGCTCAATAGCATTCGGATGCGGCGCCGCAGGATCCGTGGCAATCAGCGCGTTGATGAAGTCCAGGAATTCTTCCACAGTGCGCGTTGGAAAGGCGTCGACCGAATGAGCGATGATGTCGGTGTGAACATGCTCGCCAAGGTGGAAGCGAATCGCGCAACCGCGAGGACTGGCACTCTGAGGGTCATTATCGGGAACGGTCGGAATTCCCGCGAAGTCCGAGAAGCGCACGGTCACCGGAGTGGAATTCCGCTGGATATGTGGCGCGCGCGTAAGCGAGGCGGCTTGCGGCGAAGGCGTAAACACGCCGGTCAGCAGAATGCCTTTCGCGTGAGCGGGTCTGAACCCTGGATGAATACCACCATCGGCTTTGTCAAATCCTTCGAGGATGTCATGGCTAAGGGACAGCAGTTTTTCGTCTTGAGTCAGCGGCATGGCTCGGTTTCTCCTTTCGATGGATTTCGCCCATTCACTACTGTACCTGCTCGGCCGCCGGTTTACAAATCAGGAATTCTGAGGAGAACAGATAAGCTTGAGCGATCTAGTTCAATCGGCGGACGAGAGCCTTCGCTGTGACCCGGGTTTCGGGCGAGTGACGAGCCACTCGGTTGGGGTTCAGGGGAAGGGTCAGGGTATCATTTCCGAGGGCGGGCGTGCCGGGGGGCGACATTTCGATCTTCTCGGAGTGGTGTGGCTTGGACCGGTGAGGCAGCTCAGGCGCGTCCGGCTACTGGATTCGCATTTTTCACTTGACAATCCCAGGGAGATATGGTAGCCTATAACTGTGGTCATTTTGCGGACACATTGTCGTGGGCAGACTCCCGACCACGAGGAAAAGCGCAATAGTCCCGGCACTGGGGAACACCGGGGTCCGAAAAAAAAACAGTACGAACGAAGCCAGTATGTTATTGAAAACAAAGAAAGGCTTGTCGGGAACGAACTCAAAACGAACCCCAATTTGCGTGCTCAAATGCGTGAAATGGACCCAAAACTCGAGCTTTCTGACATCGCCCACGCTCGGGCGGAAGGACTGAATCGTGCGGGATGCGGCGGGGACCGGACTTCCCCGGACGGGGGAAATCCTGGGCACCGCGAGAGAATACAAAAACGGCGGGAACAAAGCCAGAATGTTGATGAAAACAAAGGATATCACTTTTTGAGGGGTTCAAATCAGGAGCCTTGGGCCCGCCAATCGGCACAAGTCAGGCCCTGAAGGAAGCAAGGGCAATTTGGGAAAACGAAGTAAGGCTCCGGTTTCGCAGGGCGAGGCAAAACATGGACAA
>Ga0181538_10004242_pt1 | contig 13518 bp, 11 predicted proteins | sample PEATcosm2014_Bin_40_FD_119773 | JGI IMG/M metagenome (GOLD analysis project Ga0181538, IMG submission 119773) | Peatland microbial communities from MTU Mesocosm Facility, Houghton, MI, USA - PEATcosm2014_Bin23_30_metaG | ecosystem: Environmental > Terrestrial > Soil > Wetlands > Peat | place...
CCAGATCGCTGATGGAGCAATCGACCTCGTGACCGATGCCGGTAATGATGGGGATGCGTGAAGCGGCGATGGCGCGGGCGACGATTTCCTCGTTGAAAGACCAGAGGTCTTCCAGCGATCCTCCGCCACGGGCCAGGAGGATCACGTCGACGCCGCCGAGGTCGGCGGCGCGGCGGTTGAGATGAGCGAGGGCATCGGCGATTTTGGCGGCGCTGCCCTCGCCCTGAACCGGGACGTGATAGACCATCAGCTTCAGCCAGGGGAATCGCCGCAGGACTTTGAGCATGTCCTGCAAGGCGGCGGTGGCCCGGCTAGTGAGCAGCACGATCCGGATCGGATATGGCGGAATGGGCTTTTTCCGCTCGGCATCGAAAAGCCCCTCGGCGGAAAGCCGGGCCTGCAATTGGCGGAAGGCCAATTCCAGCGCGCCGCGTCCGGCCGGCTGGAGTCGCTGAACCTGGAGCTGATACCGGCCCTGCGGCGCGTAAACCGAAACGCGTCCCGTGGCGATGACTTCCAGGCCGTCTTCCAGGCGAAATTGCAATCGTGAGGCGTTGTCGCGCCATATCACGCAGTTGATGCACGCGCCGGAATCCTTCATGGTGAAATAGAGATGTCCGGAGGCCTGGCGATCGCTGGCGTTGCTGACCTCGCCGCGCACCGTGACGGTCGCGGGCACGCCGGTTTTGATGGCTTTTTCGATGGTCGCCGTGAGTTGGGTGACGGTGAGGGCGTCGGAAGGATCGGCGGGCGGCGGCGCCGACCGGCGTTGGGCCATGCGCTGATGGAAATCGAAGAAATTCTCCGCCATGGGGGACGCTCGGATCTTTTGATTCACCGCGTCAATTCCGCCAGCAGGCGGAATTTCAGTTCGTAGTGTTCGTAGGGGATCTCATGTTTGTGGAAGGGATAGATTTCCATTTGCTTTTCGGCGGTGATGTGGTTGTAGGCGGCGTAGATGGAACTCGGAGGGCACATGTCGTCCCAAAGCCCATTGGAGATAACCGTGCGGCAAGTGATCCAGGGGGCGAGATTCATGCAATCGAAATAGCTGAGCGTGCGAATCGCCTGCTCGTATAAATGGGGGAAGGACTTGATGAATCCGGTGATTTCGGGATACGGCCCGGCCGTGGCGACGTTGATGGATCGACGGAAATCGCAGAGGAATGGAATATCGGGCATGGCAAGCGCCGGCTTGCGGGAGAGGGCGGCAACGGCGAGGGTCAGCCCGCCGCCCTGGCTGCCGCCGGTGATGGCCAGGCGGGCGGGGTCCACTTCGTCGCGACGGGCCAGCACGTCCAGGGCGCGGACGGCATCGGCATAGACATAACGAAAGTAGTAAGTCCGCGGATCGCGGATGCCGGCGGTCATCCAACCGCTGTGATGGCCTTCGGGATAAACGGCGGCGTCCTGGGACTGGCCGTTTTGGCCGCGGCAATCCATGCTCAAGACGCAGATGCCCTGGGCGGCGAGGTGGATGAGATCGAGCGGGCGGGGGGCGCGCATGCTGTAGCCGTGATAGACGCACAGGCCGGGGATTTTCCCGCGTGAATCCGGACGGAGATACCATCCCGCCAGCCGCCCGCCCCCGAATCCGTCGAACCGCACCGCAAAACAATCGATCCCACGCACCGGCAAGTCGTAGGGAATCAACTCGGCATTCAACGGCTGCTTGTCAGACTGAGAAAGGACCGAATCCCAGAAGGATTGGAAATCCTCCTGGCGATAGAGCGACGGCTTGTATTGCCGAAGCTGATCCAACGGCATGTCGATAGAAGGCATGGGGACTCCGGGAAAGTACGGGAGGAAATCATAGCGGAAGAGGCGTCGGGGGGAAAATCCGAAACCCGAAACCGGAATGACGAACCAAATCCGATATCCGAATGACCGAATGCCCAAACGGCGTTGATTTGCGAGGGCTGCGGGTTTATGACTATCGCGTCACTTGCGGAGATGAAACACATGAACTTAAAGCATTTTTCACTGGCCATGATGTCGCTGGTTTTGACGCTTGGGGTGGAGAGTCGTGCCGATTCCATGCCGGTTACCCGGCCCTCGGCGGGCACGCTGGGGGATGTTCGCATCCAAACGCTTAAGCCGTATACCTACGCGTTCGTTTCGACTCAAACCACGTTGAATAAGGTGGTAAGCGCCATTGACGCGCTGATACCGAAGATGGACGCGGCCATCGATGCGGGCAAGCTGCGGCCCGTGGGACCGGCCGTCTTCACGTACCATGGCGCAACGGGGGACCCGAATAAAGAATTCACTCTGGACGTTGGCATAATCGTGAAGGATGGGACGCCCAGACCGGATGGATTTCAGATGATTACCGTGGGGTCGTCATCTTGCGCGACCGTGATCTACGCGGGCCCGGTATCGCAGATCGGGCAGGCGTACGGGAAGCTTTACGGCGAGATTGGCCGGCGCGGGCTTCAGCCGACCGACGTCTCCCGCGAGGTGTATCTTTATTGGGAGGACCGGGAATCGGCCAACAACCTCATTCAATTGCAGGCCGAGTTGTCGCCGTCGAATTGAGTCCATCCGACGGGGTGAGATGTCCGAGAAACTCGCCGAGGCGAAGCCATAGTTTTTCGCCGCCAACGTCGAACACGTCATTGTGGCCCGCGCCCTGAATGTTCATCCTCGCCACCTTGCGATTGGCTGAGTCCGCAAGGCGCTGGGCCATTTCGAAGGGAACGATGTCATCATCGATCCCATGGATCACCAGGATCGGGCAGGAAATCCCGGCGAGCTTGGCGACATTATCGAAGCGATATTTCAGCAGCAGAGAGGTCGGAAGCCAGGGGATTGCCTGGTGGGCCATATCTCGAAGGCTCGTGAACGCGCTGATGGTGACCAAACCAGAGACGGGGCGGCGGCTGGCCAGATCGATTGCCGCGGCGGCACCCAACGACCAGCCAACCAGTACGATCTTCTTCGGATCAACGTCATTGCGGCTGAGCAGGTAGTCGTATGCGGCATCGGCAGCGGCATAGCAACCTCTTTCGCTCGGCTTGCCGGCGCTCATGCCGTAGCCTTCAAATTCAGGGATGATGACGTTGGCTCCCAGCCGCCGAACGTGATCGAAAACGTCGGTGCTGTACGCCATGCACGATCCATTTCCGTAGAAGAAGGCGACGGTGGGTCGATCGTGAACGTCCGCCAATGGCTGTCCGTCGCTTTGGAGCGCCTTGCCAAACAACGCGGCGATGGTTGTGCCGCGGGCCGTATGCAGCCAGAGCAGTTCATTCCCGTAACCTTGCGTGAGAATCGCGTCGCGCTGACCCTGTGTGGAAGCGCCGGGGAAAATGAGGCTGTCCTGGATTGCGAAGATCACTAAGGCCGCTCCCAAATAAACCAGCGCCGCGACGCGAAGAACTCGCCAAGTCCATCGTCGCAAAGGACTTTTGCGACGAGGCTTGATCGGCACGTCGGACGCGGGCAAGGGCATATTAGCGCTTCATCACATTATATCCGGCCCGCCAGGGCGCGGAGGGTGTCGGAAGCCGATTCTTGCCTCGCCTTTGGGTTCAATCAAAAGTCAAAACTAGCAGCGAGACGCCCTGGCGAGGCAGATGAACGTGAAGATCGAAATTGCCCTGGGAGAGACTGACGCGATGAGGTGCGTCCAGAATTTCAAGTTGGCCGGCGGATTGAAGGGCGGCGTATTGCTGGGACGTGGGATGCTGCGGGGAGCCCATTTGCAGCCAAAGGGTGTACGCGTCGCTGTGCGAGCGATCGATTCGATATTCGGTGAGCGTGGCCGTTGCGGCGGCAGGTGGAAGGTTGGCGACGGACAGCGCGATATCCGCAATGGGGCCGGGAACGTCGTCGTCGTGGTAGTTCCAGAGCAGGATCGCCAGTTGCCGGGCGTCCAGGGCCGCGAGGGCGCTAACGTCGGGCGCCGCACGGACGCCGGTTTTTTCGATGGAAGCCAGCGAGTCGGCGGAGGAGCTTTCCACGGGCAGCCGGTCGCCGTGCATTTTTGAAAACATGCGGAAGACATTGAGGATGGGTAGGTCGATGCCGTTGGTGGCCAGGACACGGTGGCCGGCGAAAAATCGCTCGCCCTCGAATTCAAAGGCCCAGGTGAGTGCGCCTTCGAAATTGACGTGGCGTTCATCGGCAATCTCGAATGTTCTGGCCAGCGCGGCGGCGGTGTAACAGGCGTACAGCGGGGAGTTGCGATAGTTGAGTTGCGGACCGATGCTGGCGGCGCTGCCGTCGGGATCGGATTCGCCGATAACGATCGGCGTGTTTTTGAATTGCGGGAACTCGGCGACCGTGGCAAATCCGGATTCGACGTTGTTCAACTGGCTGGACAGGCCCATTCGCACGTGGCCATCGAGAAACCTGGGGCTGCCCTTGGCGTGGAAGGAGATGAAATCGAGCGGCGAGCCTTTTGCGCCCGTGGCAGTGTTGTCGCCGCCCGTGCAATGTTGGAGAAATCCGCGTAGGAATTTCCCGCCGCCGCCGGCTTGTTCGGGTCCGCCGACGCGGGCGGTGGGCAGCGCGCGGCGAACGCCGTCGACGGCGTAATCGTAGAGCTGGTAATATTCCTCGGGCGAGCCGTGCCAATAGCTGATGTTCGGCTCGTTCCAGACTTCCCAATACCACTTTTCGACCTCGGATTGGCCATAGCGCTGGACGCAATGGCTGACCCACGCATGGACGAGGTTACGCCACTTTTCGTAATCCTTGGGCGGATAGGATTGCCCGCCGACGACGGGGACAAGTTTGCCGGAGGGAAACGTCGTGGGATAGAGATCGGGCCGGGTGGAAAGGTCTTTCGGCATGAACCCGATCTGCGCGTACGGCTTGAGACCGCGTTGAACGTAGGCGTCGAAAATGCGATCCGTGATGGTCCAGTTGTAAACCGGATTTCCGTGGGCGTCTTCGGTATACGCGTTGGTGGAACTCCATTTCAGGGCCGGCGTGCCATCGCCGGAGGTAAGCAGGTGATGGCAGCGGATGAAGACCTGGCCTTGGAGTTGCGAGAGTTCGGTGAGGAGTTTTTGGCCAAAGGGCATGAAGGAGAAATCGGCCTCGTCGTAGCCGAAGAAGCGCCAAACGGGCTTCCACTGGCCGCTGGGCTTGGCGGCGTCAATGCGGATGGAGACGGGAAGATCGGGTTGGGAGTTCGGTGCATCGGCGACGGCGAGCGTCGCCATGAACGTCACCATGAGCGGCGAAAGTTTAGCCACGAAGAAAAGTGGAGAGTTTCTTCGCATTGCGAGGCCCAGCCGTTGGAAAAAGGCCCGAGGCGTCATGGCCGACATGATATCGAGAATTCAGGATGAAAATCGCTGCCGCGAGAGGGCTACGTCGTAGACGGTTTGAGAATCGACGACGGAAACGAATTGAGCCGCCAGGGCGAATTGGCCATCGTGCAGGCGCGTGCAGCGCATCACGCGGCAGCGGATGGCCAGGAGTTCTGAATCGGGCAGGGGAATGCTGACGATCAGGCTTGAAAACGGCATGAAGGCTAGCGGGGTGGTCAGGCCGATGGTTTCGGCGGAGATGTCGCGAAGGGTGACGGAAATCGCCTCGCCGAGGAAATCGCCCAGAACGGGAAAGATCGTGGCCGGGTTCCGAAGCTCGACGCGCCCGAGGGCGCGCTGGCGTCCGGAGCCGGAGAACCGTTCCACCGGACGCCCCACTACCCGCTGGATAATTTGGGGGGAAAGGCGCATGGGAGCTATTTCCCATTATCGGGCAGACGCCGAGGGCGGTTGAAGATCGGCCAATTTCCTGATCCGCTCCACGCGGGCCAGCTCGGATTGCACCAGCCAATCGACTTTCTCAAGCAGGGGATAGGCCTTGCGGAAATATTCCCGGGCCACGTCGTGGCGGTTTTGGAGGAGATATAGCTCACCGAGTTCTTCGTAAACAAAGCCATCGGGATCGTTACCCGCGGTCATGTCGGATTCCAACAATTGTTGAATCTCCAGCGCTTCACCGCGCCGATCGTTCAAACGAAGCAGCTTTGCCACGGACCAGCGGGCAATGAACTTCGCTTTGGCGTCGCCGAATTGGTCGTGGTAAACCTGCGCCTTTTGCAGCAGTGCCAGGGACCTGGGGTAATCGCCCTGATCGTGATAGGTCCAACCCGCATTGTTGCACAACGGCCCAAGCCACGATCTGAGCGTGAGATCGGCACAGGACTCGACAAGATCGATGGTTTGCAGGTTCCAACGAAGCTGCTCGGCAGGATCGGGATGAGCGATGGCAATCATGTGAGCGGCATCGACGGCGAGAAAATCGAAATGATGCTCGGTTGCCAGGCGATATGCGCTCTGGAACAACGGCAAGGCGGCCTGGGGGTTGCCGTCAGAATTATAAGTCCTCCCCCGCTCCAGGAGACAACAGACGCCAGGACGGTGCATGTCCGGTTTCAAAAGCGACTCGGCTTGGTCGAGCAACGCATGCGCTTCGGTGAAATTGCCGCGGAGGGAATGCGTGCGGGCAATTTGGGAGAGCAGCTCAACGTGATACGCCGGATCAGATGCCGATTGGGGCAGCAGATCGCGGAATCGGCGTTCGGTGGCCGCCGGATCGCGGTAGTCCCAAAGCGATTTGACGTCGGGAAGGCCGGGCATTCGCGGGTGCGAAGGATAACGGGCCGGCCGGCTGTTCAACAAGCCCGGACAACCCAACATGGCGGCTGGATCATGAAACGCCGTTCGGTATAGTTATCACCCATGAACCGAGGATTGTTATTTTGCGGGCTGGCATTGACGGGATGGCTCTGGGCCGGATGCGCCTGGGGGCAGACGATGCCCTCGACCCAGCCGGAACTGCGGCGCAGCGAAACGCCGGAGCAGCATGAAGCGCGCATGGCATGGTGGCGGCAGGCCCGTTTCGGGATGTTCATTCATTGGGGAGTCTATTCCGTTCCGGCCGGTACGTACGATGGGAAGCAGATTCCCGGCATCGGCGAGTGGATCATGAACAACGGCAGGATTCCCGTCGCGAGATATGCCGAGTATGCCGAGCAGTTCAACCCCACGAAGTTCGACGCGGACCAGTGGGTCCAAATCGCGCAGGCGGCGGGGATGAAATACATGGTCATCACCGCCAAGCATCACGATGGATTTGCGATGTTCCACACGAAGGTGGACGGCTACAACATTTACGATGCCACGCCGTTCAAGCGCGATCCGCTTGCCGAGTTGGCGGCGGCGTGCCAAAGGCTGGGGATGAAGTTGGGGTTTTATTATTCGCAATGCCAGGATTGGCATCATCCGGGGGCGGAGGCCCTGAAGGGGGGACACTGGGACAAGGCGCAGGATGGAGATTTTGATGAATATTTGAACGACGTGGCGATTGGGCAGGTGAAGGAATTGCTGACCAACTACGGGCCGGTATCGGTGTTGTGGTTTGACACACCGACGAAGTTGATGACGCCGCAGCGGGCGGCGGAGTTCCTGCCGCTGCTGGATTTGCAGCCGCAGATCATCGTGAACAATCGACTGGGTGGAGGATTCGAGGGCGACACGGAAACCCCGGAGCAGCGGATTCCGCCGCAGGGTTATCCCGGCCGGGATTGGGAAACGTGCATGACGATCAACGACACGTGGGGATACAAATCGTACGACACGAATTTCAAATCGACCGAAACCCTGCTGCACAACCTGGTGGACATCGCCAGCAAGGGCGGGAATTATCTGCTGAACGTGGGTCCGACCAGCGAGGGGACCATTCCGCAGCCGGAGGTGGATCGGATCAAAGCGATCGGGGCCTGGCTGAAGATCAACGGCGAGTCGATTTACGGATCCGGCCCGACGGCCTTCGGCTCGGAGGCGGGGAATTTCGATCCCGTGAAAAAGGACAGGAGCGGCAAACCGGCGTGGGTGGCGGCGTGGGACTGGCGCTGCACCACCAAACCGGGAAAGCTGTTCATTCATTTGTTCAAGTGGCCGGGAGAGAAATTCGAATTGAGCGGCGTGAAGGGAACGGTAAGCAAGGCGTACATGCTGGCCGATCCCCAACAGTCGGGATTGGCGATGCAGCAAAGTGGGGATCAAGTTTCGGTAACATTGCCGGCTACGGCGCCGGATGAGATGGATTCGGTGCTGGTGCTGGAGGAGAAATAAGGGACTGGCGGATTGCCTATTTCCTATTTCCTATTGAAAGGCACGTTGGCCGCATTTCAACGGGCAATAGAAAAGAGCTATAGCCGACTTTAATCAATTCTGGTACTGCGCAAAACAGAATGTGAAATTCCTGACGCTCTTCCGGAGTGGCTGTTCGTATTTGAGGCGGTAAAGCTTCCATTAATTCAACGAAAAATAGCCGGATTTTTCTTGACAAATAGGGTTCCCGATAAAAGCGACTCGCGTCAGTTTTGCACAAATGTGGGTCGGCAACGGTTGGGTACACATCATTGTGCTTTTCTTTGTGGAATTGGCCAGCGGCGGTCGTCGTGCATTAGCGAGTTGCCACAACTTGAAGTTTTCAGACGGTAGGGAGAAACGTCATGGGTGTTTGTCGCGTCTCGGTGTTGTTCAGGAGGCACAGCAGAACAGGCACGACGATAGCTCGCCTTTGCTTTCTTGTCTTCTTTCTGGTCGTTCCTCGGACACAAGCCATGGGGCAGAGCTATACCGGCTCCGTTTTGTATCCGTTGACAGCGCCGCCAGGTATCACCAGCGTAAATGCCTCTAACAATACTGTCACTTACGGTTCTATCGCATCTGTCGACCAGATGGTCGGCTGGGGTGCCGTCACCTCAACCACCGAACACGCCCTCCTTTGGTCCGCCGCCGGAGTCGTCGACTTGAACCCTACGAATCTGCCTGGATTCTCAACATCATCCTTGGCGTTTGGAAATAGTGGCAGCCAGCAAGTGGGCTACGGCTACGGAACTGCGGGAGCGGATGCACTGCTCTGGAACGGCACGGCCGACAGCGCGGTGGACCTGAACCCGGCCAGCGTTCTTGAGGGAGTTTCCAGTTCGCGGGCATTTGGGACCGACGGCATCCAGCAAGTGGGTAGTGGTGTTTTCCAGTCTAGTCCAAGGCAGTCCTCGCCTATTATTCACGCATTTCTCTGGACCGGTACGGCCGCAAGCGTAGTGGATTTGGACCCGACAAGCCTGAGCGGAATTCAGGAGTCGGAAGCATACGCGATCAACGGCTCCCAGCAAGTAGGCCGTGGGTGGGAGGAAGGCGAACCTGAATTTCCCACACACGCGCTACTGTGGAGCGCCACTGCTGCCAGTGCGGTGGACTTGAACCCAACAGACCTAACCGGGATTACTTCCTCCTCTGCCCTAGGCACCGATGGCACCCAACAGGTCGGGTACGGCGACACCGTCACGGGCTATACACACTCGCTACTTTGGAACGGCACGGCGGCCAGTGCGGTGGACCTAAATCCGACCGATTTGAGCGGAATCACCTATTCGGTGGCTCTTAGCACCAACGGCATTCAGCAAGTGGGCTGGGGATTCGCTAGCTCCTTGAGCAACGACGAAGCGCTGCTATGGACCGGCACGGCAGATTCCGCCGTCGACCTGCAAGCTTTGCTCCCATCCACAGGCACATGGACCGACTCCGTAGCTACAACCATCGACTCCTCCGGCAACGTCTACGGCACCGCGGACGGCACGTACAACAACGTCACCGGTACGTTTGCCGTCGAGTGGTCCGTGCCCGAACCGGGGACAGGATCGCTGTTGCTGTTCGGCAGCGCGGGGATTCTCGTGCGCCGACGCCGAAAATAACTGGCATGGTTCAAGACAGTCGTAGGCATTAGTCATTGTTCGGGCGAGGCATTGGGCCCTTGTTGCGACGCAGAAAAGAGGAGAATCATGATTCGTGACGCCATTGTGATAATCGTCGCCGCTTCGCGGCAAAAATGGGAGAAAATGGGAATGAAGGTGGCCAGAAATTTCACTGGAGCTTTCGTTTTGCTCTCAGCGTTTTACTTACCGCTCGTGGGCGAGAATGGCGTTTCGGGACAGGCCATCACCATTGCCACTGTGCCGGTGGGCAACCCCGGCAATGCGGCGCTTATCACCGGCTTTGGCTCGGTGCCTTACAGCTACAACATCGGGGAATACGATGTGACCTCCAGCCAGTACACGGCGTTTCTCAACGCTGTTGCGTCGACCGACACCTACGGCGTTTACAACTCATTCATGGCCGGCACGACCGATGGCAATCCCGGAATTATCCAGAGCGGTTCGTCGGGCAGCTACACCTACAGCGCCGCTGCGGGCCGGGGCAATTACCCTGTGACCGATGTGACGTTCTGGGACACAACGCGCTTTGCCAACTGGCTGGACAACGGCCAGCCGACGGGGGCGGAGGGTCCGGGGACGACTGAAACGGGAACCTACACCCTCACACCGACCGGGATCGCGAACAACACGGTGACTCGGAACGCGAATCACACGTGGGCGGTGACCAGCGAGAATGAATGGTACAAAGCCGCGTACTACACCCCTCTGGGCGATACCGGGAACAGCAACCCAAACTACTGGTTGTACCCAACGCAGGGCAACACGATTTCGCCGTCGCTAGCGAATTATTATTACGGCCAGGCTGACCCTGACTCGACGCCCGTTGGATCGTACGCCTATCCCAGCTATTACGGCACCTATGATCAGGGCGGCGACGTTTTCCAATGGAACGAATCAATAGATGCCCATATTGATCGTGTGCTGCGGGGCGGGTCGTTCGACTACCCAAACAGCTTCTTGCCGGCCGGCGGCAGCTTCCTCAGCCTCGGCGCGTCGCTCGAAAACAGCAACTCCGGGTTTCGTGTCTCCCAGGTTCCTGAGCCAGCGTCGGTATGGATTCTTGCGCTCGGTCTTTCGGGGATGCTGTTAAGGCGGAGGGGCGCTCGACCATAGGGATTTAATATTCAAGGCGGTTGCGCCACTGTGTAGGGCCTGAAGTAATCGCCGTGCTGGTTTTCTTGGCTGTGAACTTTATGAAGGAGAGATCATGGGTCGCAGGTATTTGGATAGGCTAGCCGTCTGGACCACCGCCGACAATAACGTGTCGGGCGGTCGGATTACTGCTGTTGGGCGGCAAGCCGAGCGGCGTATTTCAATGATGCTTGCCTTGGGTTGTGCAATTATGAGAATCAAGAAGGTTGTCTTGCTCATCTGTGTATCGGCCGCGTGCATTTTGTTTAACGTCTCGCCAGCAGCAGCAGCGCCTTTCCAATCGACGGTTAATTTTACCGGCGGTTTTCATATTACTCAGCGGAGTGATGGTACACGAGATTACTACTTCACGCCGGTCAACATAGATTCAACATTGGCTGATGACGTCGTTCAAGTAACTAGCTTGGACATGACCATCACTGGTCAAAACACACAACCTGTTTCGTTTCTGAACTGGGACTTGGAGACTTTTATCGGACCCAGCGACTTCGGGTTGCCGGAAGGCCAATTCGTATCCGCCATCGCGAACACGGTGGATAATTTTCCTCGAAACGCGCCGGTATACAATCACATAACCCCACAGGTTACCAGCTTCTCATATCATTATGATTTCCCCGCGGAAACCACCCCGAATCTGACTCTTTCCGATGGACTACACGACCAAATGTTCTTCTGGACGGGCAATACATTGGGTCCCTACATTGTCTTTGATTCAGTCTCCCTGACCGTTAATGGTAACGTAATACCCGAGCCATCGACACTCCTACTGGCTGTGGGTGCAACGGGTCTACTCGTGCTACGCCGAAACAATCGACTTTGGGGATCTAACCGTGCGAAGTAGTGAGGTCGAAGATAAGACCGGTACTGGACATAAGCGAGTCGCAGCGTTTGTTGTGGCCTTTAGATGGCCATCAAAAGAGATCGCAAATCCGCGCGCGAAAACTTCCCGCTTGGTCGAATTGGGGAATCGGTCATGAAACCAAAATGTCTTCTCATTGCCTTGTTGGCAGTCGGCACGGCAACGCCCGCCTTTGCCGATTACACACTCGCCACCTTGGCGACGTTCAATGGCGCCAACGGGGCTCGCCCCTACAGCGATCTGACCCTCCTGGGAAGCACACTGTGCGGAACGACCTCTATAGGCGGTGCCAAAAACATAGGCACAGTATTCTCGGTATCCACTGCCGGTGGTGCGCCCGCCGTCCTGGCGTCGTTTAATGGCTCCAACGGGGAGCACCCAGACGCCGGCCTGACCCTCTCGGGCAGCACCCTGTACGGGACGACGGAGTACGGCGGGGCCAAAAACGACGGCACGGTCTTCTCCGTCCCGGTCACCGGCGGGTCGCCCACCGTCCTGACGTCGTTCGATGGCACACACGGGGCTGTCCCGGTAGGCGGCCTGATCCTCTCAGGCAGTACTCTATATGGAACGACAACGTCTGGCGGCGCTAATGATGCCGGCACCGTATTCTCGTTGCCCGTGGCCGGTGGCACCCCCACAACCCTGGCGTCGTTCGATTTTACCGATGGCGCTGCCCCGTTCGCCCGCCTGACCCTCTCTGGAAGTACGCTGTATGGAACGACTGTTAATGGCGGTGCCAACAGCGACGGCACTGTATTCTCGCTGCCCGCTGCGGGTGGAACGCCTATGGTCCTGGCATCGTTCAGTGGCGCCAATGCGGGTGGCCCCGTGGCTGGCCTCAACCTCTCGGGTAGCACCCTGTATGGAACGACCAATGCGGGCGGTGCCAACAACGACGGCACGGTATTCTCGCTGGCCACTGTCGGTGGCACGCCGACAGTGTTAGCCTCATTCGATGGCACCAACGGATCTGGCCCTGCGGGCGATCTGATCCTCTCGGGCAACACCCTGTATGGTACGACCATTGGAGGAGGTGCCTACGACGATGGCACCGTGTTCTCCTTGCCCATTGCCGGTGGCACGCCCACAGTGCTGGCATCGTTCAATTACGATGGCGCCAGCGGGGCGTTCCCGCAGCGCGGTCTGATCCTCTCGGGCAGCACCCTGTATGGCACGACAGCGTCTGGCGGCGCTAATGGTTACGGGACCGTGTTTGAATTGTCACCCTCGGTCCCCGAACCGGCGACAGGATCGCTGCTGTTGTTCGGCAGCGCGGGGATTCTCGTGCGCCGACGCCGAAAATAAGTCGCAGATTGATTAAAGTCGGACGTAGCTCTTTTCCATGGTTTTGATCCACCGACTTGGGCTTTTCGGGCCGGCGGCGCGGATGCAACATCCACTGCAAATGCAAGTCGACGGAAGCCTTCAACATCTTCTCCTCGGCCTCGATCATCGGCAAGTTCACGGTCTTGCGCGATCGCGGCGGCCTCGGCGCCGCGCGATTGGCTCGGCAACTCGCGCAACTCAGGCCCTCCGTTCCGCCGGAATCAAATCAGCCTCGAATTTCTTCCTTGCAGTCCAAGGGAAGTTAGGTTATTGTTCGGAGCGGCCGAATGATCGATTCCCGCCCCAACCTCCGGTCCACTTTCTACTTTCTCCGTTCCACTCTCTGGGGGGTACCCCCCGGGAGCTTGGGAATTTATCGCTCATTCAGCCTCACCGTTCTCCCCTCGTCCGGTGAAAATGTTATTCG
>Ga0181538_10004244_pt1 | contig 13509 bp, 10 predicted proteins | sample PEATcosm2014_Bin_40_FD_119773 | JGI IMG/M metagenome (GOLD analysis project Ga0181538, IMG submission 119773) | Peatland microbial communities from MTU Mesocosm Facility, Houghton, MI, USA - PEATcosm2014_Bin23_30_metaG | ecosystem: Environmental > Terrestrial > Soil > Wetlands > Peat | place...
CGGGCGTGCTCGATTTGTCGCGGCGTTCCGATATTGCAGCCGTGGGCGAACGCCTTAAGAATTTGCAGGTCTCTCTATGAACGCCGCGATCTTGGAGGCGCTCGTCGCGGCCGGGATGAGCCACGACGAGGCTGCCCGCAAGGAGCAACTCTTCGCAGCGGCCGACGGCCTGCTTCGCGCGCGTGGCGTACCGTGCACACGCCGCTGGTTCGTCCCTGGGCGAATCGAGGTCCTCGGCAAGCACACCGACTACGCAGGAGGCCGCAGCCTGCTCTGCGCGGCGGAACGCGGCATGTGCGTCGCGGCCACCCCCCGTGACGACAGCGTGGTCCGCATCGATGACGCCGTCGATGGCCGCAGCGTTGAGTTCGAATTGTCCGCGGACTTGGCAATTCCCGAGTCGAGATGGACCGTTTACACAACGAGTGTGGGGCGGCGCATCGCGCGCAATTTCAGCGGCGAATTGCGCGGCGCCGATATTGCGATCGCGAACGACCTGCCGCGCGCGGCGGGCATGAGCAGTTCGAGCGTGTTGGTGGTAGCGGTTTTTTCGGTCCTGAGCGAAATCAACCGGCTCGACCAGCGCCTGGAGTACAAATCGAACATTCGAAACAGGGAGGAGCTGGCAGGCTATCTGGGATGCATCGAAAATGGGCAGAGCTTTGGGTCGTTGGCCGGAGACAAAGGCGTCGGCACGTTCGGCGGAAGTGAAGACCACACGGCGATCGTCTGCTCGCTGCCGGGAATGCTGCGTCAGTACAGCTTTTGTCCGGTTCACGCGGAGCGAGTCATAAAATTACCCGCCGAATGTACTTTCGTGATCGCTACGAGTGGCGTGAAGGCGTCTAAGATCGGGGCGGCGCGCGATCAATATAATTGTATCTCGAAAGCGGCCCAAGCGGTCCTGGTTGTTTGGCGCGACTGCACCGGCGAAAAGTCTTTGAGCCTTCGCGACGCTGTTACGAGCTCACCTGATGCGCCCGCGCGAATTCGCGAGGCGCTCGAGCATTCTTCGATTTCGGATTTCTCACCACAGGCGCTGCTGGACCGCTTCGATCAGTTTGTCCTCGAATCGGAGGAGGTCATTCCAGCAGCGGGCGATGCGTTAAGTCGTGCTGACTTGCGATCGTTCGGTGAGCTTGTCGATCGGTCGCAGCGCGCCGCTGAACTCTGGCTTGGCAACCAGATCCCCGAAACCATCGAGCTCGCACGAGTGGCGCGGCAGATGGGAGCTCATGGCGCGTCGAGCTTCGGCGCGGGGTTCGGCGGAAGCGTGTGGTCGCTGGTTTCGCGTGCGGAAGCCGTCCAATTCCGCGACGCATGGGAGAAGCGATATGAACAAGTTTTCCCCGAAGCCGCCGCGAACAGCCAGTTTTTCGTCACCGCGCCAGGGCCCGCTTGCTGCGCGTTCTGAGAAGACAAGCCGAGGGGCATGTCTTAGCCTAAGCGTCCCGTTCAAGTTGCTCGACGTCTCAGTAGGAGCCTGCCAAATTATCGCCAGAATCAGAGCCCTTCGATTTGGTAAGTTGCTGTATTTGCTTGTCTTATCCTAGTTCGTTTTGCAATTTTGACCTCTGGCTGAGGCTTCGGCCGATTCGCGGGCAAATCCCCCAAGGTCCGTTTGGCGGTAATTGTATATTACTGTAGATATAAGTGACATACGCAGTTACTTAGGAAGCGTACAGTTGTGCGGCCGCTGCTGTTATGGCTGACCCGGCTTCCATCAAAAGCATGCCGGTCCTGTTCTTCATCTGCGCCATTGCGGACCAGTAGGTTGCGATACCGCAGCGTGCGCCGCCGCTCGCGAATCGCCATCGAGGCCATGTAGCACTCCGGCAGAGAATCACACCGTAGGATCGCGGGGGAATTCGAATGAGCTTTCATTCCTTCTGCGTGGAGGGTCTCCAAAGAGAGGTCTTGAGCCGGTAAGATTAAGTAGGACATTTGTCTCTGGACATTCGTCTCATAGCGCGGCGGGCAACGCTCACTTATTCTTTGTGTCGCCGAAGCAGTTGAAGCCCAGGAATGTCCTGTGCGCAATCACTTCAAGTCCAACCAAGCAATGGCGAGACGATACGATGACTGGATGGCCGTCCAGCACTACGACCGACGAACTGAGTATATGTACAGACGCACTCTGCGAATGTTCATCGAGTTTCTAGGAAAGAAATCGGTAGCAAGCGTAACTCATTTTGACGTACGGCGCTTCATCGCCCGAGTTTCTGAGGAAGGCGCGTCCTTGGACACGGCCTATCGACATCTTTGTGTTCTGCGCGTTTTCTATGATTTCCTTATTCTCGGTGGAGTGGTGAGCTATGTTTCTCCACGTTTAATCAAGATGCGCTGTCCGCCGAAGCCTGCACCGCCGATGCTTAGCGAAGCCGAAATCCAGCGGTTGATTACTGCAACGCGGACTTTGCGCGAACGTGCGCTGGTCGAGTTTCTTTACGGGACGGGATGTCGGTTAATGGAGGCGAGGCAACTTTTGGTAGAGAACGTTGATTTTGTTGCGAGAACCGCTCGTGTCATTGGAAAGCACGGGAAGGTCCGCGTTGTATTAATAACAAGAAGTGCGGCAGATGCCCTACACGCTTATGTTGGTAACCGTAAGAGCGGCTTCGTGTTTCTGGAAGATAGGGTTCGGCAACACGGAAACATTTCCAAGTGCGGAGGGAATTGGGTTGGCAAATGGTACGACTATACCGGGCAGGGCACAACATACCGCGTCGTGCAGAAGCACCTCGGCAGGGTTCACCTAGTCCCATACGCCGTTGCTAGAGCCAAGTTCGAAAAACTGGTTGAGCATGCCAATCTCGTTCGCCCGGTTAGTAATAAACCCCTTGGCACAGCCAGACTACAGGTGATCCTAAGGGACATCGGATGGCGGGGTGCTGTGCGAAACGGGAAGATTGGCCCCCACATGATCCGGCGTAGCTTCGCGACCCACCTGTACGATCACGGGGTCCGTGTTGAGATAATCCAGCAACTCTTGGGACATTCCAGCCTCGATATGACGCTCCGGTATACACGCCTCAGCGTCGACAAAATTGCGGAAGCCTTCGCAGAGTGTCATCCGAGGGAGAGAATGGATGTCTGAACACAGACGCAAGGCTGACAACATGTCAGGACGAAGGAAGAAGAGGCGGCCTCGCTTGACATCAGACGAATTCTTACTTCAGCCGTGGTTCTTGCCAAAGCGAATTGAGCTTGCGATCCGCGCCTTGGTTCCACCGGATAACTACAGGCACAGAATGCACAATTTCTTCGATGACTACGGATGCATGGTGTGCGGTAGACACGCTCGATACAAGTCGAACGGGATGTGTGAAAACTGCGCCGGAGCAATACGACAAAAAATTGAGCGAAGCACCAAGCAGCGTCTCAAGAAGAAATCAGAGCGTCGCCATGATTTGGGTTTGATCCGTCGTGCGAAACTGGCCAAGAAGCTGCTCAGCAGCTTCTCCAGGGAAGGTAGCTCTCTCTGCGAAAAGAGTCGGATAAAGATTCCGCATACCTTTATCCCCATCCGGGAATTTGTTAGTTCCCTTCCTAGCAGGTTTGAGCCGGACCGAAAATCCAGGTGAGTCGCGTAATCGGACGTTGCCGCACGGGGATTCCAGGGGACACGAAACTTCTTTTCTCGACGGCTCAACAAATGGCGTCCAAACGAAGTAGGCCGCCCTCAACCGCATTCGTTCTTCCCATGAATGAGGCCTCCCGGCTTCCTAGACGGCCAGTCTGCAATCCTGAACCCTTCGTCAATCACTCTCCCTGTTAGGCCGTGGTCCCTGAGCAAGAATCTCGGACACCTGCCGTCCTAAGCCTAATTCTGGCCGATATCCCTCTTAGGAGAGGTTCAATTGAAAATAACCTGTATCCCAGTCCTGATTCTGATGGTCGCTCCTGTAGCCGTGGGGCAAGAGGCTCGCCAGAGTCGGTTCTGGCATTTCGTTTCACATCACAAAACTCAAGTCGCACTCGGGGCTCTCGCAGTTTTATCTCAATCTGCGGATGCGGTCTCGACACTCCACGCCTCAAGGAATGAACGGGGGCAGGCAGGTCGAAATTGCTCGGCTTCTCCCAAGTTTTCCGGACAGCGCGCCTCTGCGGGCCACAAACGATAAGTAATACTACGCATGCTTGGTGCGAATAAATACTTAGTGTAAAGATATTGACAATTCCAAAACCAGTTTGTATTGTGCCGCTTCGCCCCCGACCGTGAACCCTCTCGACCTGTTTCAGCCCTCAACATGTCACGGTACCAGTGACTTTGTTCGATGAACTGGTTCGCAAACACAAAGCGCAACCTCCGCGCGGCGTGGGCACGCCTGCGCTGGTCGAGTCTTCGTCGTAGAGCGTTTGACTCGCTCTCCATCGCTGCGCCCGCAGGTCTTGCTTTGCTGGATTCCGATTTTCGGGTCATCCGAGCGAATGAAACGTTCGCGGACATGATCGGTGTCTCGTCGAAGGAGATGGTCGGCCAAGACCCAAATTCTCTCGTTCCGCAGATCGCTCCAACGGTGAAGCCGATCCTTCGCCGAGTAATCGAAACAGGACTACCGGCCTCGAATTTCCCCGTCTCGGGAGAGACGCCACGGGAGCCGGGAGTGATTCGTCACTGGATCGCTTCAGTGTTCCCGATCTGCGAATGGGGATTTGCTGGATGCGTTGGCGCCGTAGTCGTTGACGTGACCGACCAACTTCAATTTGGGTTGCTCACAGCAGCCGAACACCTCGCGAACGTAGGGAGTTGGGAAGTAAACGTTCTCACGGGAGAAGAGATTTGGTCGCCCAACCTTCGCCGGATGCTGAGATTGGAACCATACCATGCGCGGCAGTCAGAAGACGCGTTTTGGGCGGTGGTGCATCCAGAAGATCGCGAAATGGTGCGAAGCATTATCGATTGGGCCATGAGGTTCAAGCACCCATACGAATATCAAACTCGGGTTGTGCTTCCAAACGGCCGTGAACGCACCTTTCACACTCGCGGCAAGGTCATTGTGAATTCATTGGGCTGCGTGCTTAAGCGCATTGGCGTCACTCAGGACATTACCGAAGGAATTGAGTTGAGCCGAGCACTTATTGAAAGTGAAAAGAAATTGAAACTGTTTCGCGATCAGATTGATCACTCGAATGACGCCTTTGAGGTGCTGGATCCAGAAACGCTACGTTTTCTGGACATGAACCAGAGAGGTTGTTCAGATCTTGGTTACAGTCTTGATGAGATTCGGTCTCTCACTGCTTTCGACATCGACCCTACTTTGGACCAGTGCAAATCTGCACAGGTCACGGAAGAAGTGCGGAAAGCAGGATCGATTAGGAACGAAAGGATTCACCGCAGAAAGGATGGGTCAACATTTCCGGTGGAGGTTAACGTTAGACGCATCCATCTCGACAAGGACTACATAGTCGTCGTTGTGCGCGACATCACGGAGCGCAGGCAGGCAGAGGAGAAACTGCAACAGGCTCACATGCGCACCGAATCTATCCTTGCCAGCGTGAAAGACATCCACGTTCTGTTTGACCGAGATTGGCATTACATGTACCTGAACGAGTCGGCCGTCAGTGCCTTCGGATGTACGCGCGAACAGATTTTGGGTCGCAGTGTTTGGGAGATGTATCCGGACTTAGTTGGTACCGAATTAGAGCGCCAACTTCGCCGTGCTATGGACAACCGTATCCCGGTGGTCTTCGAGTACCATGACGAGACCCGCGACACCTGGTGGGACAGCCGTTTTTATCCTGCCCCCGAGGGCTTGACCGTTTTTGCCAGCGACATCACCCAGCGTAAGCGATCAGAGGAAGCCCTGCGGAAACAGAAGGCTCTCGTTCGAGGTCTATTTCAAACGGCCAAGACACTCACACGAGGGCTTGAACTACAAACCACTTTAGACGTCCTCAATTTTCAGGCCTTGACGTTGATCGGAGCTGAGAGTGCGTGGGCGGGAGTGCGAACGAAGGAGGGGTTCTGCTGCGACAGCTTCCTTGAAGGTGACCCCTTCAGGAAGTTGAATTTCACCTGGCCGCCTGGAATCGCGATCTCTAAATGGGTGCTACAGAATAAGCGGACTTATCTTACGAATGATGCTGAGCACGACGATCTGATCCTACCTGAAACCCGAGAGGTTCTGGCGCTTCGAAGCGTCTTGTGCGTTCCGGTATTCGACATCCACCGGGACGCCATTGCATTCTTTGCCCTAAACAACAAGAAGGGCGGCTTTGGAACGGATGACGTTGCCATGGCCCAAGGAATATCGGCGGTCGCGTCCATCGCCATTCACAATTCATTGGCCCACCGCAGGGTCCGCGACGCCGAAGACGAAATGCGTCGATTATCGAGCCGGCTGATGACCTCCCAAGATTACGAGCACAGACGAATTGCCGAAGAGCTTCACGAACACACAGCCCAAGACCTGGCTGGGCTAGTCCTGAGTCTAGGCCGTCTCCGGTCTATCCCAGACCTTCCACCGTCATCTCGAACGATCCTTGATGAGAGCATCGCAATGGCTCGAAGAGTCTTTCATGAGACTCGCACCCTATCCTACAAGCTCCACGACTCCTCTCTCGAACTGGCAGGACTAGGCGTCGCGATACGTTCCTACGCGAAAAGATTCGGCGAACAGAGCGGAATTGACGTGAGAACCGAAATACCTGAGAACCTAGGGCGTCTGGCGTCGGACGAGGAAACCACTATCTATCGTATTGTGCAAGAGGCTTTGACCAACGTTCGTCTCCATTCAGGCTGCAAGCACGCAACCATCAGCATTCATCGGGAAGGTGAGCAAGTTCTTTGGGAGATCGCAGACTCTGGCGGAGGGATGCGGCGCGAAGGCGATCGGGATGCGACGCCCGGAGTAGGAATCGCGAGCATGAGGGAGCGTGTGAAACGGCACGGCGGAACTATGCAAATCGAGAGTGCTCCGGGCGAGGGCTTTAGGATTCGGTTTCAGTTTCCGACAGGTTCCGCTGCGACAAAGCACGCAGCCGGTGGAGCAGGCCACGACTGAAACGGCAAAGTACCGAATTTTGATCGCCGACGACCACCCCATAATCCGCCGGGGTCTTCGAGGCACATTCGAACGAATCGCGGGAGTTGACATATGTGGGGAGGTCGAAAACGGCCGTGAGACAATCAGGCGCGTAAGACTAGACCACCCAGACCTGGTCGTCCTCGATTTGAAGTTCGCTGATTCCGACGGAATTGCAATTCTTCGCGAACTCCATGCTGAGTTTCCCGAAATCAAAGTTCTCATAGTCTCAATGTATATGCACGAAAACCTCGTGAAGCAAGCGATTGACTTGGGTGCTAGCGGTTACGTTCTGAAGGCAGACACCGAAGACGCACTTCTGCGCGCAATCGCTCACATACGAAGTGGACTCACTTTCTTCAGCGAAGATCTCAACGTCAATGTCGAAAACGCTTCGGCAAAGCGTAGAGCTGGAACCGCTGGTCCAGCATTCTGCGGCCCCCTGACGGCACGCGAAGTCGAAGTGCTTCGGTTACTCTCACAAGGTAACCAGAACAAGCAGGTTGCGGCTGCGCTCGGCATCTCGAAGCGGACAGTTGATGTTCACCGCAGTCACTTAATGCAAAAGTTGAAGGCCTCCAGCTTCAGCGATCTGATAAAATACGCGCTCCGCAACAAGATTATCGAGTAAGGTGACGGAACCCCATAGCGCCTAATACGTGGTTCCTCGTTTCCACGCAGGGAATTGAAACCGCAGCACTACCATCTCGGTCCACGCCCTACGGTGCATCAGTAGTTAATACGTACAGTACATCTGTTATACTGTGCGGTTAATACGGATTGCTTTTCAACAGCCGGCAACAGTAAAAAGGCGCGCCTTAAGAATCTGGCTTTGCCTGTGTCTCTTTTCCAGTCAGGAGGCACGCTCCATGTGTACTTGTGTCGGCCGACTGTTGCGGACCCATTTCGGCGCTCTCGTACGAAATTGGACTTCGCAGCCAACCGAGGCGAAGAAGTGATCGCACGGGTTCGGGCAGTCGAACACGTGCGACGCATGCGTGGCGGGTCACAGGCCCAGCTATTGCGGTGTTCTGATGGCGGGCACTACGTCGTCAAGTTCCAGAACAATCCTCAAGGCCTGAGAATCCTGGCAAATGAGTTGCTGGCTGCGCTCTTGGCAGAGAAACTGGGGTTGCCCGTTCCGGGAAGCGCCATAGTGGATGTGCCTCCGGACCTAGTTCGTCAGACAGCCGAGTTGGTGATCGACAGAGGATGGCAGCGTGTTCCGTGCCGACCGGGACTCTGCTTCGGCTCACGATGGGGAGCCAACCAGGCATCTCCTAATGGAGTTGGCGATCTCTACGATTTCCTCTCACCGGACCAATTGAAAACAGTCGAGAATCTCTCGGATTTCCTGGGAATGCTGGTCTTCGACAAGTGGACTGGTAATGCTGACGACCGTCAGGCGATCTTCGTCCGCAGCAACAGGGCCTCGCTCTTCCGAACCTTCATGACCGACAACGGATTGTGCTTCAACGGAAGCAAGTGGGACTTTTCCGCTGGTCCTAAGTATGGATTATATTGGGGAGGAGGCATCTACGCGCGAGCCACAGGACTTGACGCATTCGAGCCGTGGCTGGGCCGTCTCGAACACGACATCGATCTATCCGTCATAACCAGCGCAGCCCAGGAGATTCCGTCAGAGTGGTACAGTAGCCGCCACGATTCCCTCGCACAATTCCTGACGAACCTCGACGAAAGGCGCAAGCACGTCAGAGACTTGCTATGGCTTACACGGAATGCCATCTCGAACTTTTTCCCAGCGTGGGTTTGCCGAGATGGAGAACAGTCCTCCTCGCCCTACGCTTTGGAATCAATGAGTTGGTTCTCGGCTATGCGGAAAATCAAAGGCAAACAGGCGCGCCCACCGGCCCACAAAATCGATAGGGGAACTCGAAAGCCGGGTCTGTCGCCGCATGCTGGAGTCGGGGCCACCATCCAACTATCCTTGCATCTGTAATAACGACTCCTAATGCATCCTGCGATGAGGACTCCCCGCTTTCTAAACGCCAGCCGCAATCAAGAAACCTTTCGTGAAGCACTCCCCGGTTGGTGCACGGTTTCTCAGATTGGCGCCGTTCGGAACCGTCAATTTTCATGGAGCGTTGAGGAACTTCGGCAGATTCTCTGCTGCGCGGCCCATGGAGCGAGCAAGACTTAGTTTGGCGACGTTGTGGGCAAACACGCTGTTGATGTAATCAAGCTCCGCACCCGCCAGCGCTTCCTGTGATTGAACCAGTTCAACGCTGTCGGCCACGCCTGCCTCCACACGCTGCCGGGTGAGATCAAGAGTCTCCTTGGCGACCCGCGCATTCTTCTGCGCCACCTCCACCTCGCTCGTTGCCGCCTCTAAGTCGAAATAGACTTTTCGAATTTCGCCCTCTGTCTGCAGTTTGAGATCTTCGAGTTCGGCGCGTCTTTGCGTTAAGGTGGCGTCGGCTTGCTCGATATCGCCGCCCGTGCGGCCACCTTCCCAGATGGGGAAGCGCAGTGTCCCAGTGACCGAGAACGTACCGTGAGATTGGGACGGATTGGTTCCTATCACTCCATAATCGGCGTTCACTGCAAGGGAGGGCAGTCGTTCAGAGCGAGCGCCAGACCGCGCGAGCTCGGCGGCCCGGACTTGAGCCGCCGCAGCCTTTAGATCCGGACGTTGCTCGAAGGCCTGTCTGAAAGCCTCTTCCATGGTAATCGGCGGCGCAGCCGAGAAAGGGACTTCATCGGAAACATCGTACTGATCATTGGGCGGCAAACCCGTCATCCGCGCCAGATTGATCTTCCGCTTCGCAAGATCATTCTGCAGTGAAGTTACTCGCTGCTGTTGGGTGAGAGCTTGTACTTCGCTGCGATCGACATCGACCTGTGCCACCACTCCTACAGCTCGTTGCTGTGATGCCTGTTGGTAAAGAGCGTTGGCTGTGTCGAGTTGAGCGCGAGCTGATTGCACTCGGGCTTTGTCGGCAATGACCGAAAGATAAGCGCCCCCGACCGCTAATGTCACGAGATCGCGAGAATCTTGAGCCGAGAGTTGGTCCGCATGGAAGGTTTCGTTGGCCGATTTGTAGTTTTTCCACGCTGTGAGGTCCACTACGGTTTGTGAGAGCCGGGCCCGCAAGTCGAAGTAGTTGTAGGGCCCCAAGATCGATGGCAAATTGAATCCTGGAATCTTCAGCTTCAAGCCCTCGGCTGCCAGGCTGGTCTGCTGGAGGGTTTCGGCCAGGTCGCCGGTGAGGTTGGGGAGCAGTACGCTGCGTGCCACGCGCGTCTGCCCGTGCGCCTGACGGACAGCTTGGGCGAGTCCAACTGCTCCCAGATTGTACTCAAGCCCGCGGCGGATGGCGTCTTGCAAAGATAGCTTGCCAGAGAACGGCATCTTGGAAATTCCAGATGTACTTCCTGAGTAAGCGCCCTGAACTTGAACCGTGGGATTGAGAGTGTTGACCGTGCTCGCTACGCCGGGAGTGGATGACTCCGTGGCTGTCACCGAGCCGCTCTGAGTGGCTCGGCCCGACAGCGGTAACTGGGTGGCTTGCGTGCCCTGGGACTGGGTCGGCGCCGCCTGGGCAGACGCGTTTCCGCTCGCGATGCACATGCTGAGCAGGATCAATGTGGCACTCGTCTTCAGGCGACTCGGCAATGTGTTCAGTTTCGTCTTCCTCATAGACAATTGACCGTGCCTTTCTTTCCTAACTGAGTTGCTTGCGAAATCGCCAGACGCTGAGCGAAACCAGGACGATGGTAAAAATCATCAACGCCAGGAAATTGGGCCACAGCGCGACGATCCCACTTCCTTTGAGCATGCCGCTGCGAACAATAGTCGCGAAATGGTGAATAGGATTAAGGACAGTCAAAGACTGCATCCACCGCGGCATCGCTTCGACAGGACTCAGAGCTCCCGATAGAGAAGACAACGGGGGGTTGATAAAAAAGGCAGTCAGCTGCGCCTGCTGTGCGGATTTACTGAAAGTTGCAATCACCGTTCCAATGCCGATTCCGCATAAAATACACAACATGCCCCCAAATAAAACGTAAGGCAAGCTGCCGTGAAACGGGATGTGAAATGCGATTTTGAGCGTCGCAATGCACATCAGCATCATTATGCAGAGCAAGGCAAACAACGGCACGATCTTGGCGATGATGATCTCGGACGTGCTTGCGGGAGACATGAGCAGTTGCTCCATCGTCCCGGTTTCGCGCTCTCTCACCATAGCTGCGGATGAGACCAATGAACTGTTCAGGATTAACAAGAGACCGAAAACGCCGGTCGCTATGAACCAGGAATCGATCAGCCCGGGGTTGTACATGAAAGCCGGCGTGAGTTGTACTTGTCCTCGGCGGTTTATTTCGGACTCAGCAACCTGCTTAAGGCTCGCGTGAATACCCGAACTCTGTAGCCCTGCGGTGTAGGTTTGAATTATGGCTTCCGCATAGGCTTGGCTGATAGTGGCCGTATTCGCGTTCGTGGCGTTCAACAGGAACTGGACCGTGGTTGAATGTCCGCGATGCAACTCCCGGGCATAGTCGTAGGGGATGACCGCTCCTGCATCGACCCTGGCCTGACTGATTGCAGTCCCGAGTTGGTCTACTGAGAAGTAGTAACCTCCGAGGCGGAAGCTTTCGCTCTCGGTCAGGATCGCGACTAACTCCCGACTCTCCGGAGTCTTGCTTTCATCGACGACACCGAGGCGAAGGTTTGACACCGACGCGCTCAGCGCGAACCCGAACAGCGTCAGTTGCAAGATAGGAGGAACAAGCAAAGAAAGCATCAGACGGCGGTCGCGCCGAATCTCGTTGAACTCTTTGAGGACGAGCGCGCGGAACCGTAGATTGAAAATGTTTCGAAATGGATTCGTCATTTGACTACGCTTTGAGCTGCATTCGGCGCATGCTATACCATCCAGTCCCATAGAAAACTGACCCGATGACGCCGATGATCGTCACCTTCCACCAGTCAGCAGGCCAGCCGCCACCTTGGAGTAGCGCATCCCGCACGACCTCGATGTAGTACCGGCCCCACATGAAGGTCGAGATCCAGCGCAATCCCAAAGGGATGTTCGCGATTGGGAAAATCAGGCCTGAGAGGAGAAACACCAGGAGAAACCCACCGAGGGCCACCACTTGCATCGCGGCGACCTGGCTCGGAATCGTGGCTCCCACCATCGTTCCAAAGGCCGCTACGCAGAATGCGTAGAGAATCGTGGCGACGATGAAGGGGGTTGGGTCGCCGGCCAGCCCCAAACCAAAATATGTAAACAGGAGGGCGAGCATAACCACACACTCGGCGAGCGCGACGACCATGAAGGCAAGAATCTTTCCCAGCAGGAATTCGTGCGCGGAGATGCTGGAGACATACACTTGGAGAATTGTCTTCAGTTCCGATTCTTTTGCCATGGCGAGAGCAGCCAGCAAAGGAGGGAACATCGAAAGTCCCAGCACGAAGATCCCTGGACCGTAAAATTTCTTGGCGGAGAGTCCTGGGTTGTACCAGAGACGAATCGCGGTTTGGACTAGCGCGAGTCCTTGGTTGCCAGCGATACGTTGATTGTAGGCACGTGTGATTTCGTTGGCATAACCGGCCGTAAGCTTCGCGGTATTGGCGTCGGAGGCGTCCACCAGCAATTGAACGGGAGAATTCACTCCTCGCGCCATGTCTCTTCCGAAATGAGGCGGAATGATCAGGGCGGCCCGAGCCGCGTTTGAGCTGAGAGCTTCTTCGGGTTGTCGATCAATCGGCCAGGACTCGACATTGAGACTAATGGACGCCCGAATCGCGTCCACAAAATCGCGCGAAGCAGGCGAATCATCAAAGTCCTGCACGATGACCGGAAGATTGTTTACGGTCAACGAAAGAGCCACACTCATAAGAAGCAACAAAACCACAGGAAGCACCAGGGCGAGAGCCAGCGTCCGCCAGTCCCGACAGAACTGAGTCAGCTCTTTGCGGGCTTGCGCAACTATACGTCGCATTGAGTGCGCTCCTTACGGTTCACTCTTCCGCTGAAGCTGAAACCTTTCCCTGCTGGCGCGCTTTTTCGATCACGTTAATGAATACGTCTTCGAGCGAAAACGGCTCTTCGCGTGCGCTGATTACCCTGATTCCATTGCTTTCAAGCTTCTCTGTCGTGGTCCGTTTGCCTGCCTCAACATCTTCATCGGTTACGACATGGAGCCGATCGCCGAACAGGGAAACTCGCCAACGCTCTGTGTCGCTCTTCAGCACGTCGGCGGCGTGTTGTGGTTGGTCGACGATGAATTCAAGTAAATGGCCAGTTTGCGCGCTCTTGATGCCGCTCGGAGTTCCTTGTGCCACCAGTTCTCCGCCGGCCATGAATCCCAAGCGGTTACATTGTTCCGACTCTTCGAGGTAATGCGTCGTCACAAGAATCGCTGTGCCTGCGTCTGCCAGGCGGTTGATCATCACCCAGAAAGCTCGCCGAGCGAGAGGATCGACCCCAGAGGTCGGCTCATCGAGGAAGAGCAC
>Ga0181538_10004252_pt1 | contig 13488 bp, 11 predicted proteins | sample PEATcosm2014_Bin_40_FD_119773 | JGI IMG/M metagenome (GOLD analysis project Ga0181538, IMG submission 119773) | Peatland microbial communities from MTU Mesocosm Facility, Houghton, MI, USA - PEATcosm2014_Bin23_30_metaG | ecosystem: Environmental > Terrestrial > Soil > Wetlands > Peat | place...
AACCGCTTGTTTTCTCAATGCCGCGAGATCCATTGGCAAGCTGATCTCATTTGCAGCCTGCGGCGTGCCAGCTTCAGTGAGCCTATGGATTATGCGTGTGCCGGCACACAAAACGGGCCGCCGAGGCTCCCGCCAGGTTCAGTACTTCCGCCGCTGGACGGCTTTGCGGCCGTCGGGGGCGGGTGCGAACATGTCGGCGGGCTTCAAGTCGAGTTCCTTGGCCATGTGGAGAGAGTATTCCAGTTTCCCCATATTCGGGTAACGGCCGTTCGAGCCGAAGGAGAACTTCGCGCCCGCGGCCTTGGCCAAATTCAGGAAGGGCAGTCGCGGGAGTTTGTAGCTGGCACTGATTTCGAGGGCGATGCCGTATTCCAGTGCAGCGTTGATGACCTTCTTCATGCGCGGCGGAGTCCAATACAGTTCCCATTGCTCGAGCATGCCGGCGGGCAGCCAGGTGGCATTGGCCAGGATGTCGAAGGGTTCCCGCGCCATGATCTCGGCATGCCAGTCCACGAAGCGGTCCATGAAGGCTTGTTTGTCGGCCATGTCCACTTCCTGGGCGGCCTCCGGAGCCCAGAGCTTGACGCGCTGGCCGCTCTTGCCGGGGAACGTCATGGCGTCCGTGAGCACGTAATCCAATTGCGCCAGCATGGGGCGGGAGAAACAGCTCATCCAATCCGTCCACTCAGCCTGGATGCCCTTGAAGACGGGCTGGCCTTCGAGCAGGGCGAGGTAGCGCCGCAACTCCTCGTCGTTGCTTAAGAGCGTGGGATACTTGTTCTCCTTGGTGCCCGCGTGTTCGACGATGCCGAACTTGATGCCCCGTTCGCGGGAGAGCTCCAGCGCCTTTTCGAGGGTGCTGTTGTCCAGGTGGACGTGGAAATCGACCGCGTGATAATCAGGTTCGCTGGAACGCTGGGCTGCGCCGCGCAACGAGGTGAGGGATGATGAAAACGTGGCGGCCACTGAGGCGGTGGCGGCCTTGGAGAGGAATCGGCGTCTTGAGAGGGTCATGGTCATATCGTGCCGGTGTTGATTTGCCTTCACAGTGCCGCGACCACCGGCGCGAATGCAAGGGCGAAAAGTCCAAATGAGGTGGCGGCTCGCCTTCTTGCCTTGCGTTCTTCTGATTGAGTGCTAAAGTGGACCTTATGCCAGCCAAAATCCTCATCGTTGACGATGATCCGGACATGGTGGAGTTGCTTCGGATGGCCCTGACCGAGGCGGGGTATTCCGCCTGCACCGCCGCGACCGGGACGGAAGCCCTGGCGGAGGCCCAAAGGTCTTCGCCCGACCTGGTGGTTTTGGATTTGCTGCTGCCGGAAATGAATGGCTTTAACGTGTGCGAAAGCCTGCGCCGGAATCCGGCGACAGCTTCCGTTCCCATCATCATGATCACGGTGATGCCGGGACAGTTCCCCCGGCTGGCGGGAATGGAGGCGGGCGTAAATGCGTATGTCAACAAACCGTTCCAGACGCAGGAGTTGGTCTCATGCGTCAAGGGTTTTCTGCGCGGGTCCGGCAGCGCGTCCGATTTTGTGCACGCGCGGGGGAGTCTCGCAGCCTGAAGGGCTGTTGCGGCAGGCACCAGGGGCGTATATGCCATCTCCCGTCGTGCAAACCGTTGCCCGGTTGAGATGTTGCGACCGCCACAAGCCTGGGGATTTGAACATTAGCCAAAAAGGAAGTTATGCCAGTCGATCCGAACATAATAGCAAAGTTTCAAGGGATTAAGCGGTTTGTGGTGCTGATGTTGGAGAACCGGTCTTTCGATCATTTATTGGGTTATCTGAAGTCCGTCAATCCCAAGGTAATCGGTTTGAACGGCAACGAGTTCAACCAGAAGGACCCGAATTCACCGGCCGATCCGGCAATCCAAGTCAGCCGAGCTTCCACCTTCGTCATGACGTTCGATCCCGGCCACGAGTTTTATGACGTAAAGATCCAGCTCTATGGGCCGCTGAAGGATTCGGATCCCAGTCTCCCGCCGCTGGCCAACCCAGCGGTCGATCCGGCGCCGATGACGGGGTTCATCGCCAGCGCCACCCAGGCAGTGGACTTTAGCGGAGACGAAAACCTGGTGATGGAGTGTTTCCAGCCCGATCAATTGCCGGTCCTCACGACCCTGGCTGCCGAGTTTGCGATGTTCAATTTCTGGTATTCCTCGCTCCCCGGCCCCACGTGGCCGAACCGGTTCTTCATCCACGCCGCGACCTCGGGAGGGCTCACCGACAGCCCAACGACCAGCCAGATTGTGGCGGGCTTCTCCTTCCAGGACGGCACGATTTATGAGCGGCTGGAAGGCGCGGGCAAGGTCTGGTGTATTTATCACGACGGACTGCCTCAGACGGCGGGGATTTCCAGGTTGCGCGATGAGTATATCAATCCCTTGACGAAAAGGTTCCAGGATATGGATGACTTCTTTGACGATGTCTCGAAAGGGAACCTGGTGGACTACAGCTTTATCGAGCCGCAATACGATACCGGGAACAACTATTTGGATGGCAATTCCATGCATCCCCTGAATGACATCCGGAAAGGAGAGGAACTGGTAAAACGCGTTTATGAGGCCCTCCGCAATTCGCCGTATTGGAGCGATACCCTGCTGATGATCACGTTCGATGAGCACGGGGGGTTCTACGATCATCAATCGCCCCCGGCAACGGTTCCGACCGGGGACGACTCCAAATACGCCAACCCCAATTACTCCTTCCTCTTCAATCGGTTGGGTGTTCGCGTGCCCGCCATTTTAGTTTCGGCTTACACCGCCAAAGGGACGATCATCGGGGACGACCCGGGCGACGCCGCCACCGTGTTCGACCATACCTCGGTCCTGGCAACGGTTGAAAAGCTGTTCGGCTTGGAACCCCTCACAAAACGGGATGCGGCGGCGAATACCCTGGAGGTTGCGATTAACCTCACCGCTCCTCGGCTGCTGCCGGCGGAAGCGCTGACTCAACTGCCCGATCCTGCCGCCGATGCCGTCGTGGCCGGGGCGGCTGATCCGGCAAAGATCTTTGCGGCGAACGACCAGGCTCCCCTCTCCGCGAACCAGGAGACGATGGCCGCCCTGGCTTTGGCCTGCGAGCTGCAAATTACACCACCCGATTATCACGCTGCGCTCATCAGCAACCACCAGAAGATCGTAGAGCAAAAAGACGCCTCCGATTATATCCAAAAGGTGGAGGGCAAGATTGCTTCGTTGCGTGCGGCTCCTCCTGGCCAGTAATCGGTGGTGGAGGAGCCGGGGAGCGGGCGTACTGTCCAGTAACTCAAGCGCGGGTGGATTGCGGCCCGAGAATGGCTTGTCGCGGTTTGACGTTCGTGAGCACGCCCTGGCACCGGGCTAAAGCTCCGGTGTTAATGCGAAGCGCCGCGCGAAATTGAGATATTCAGGTGAAACGGTTTCGCCGCCGCTCGCCACCGCCACACCCGCTGAAGTGGGGTGTTAAGGAGAGAAACGCAGAACCTCGCCTTCACTTGACAGCACGGCATTGTGATTGGATGGTCAAAGAAAACCCAAAGGCATTATGCGCACAAGTCAACGACTCTTCAACCTCGCCGTCGCCGTCACCCTGTTCAGTTTTGCTGCCGGAGCAGCGGATGACCTTGAAGCGTTGGCTGGCAAATGGTCCGTCAAGAAAGTCAACGACCAGGGCCAGGATTATACGCAGACGATCGCCATCAAGAAAGACAAGTTCGTTTTCCAGATTCTGGGCGCCGAGGACCGGCTAGTCTTATATGCCGAGGGCGATTTGAAACTGGAAAAGCTCGGCCCATTCAACGCTGCCCACTTCATCAATATTCGCGCTGGAGGGACTGCTTCGGACCTCCAGGACGTGGACGACCAGTACGTGTCCATCTACCGGCTTGAGAGCGACACCTGGACGATGGCGTCAAGTTTTGACAAGGAGCGCGAACGACAGAAGCCGAGCTTGGACGTTTATCGGCGCCTCAAGACGACCGCGGGACCGGCGATGCTGGTCATTGACGAAATTCAGATGGTGGATACGCCGCAAAGCGCGACCTGGTTCCTGTGTCTTGAGGCAGCGGTCGAGGGCGTCAGCCGCCGCTACCACCTTGAAGGCAAGGGCTATGACAAGAACCAGGTTACCATCCCCGTCGGCCTCGAGTTGCCGCAGGTTCGGGCCGGCCAGAAGTGCAGCTTCAAGTTGCAGCTCGATGACATGGACGAGGACGTTTGCACGGAGGAGGTTGACAACCGAAGCACAGGCGAGTTTACCGTCAGCGAAAAGGGAACGCAGACTTACAAGCCCGAGGACAACTGGCGTTACACCATCCGCTGGCACTTGAAATAGCCAGGGCGCCGGAGCTGTTGCTGGCAGGCAATACTCTGCCCAGCCAGCTTTCGCTCGACTGGAGTTAGCTCGCGCCAGGCGCCGGGAGCCAGGCCGCGCAGCTCAAGAGTCCCGATTCTCACGCGGATGAGGCGCAAGGTTGGATGGCCGATGGCGGCGGTCATGCGGCGGACCTGGCGGTTCTTTCCCTCGACCAGCTCCAGTCCAATCCAACAAGTGGGCACCGTCTTGCGGAAGCGGACAGGCGGGTCACGCGGGGGAACTTCCGGCTGCGGTTCCAGCATCCAGGCGCGACAGGGCAGGGTCTGCCGTTCCTGAATGACCAGCCCCTTTGCAAGCTTGAGCAGCGCGTCCGGCGTGGGGATTCGTTCGACCTGGACCCAGTATTCGCGCTCATGGGCGTGGCGCGGGTGCAGCAGCCGATCATTCAGCGTGGCCTCGTCGCTGAGCAAGAGCAGTCCTTCGGAGTCGGCATCGAGCCGGCCAATGGGATAGACGTCTTTCGGGAAGCCGAATTCGGACAGCGTCCGATTGGGGGACCCGTCAGGCGTGAACCGGGAGAGGACGCCGCAGGGTTTGTGGAAGGCCAGGAGCATGACGCAGCCTAAGGTCGCAGACACTCAACTACAACCACAGATGGACACAGATGGACACCGCGCGGCTGAGCCGCAACGGAGCAGGAGGAACTGACATAAGAATGGGGGGACAGGAAAATGGGATTCCTCTTTGTTTTTCTGTCCCTCATCTTTCTGTCTTCAGTTGTTCCGGCAGGCTTCCTCGGAGCTTGCGAGCAACTTCGACTATTGCGGTACAGAGGGCACATTTTGACACTGCCACCAGCCGACGACTCGGTCTCCCTCTCCCCAACCCTCTCCTGAGTCCTTAATCAACCATACTCTATAGCCTTTCAAACTGGTCACGTGGATTCGATTCCCATCACCCGCTCCAGCCCTTCCGGAAGACCGACCACAACGCCGCAACTTGACCGAAAGCTCAGGCGGTTGGGGGGTGATCGACGGAAAAGGAGCCTGCCCAAGGGCAGGCTTCATTTTGGCTACAGGCTTTTCTAGACCTGGGCCGCTTCGCGCCCCACGGTCGCCAATTAGCTTTGACCGGGCGCGGGAGAGCAGCTTTGATCTGGGGCATGACGACTTGCCTAAGACTGGTTTTGACGTGCACCTGCCTGGTTTGGGTATTCACTAGTTCCTTGCTTGCGGCGCAATCGTTCAAGGTGATCGAGCTATGGCCGGGGGCGGCCCCAGGCGATCAAGGAGGGATTGGAGAAGAACAAGACACGACGAAGCCGACCGACAACCAAGTGGCCGGCAAGCGGGTCGTGCGGTTGGGGAACGTCTCGAAGCCCACTTTGACCCTCTATCCCCCCGCACCCGACAAGGATACCGGGGCGGCCGTGATAGTGTGCCCTGGCGGCGGCTACAGTATTCTGGCGATGGATCTGGAGGGCACTGAGATTTGCGAATGGCTTAATTCACTGGGCGTAACTGGCGCTCTTTTGAAGTATCGCGTTCCCAAGCGACCCGGCCTTGATAAGCATGTGCCCGCCTTGCAGGATGCGCAGCGCGCCTTGGGTCTTTTGCGGCATCAGTGCAAAGCTTACGGCCTCGACCCAAAGCGAATCGGAGTTCTCGGGTTTTCGGCAGGCGGGCACCTTGCGGCGGTGCTGAGCAATGTCTATGACCGCCGCGCTTACCCAGCCATTGACGAGGCGGATGGGGCCAACTGCCGCCCGGACTTTACCGTGCTCATTTATCCCGCCTACCTCACAGTCAAAGAGGAAAATGATAAGATCGCACCGGAGCTCAACATCACTTCGAACACCCCGCCGACTTTCATCGCCATGGCGGAGGATGACCCTGTGCGCGTGGAAACGGGCCTCTTTTATGCGGCCGCGCTGCGCAAGTTCAAGGTGCCGTTCGAGTTGCACATTTACCCGACCGGCGGACACGGCTACGGGCTGCGTCCCACTAAGGAATTAGTGACGACTTGGCCCCAACGCGCCGCTGAATGGATGCGAAGCCAAGGCTGGCTCTCAACCCATTCCGGCGAACGCCAGAATCCCTAGCGAGGCGGCCTCAGACCGAGACACGGATTTCACGAATTAGCACGCAATCGGCTTTCTGCTAATGCAACCCCAAGAATAATATTCCCGGTTGGATCACTTCTGTGGCGGGTTAACGTCCAATTCTTCAACCGTGCCGGAAGTAATAGTGGAAAGACCGCATGTTCTTTGATACACATCCGCCGGTGGGCGGCTGGGCTGCCGCGCTGGAGCGGCTCTCGACCTGCTCTCCGAAAGCTTGGTTGCTAGAAGCTACTTCCGCCCCGCGATGGGAGCGGAAAGAAGGCCTCGGACGAATCCGGCTAACAAAAAGTCAACGAACACTCAACCTCTATGAAAAAGAGAATTCTGTCCGGTCTCGCCGCTCTGATAGCGAGCTCCCTCATGGCCGCGGATTCCCCGCCCAAGGAAATGGTCACCGCCGCCGCCAAGAAGCTGGGCGCGCAGACGAATTACACGTGGACTGCCACGGTGGTGGTTCCAGACGACGCCCCATTTAAGCCCGGTCCCACACAGGGCAAGGCGGAGAAGGAGGGGTTTGTAGTGCTCAGCCTGAGCATCTTCGATAATCAGATTCAGGCCGTCCTCAAAGGCAAGAAGGGGGCGGCCACGACCGAGGACGGTTCCTGGAAGACCACGGAGGAACTTGAGCAGCAGGAAGGTCCCGGACGATTCATGAGCATCGTCCTGCGCGTTATCAAGCGGCCAGCGGACGAAGCGGCTGAGCTCGCCTCGTTTGCGAAGGACCTTACAAAGGATGGCGACACGTACGTCAGCGACCTGACCGAAGAGGGTGCCAAGGCGCTCCAAACATTCAAAATGCCGGGGGGCGACAGCATGTCCGTAAACGAAGCTAAAGGGTCAGCTAAGTTCTGGATCAAGGAGGGCGTGCTGACCAAGTATGAGTTCAAGCTTAAGGGCAAGATGAGATTTGGCGACAACGAGTTTCCGAACGACCGCACGACCACCGTCGAGATCAAGGACGTGAACAACACGAAGGTGGAAGTGCCCGAAGCCGCCAAGAAGAAGCTGTCGTAAGTCCTAGCGTGCGCCGATCCTGCGCGCACGTGCTGTCATGCATTAGTTAGGATAGCCAGGTCATCAAAGGGCTGGCTGGCAAGCATCATTTGTTTGCGAGTCGCTTGAATACATCGTTGATTTGAACCCAGCAACTCAACCATTTGTGGCTATGAAGAACAAAGGGTTCGTTCTTCAGGCAAACGCCTTCGTGGCAGTGGCGTTGGTATGCTCCGCACAGTTCGCAATTGCGTCCGGAGCCTCACCGGCTGCTACGACGGTTTTGAATAGCTCGGTGACAGCGGCAGCCGTGGCGCCGTTTGTCCGCAATGCTTATATGCATGACCCGTCCACGCTCATCAAATGCAATGATGAGTTCTGGGTGTTTGCCACGGGTCGAGGCGTGGTGTCGTGGCATTCAAAAGACATGGTGAGCTGGGAGCATGGCCCCAGCGTTTTTACCAGCAATGCGCCGCCGTGGGTGGCTGAAACCGTGCCGGCAAATCGGCCATTGGGCTATTGGGCACCGGATGTGATTTACCTAAACGGCCGCTACTTGCTTTATTACTCGGCTTCGACGTTCGGCCATAATGTTTCCGGCATCGGTCTGGTCACCTCACCCACCCTCGACCCGAACGATCCAATTTTCGGCTGGACCGACCAGGGGCTCATTATCGCTTCAGCCGCGACGAATGATTTTAATGCGATTGACCCGGCGATATTCCACGACGCCGATGGCAGCCTTTGGCTGACCTTCGGTTCCTTCTGGAGCGGAATCAAAATGATTCAGCTCGATCCGCAGACCGGGAAACGACTCGCTCCGGATTTCCCAATCTTGTCGCTGGCACAATCAGATTCCATTGAAGCGTCCTATCTTTATCAGCATGGCCGCTATTATTATCTGTTCGTGAATTGGGGTCTGTGTTGCCGGGGAACCAACAGCACCTACAGCATTCATGTGGGGCGCAGCAAGAATGTCACCGGCCCTTATTTGGATCGGGAAGGAAAGGACATGCTTTATGGCGGCGGCACTTTATTGTTGGACACGACGGAGCCCTATTTCGGTCCCGGGCATTCGGGAATCATTGTGGACAACGGAACCAACTGGTTCAGTTGCCACTATGAGGCGAGCCCTGACTCCAGCATCCCTGGGCAACGTCGAGGATCGCGACTGGCCGTCATGCCACTGCGTTGGACGCTGGACGATTGGCCCCAACTAGATTTGAAATAGCACAATTAACACTCGAGAGCATATGAACCGAACCCTTCAGGCAGCTTCGCTCGCCGTCGCACTCTCCTGTTCCGCTTTGGCCAACGCCGTCACTATCGTTGTCCAAGCCGACAAGCCCGGCGCGGACATCAATCCCGCGATGTGGGGCATCTTCTTTGAAGACATCAACTTCGGGGCTGATGGCGGCCTTTACGCCGAGTTGGTGAAGAATCGTTCGTTCGAGTTCCCTGATCCCATGATGGGCTGGTCCAAGATCAGCCCCAGCCTGGCGCGGGGCCGATTATCGATCCACGACAACAATCCCTCCAATGCCGCCAATCCCCATTATTTGCGAATTGATTCCGAAGGCCTGGCCCCATTTGGCGTGTCCAACGAAGGCTTCCGCGGCATAGGCGTGCGCCAAGGCGAGGCTTACAATTTCTCAGCGCGAATCCGGAGAACCGACGGCACTGCCACGCTGCGGATCGAGCTTTACGGCGCTGACGGCACGCTGCTTGACTCGGCGCGCCTGCAGGAGTTTTCCTCCAATTGGAAGGCATGCTACACCGTGCTCCACCCGAAGGACACTGACGCCAAGGCCAAACTTTATGTCTTGGTCGATGGCAAGGGTGCCTTCGAGCTAGACATGGTGACCCTGTTCCCACAAAAGACCTGGAAGAACCGCCCGGGCGGCCTGCGGGCCGACATGGTGCAGGCCCTCGCCGACCTGAAGCCAGGCTTCATGCGCTTCCCCGGCGGCTGCATTGTGGAAGGCACCCAGCTTTCGGGCCGCTACCAATGGAAGAAAACCATTGGCCCGGTCGAGGAGCGGCCTTTGCTTATTAACCGCTGGAATTATGAGTTTCTCCACCGCCCGGCGCCGGACTATTTTCAATCCTTCGGTCTCGGCTTCTTCGAGTTCTTCCAATTGTGCGAAGACATCGGCGCGCAGCCGTTGCCGATTGTGAACTGCGGCATGGCTTGCCAGTTCAACTCCGCCGAGCTTTGTCCGATGGATGCGCTGGACCTATACATTCAGGACGCGCTCGACCTGGTCGAGTTCGCCAACGGCTCCGTCACCACCGAGTGGGGCGCAAAGCGCGCGGCGCTTGGCCATCCGGAGCCCTTCAACCTGAAGATGATGGGCGTCGGAAACGAACAATGGGGACCCCAATATATCGAGCGCTATGAGAAATTCTCCCGGGCCTTGAAGCGGAAATACCCTGGTATCGCGCTCATTGCGGCGGCCGGTCCCGATCCGGGAGATGAACGCTTCAAGTTCCTGTGGTCGAAACTACGCGCTTTGAACGCGGATATCGTGGACGAACATTGCTACTCCCAACCGGCTTGGTTTCTGGCCAACACCCACCGATACGACGCCTACGATCGCGACGGTCCCAAGGTGTTCATGGGCGAATATGCCGCGCAAAGCGTTGCCACCCTCAGCACGAAGAACCGCAACAATCTCGAAACGGCCATTGCTGAAGCGGCCTACCTGACAGGTCTGGAGCGTAACGCCGATGTGGTGAGAATGGCTTCTTACGCGCCGCTGTTCGCCCACGTGGATGCCTGGCAATGGACACCTGACCTAATCTGGGTGAATAACCTCGCTGTGTTGCCCACCGCGAACTATTACGTTCAGCAGTTGTTCAGCCGCAACCGCGGTGACAGAGTTCTTCCGACCGCTTTCAAGAATGAGGCAAGCCAATCCACCAGCACCGCTCAGCACCCGGCCGCGCTGTTTGCCTCGGCGACGCGTGATGATGCCACTGGCGAGATTATCCTTAAAGTAGTGAACGCGGCCAATTTGGAGACAGACGCCGAGATTAAACTTAATACAACCTCGACCGTGGCCGCGCGCGCCACCACGATCGTTTTGGCCGGCCCAAGCGCGGCCGCCTTAAATTCATTCGAGCAACCGAGGCAGGTCGCGCCGGTGGAATCCGTAACTCAGAACGCAGCGAGCTCTTTCCGTCATGCCTTTCCACCCAATTCAATGACCGTGATGCGACTGAAGACAAATCGGTGAGCTTAATCAGCTCGGGCCCACGCGAGCCCGTCAGCACCAGGGCCCGCGTCGATCAGCTTCTCAACCTTCCAATTCTTGAGGTCGATGACGGCAACCTGGCCACTCGCATCGCACGACACATATGCCGCCATCCCATCAGGCCGGATCTGCACCTCCTGCGGCGCCTTGGGCACTACGAACGTCCGCACCACCTTCAGGGTCTCCAAGTCAAGGACGCACACTTGGTTGATCCTGGGCATTGCCACCACCAACCACTTCCCATCCGGCGTAGGAGCGGTCCCGTAGGCAACGCCCGGCAAGAGGACCCAGGTCTTAATCGCATTCGTTGCCGTGTCGATAACGGCTAACTGCGGCTTGCTCTGGTCAGCGGTGAAAACCCAGCGGTCATCAACAGAAAGCGTGATGCGTTGCGCCGCAGGTGCCACGGAGATCACAGCGAGGAGCTTCTTGGCCTCCAGATCAAGCACGGAGACGGTGCCGGGGCCGACGTTCGAGGTGTAGCCGCGTCGGCCATCGCGCGTGATGGCCAGCATGTGCGACTCGGCCTGGCCGGTGGGGACGGTCCCGAGGACTTTCAATGCCTGCGGATCGATCACCGCCACCGAGTTATCCAGTTCGGTGGTCACATAGAGAAGGCCGTTCCTGGGACCAAACACCGCGCAATGGGGCCGCACACCTTTGCCGAAATCGAGGGTGCCCACCACCTTCCGGGTATTGAGATCGACAACTCTCAGCAGGCAACCGTCGGTGCCCGGCTTGCCAACTCCAGCATTGCCGTAAATCGGCACGAAGGCCCGTTTCCCATCTGGCGACGCCGCCACTTCATGGCCAGTAACGCCATCCTCCGCGACCGTTGCGATCTGACGGCCAGCTACCGGGTCAATAATCCCGAGCGTTTGGTCTCCTTTGTTGGCAACCAGGAGCAGCCCACTCCCAGTTTTGCCACCCGATTCCGCGGCATGCAATGCGGAGCCTGTGCCGGGAGGGTTGAACGTCAGCAGTATGATCGTCCCGAACAGGTTGATGTGGAAGTTGTTTGCGTGCATGGTCGATACCCTTGCCCGTAAAACGAGCGTAGTCAACCCGCTCGCTTACAGATTTGGTGGCCGGAGGACAGGTCAGTGCAGCAGGTCAATGCTGCCGTGCTCTCACCCCTGGTCAGACCGCAATGACCGCAATGAACGCTTGTTGTTTCCGCCTTATTGCCAGCGGAATAGCCGCAGGGCGACACCGAAAGAGACAGCGCCCCAAACCAGCATGATCGTAACTTGCTGCGCGACCGCCGCAGGCCCGGCGCCGTCGAGCATGACGGCGCGCACCCCTTCGATGAGCGCGGTGAGCGGCAAGACCTTGATAAGCGGTTGCACCACCTCAGGAAATCGGGCGGCGGAAAAGAACACGCCCGAGCAGATCGCCATAGGCAGGCTGACCAGGTTAACCAGCCCGGCGACGGTTTGGGTGTTTTGCGCCCGCGAGCCCACCAGCAGGCCCATGCCGGCGAACACCAGCGAGCCCAGCGTGCTGAGCGCGACAATGAGCAGCAGCGAGCCTCGAATCGGCACTTCGAATACCCAATGAGCGAACGCGAGCAGCAACGGCAATTCCCCCAGCAGGAACAGTCCCCGCACGAGCACGAAGGAGAGCAGAAAATGGGTGTGGGACATAGGCGTGGCGGTCATGCGTTTGATTAGCTTGCGCACGCGCATCTCAACCAACACGAAGCCCACGCCCCACAGGCCGCTTGACATCAAGTTGAACCCCAGCAGGCCGGGGATCAGGAAATCGATATAGCGCGACCCAGGCTCGGTTACGAGTTGGTCCTTCACTTTTATCATGTCCATGCGACCCTCCGCGCGCTGCAAGGCGTCGTCCACCAGCGCTCGGGCCATGCGGCTTTCGGGCCGGGTCGGGTCATACTCGTACGTTCGCGGCTGTCCGGCGCTAACCACCAGGGACACCTTGCCGGCGCGCAGCGCTTCGTGTGCCTCCCGGGCGTTGAGCCAGCGCACATGCATGGAAGGGCTCTTCGCGAGCGCGTCGCGCCACCCTTCCGCGCCAGGTGATGCTTGAACGGCGACCTCGACTGGCTCGGGTGGCCGGTTGCGGAAGGCAATGCCTAAAGCCAAGGCGAGGGCGAGCGGGAAGCCGTAGGTCCAGAATATGGCCGCGGGTTCACGCGCAAAGATGCGCCAGCGCATCAGAGTTAATTGCCACAATGGATGCTGACGTTCGGCAGTGCGTTCGAGTTGCGTCATGCTAATCGCGCAGTTGGCGGCCAGTCAGGTTGACGAACACGTCTTCGAGCGTGGCGTGGTGTGTAGAGAGCCTCGATAATGTGTGCCCGGTTTGCTGGAGATGGTTGAGCAGGAGCGGCAGGGTTTTGTGCAACTGCTCGACTGTGAGTGATAGCCCGTCGCTGCGGCGTTTGACCGCATGCACGCCGGGCAAGGCGCTCATGCGGGTTTCCTCCACCAGCCCATCGCAGGTGAACTCGACCACGTCCGTGCCGCCCAGCGATTGGATCAGCTCCCGCGGGGTGCCCGACGCGATGACCTTGCCCTTGTCGATGACAGCGACCCGGTCACAGAGCCGCTGTGCTTCGTCCATGTAATGAGTCGTAAGCAGCACGGTGCGGCCCTCGCCCTTGAACCTCTCGATTAGGCCCCAGAGTTGTCTCCGGGACTGGGGGTCGAGCCCGCTGGTGGGCTCATCCAAAAACAGAACCTCCGGGTCCCCGACCAGGGCGCAGGCGACCGCCAGCCGCTGCTTTTGGCCGCCGGACAGTTTTGAATACCACGTCTGCCGTTTATCGGTAAGTGAGACCAACTCAAGC
>Ga0181538_10004255_pt1 | contig 13481 bp, 9 predicted proteins | sample PEATcosm2014_Bin_40_FD_119773 | JGI IMG/M metagenome (GOLD analysis project Ga0181538, IMG submission 119773) | Peatland microbial communities from MTU Mesocosm Facility, Houghton, MI, USA - PEATcosm2014_Bin23_30_metaG | ecosystem: Environmental > Terrestrial > Soil > Wetlands > Peat | place...
GAAATCCGCCGGGGCTTTTTCCACGTACAAGAACGCGAACTTCCGTGGACAGGATCGCATCGTCGAAAGCTGGGAGTGGGACAGGTACGTCCGTCCCGTGATTTGCTCCGCCAGGCGGCTGGGGGGCCCTTCGGGAACCGTGCGCGCAGGGACAAGCGGCGCCGTGATGATGCTCATGGCCAAAACTCCTTTCTTTTAGATTTCCCGGATGAGAATCGACGCGGCGGGCGGGGTTATCGGCGGCCGCCGCTGGCGGGCTGCTGGTTCTTCAGGTGATCGATCAACTCGGATGCTTGGCGGATCGAGAGCCGCTCGAACTCCTCGCCGATGTAATCCCGGCATTCGGCGTCGAGATTGATGTCCCACCGTCTGACGATCGACAGGATGGCTCGGCGCTGGCTGGAGGTCATGGCGGCATCACGGCGGTCTTCGTGACCGTTGTGACCGTTGTGACGGTCATAGCCACTCTGCCGATCCCGGCCTCGATCGTTCTGGCCATTGCGACGGGGCTGTGGATCGCCCAAGGCATCCGCCTGGCGGTCCAAGGCATTCTGGGCCTGGCAGTATAGATCGCCGATCTGACGTTGAAGCTCATCAGGCTTGGCCAGAAGCGCCTGATCGAGTTCCGCGGTGACGTTGATAGATACGCCGGTGGATTGGTAATCCTTCGAGGCCTTCCGGCTGAGGCCGACGTTGATGGATAACGGCATGCAAAAATCTCCTTTGCCCGATTCGGGCGGTAAATGAGCACTGGGATGTGAACGATTTGCCCGTCGCCGAAAGCGGCTCGAGCCGTTCATGTATTCTGACGCGGAAATGGCGGGAATTTAGGGGTGTTGTCGAACGCGGCCAGCGTGAAAGCCGAGGGATTCGCAACATGATTATAGAAACGAACCTGTTAACAAACGAATGGACCCTGAAAGCTAATATAAATTACGTAATTTAGAATATCGTGAGCTGATTTCCGGCGAATTCCCGAGAGCGGCTGCGGTAGGGGGGGTAGGTCTTGCAGTTGTGAGGCGGGAGGGTGGGAAGAAGTTGCTGGCCCGGATCAAGGAACAGACGGCGGCAAGAAACTCTGTAGGGGCGCCGAAGCGATAATTGTTCGAAGCGGGGACCAACTGCAGGCGTTGCGTCGCTCTGGTAAGCGTGAAACATGGCTATAGAGCCGTTACGTTGTCCCACAACGCTGACGGCCAGTTTGGGGCCGCTTTCGCAAATCGCGGGTTTCGACATGCGGAGATTCACGCCGGCGCCAGCATTGCAGGATTAGGTGAGGGGGTGAACTATGCGGCGTGGCATCCTTCGGAACAGCTATTCGGTAGCGTGTAGTCTACACGTTTCAACCGTGTAGTGTACCCGTAACGCCGCGAAAACGCGTGTAGTCAGGCGCAACGATTGCAAAACCATCTTTCCCGTTGTATATTGCCCGCTAAAGAGTTACGGCAAAGTCGAGTGGGCGCCGGGGTGGTATCACACCCGTAAGGTCACAGGTTCGAGCCCTGTATCGCCCATTGAATCTTCTTCGCGAGGTTTCGCATCATCTCGCACCACGTCGTTACTCGTTGCAACCTCTGAGCTTGAAGATTTATCGTCGGAAGATGCTGCGACGCCTTGCGACGTGCCGCGTGCAGATGCCGCACCGGATTCTGCACCGCCTTGATGTTCCGACGCTTCCGACGCTTACGCGAAGTGCTTTTCAATGACCAATTCTGACAATTGATAGTCATATTGAGTCGTTTCGGATCGAGCGAGTTCGATCAGCTCTTAGCCCAGAATTGGCTCAGAGCCGAGCGATGGCTGCGATGTCTTCGGCTTCGTATTCCAAATCGATTGAGAATGTAACGCCAGCGAATGTTGGATCGTGCGACCAAATGTCTAATCCAGTGTTTTTACCCAAATTATCGTGCAGCGTGCCACTAAATTGCGACAATAGTAAGACTGATTGCGACCGATCCGGGGTGCAGGTGGTTCCAGATATGACGACCTGTTATGGAATGACTATTCTCGCCGATTCGCTCGCCGCGCAAATTCCTCATTTTTCGTCAAATAATTCCCGGATTGCGATGGAAAGCGATACCCCTGTTTGATAAGAAGGTGCGGCACGCTCGGGCACGATGAAATGTGGCAGGAGGCGCGGTCGCAGGTCCCGGCTAGACCGCGCGGGGCGAAGAGTGCTGATTGCATATTACGGCCATGTTTTTTGTAGCCACGGGAGAACAAGACTGGTGGATGGGGGAACAGGAGTGGCAAAGATGCGATGGATTATCAGTGCGGCAATCGCTGGTATTGCTCTGCTTCTTGCGGCTGGCATGGCGCAAGCCCAGGACACGACGTATATCACGCAGGATACCACCATCGACGGCACCATCGGCAGCGGCGGGGTAGTTATCGGCTTTGCCGATCAGTTCGCCCAGATCTTCAAATCCAATCCGACCAGTCCGACGGTCACGATCATCGACGGCGCCTACGTCATCGGCAGCGTCGCGGCTTTTAACGGGAGCGTCGTCAACATGGAGGGCGGCTCCGTCGGCGCGCTGGGCGCCAACGACAACTCGCAGGTCGCTATCTCCGCTGGGCAGATGGACCAGATTCTCGCCGACGACAACGGCACGATGACGATGAGCGGCGGCTCCACGTACTTCGGATTTACCCTGAGCGATAACTCCACGTTCACCATGACCGACGGCCTGATCGGTCAGGAGGAACTGATCACTCCCGGCAGCACCTCTGGCGACTCCAATCTCTCCGGCAATGCCAGCGCCATCCTCAACGGGGGAACGATCGGCAACAACACCACGCTCAACCAGAGTTCCACGCTGTTTGCCAACAACATAATGGGTTACGGCAACTTCACGTTGAACGACACGTCTCAAGTCACCCTGAGCAGTGGAACGGCCCTTGGACTTAATGCCTATGGTAATAGCACCGCGATCATCAACTCGGCCACCCTGTCCGGCGAGGTTTTCTCCGGTGGATCGAGCGACTCGGTGATTGTCAACACCTCGACCATCGGCTTGGCCTTCTGCCACGGCGGCACCCTCATCATCAATCAAACGCAGAACATGGGAGTCGCCGACACCGACGGCGGCACGCTCACGGTCAATGGCGGACAGATCGCCGGTGAGGCGTCCGCCGACGATTTTTATCCCAATAGCACCGGCCCTGACCTGACCCTTAAGGGCGGAGTCGTCGTCAACGGCCAGGTTCAAGCCAGCCTGGCCGGCACCGTTGAGATCGACATCGCCCAGATCAATGGAGGCATTCAAACCAATCAAAATGGGACGGTCATCGACAATGGCGACACAATTGCTACTCCCGTCGATACTTACGACACCAGTTTGTTTGTGATGAACGGCGGCCAGTACACGGGCCAGATGACCACCCACGATGGGAGCTTCATCCAGATTAATTCCGGAACTGCCAGTTCCGTCACAGCCGCCGGATATGGCAGCACTGACACTCCCAACTCCGGCGTGCAGATTTACGGCGGAACCGTCACCACGCTCAATGCGCAGGAAACCGGGCTTGCCACTTTGTACGACGGCACAGTACAGACCGCGAACGTCAGCAGCTCCGGCGAGCTCAATTTGGCCGGTGGTCAGGTCCTCGGCACGACCACCGTCACCGATAACGGTGTTGTAAATATGTATGGCTCGACGATCGCCTCAGTCGCCGGCAATAGTCAAGGACGCTTCTTCATCTACTCCGGAACGATTACCCAGGACGTCATAATGGACGACTCTTCGCAATTTGTAATGTTCGGAGGAGAGGTTCAGGGCACAGTCTATGCCGACGACGATTCTTACGTGGAGATTGATGACGGAACCCTCGATAAAGATGTGACCGCCAATGATTTCGGCATCGTGGTGTTCGAAAACGGCAATATCACTCTTAAGGGAACTTTGACCGTCAGCGATTCAGGTCAGGCGGTACTGCGTGGCGGCAACATTGCCGGAGATGTGGATTTGCACGGCGATGCCTACGTCCAGTGCTTTGCCGGGGATATCACCGGTAACGTTTCCATCCCCGATGACACGGAAGTGGACCTTAAAGGGGCCAGCATCAACGGGAATGTCTCTCTTTCGGACAATGGAATATTCGACGTCAAAGTCGCACGTGGTGGCACCACAACCCTTTTTGGAACGCTGGATGCCAAGGACACGTCGCAGGTCAACGTCAGCCGCGGGACGCTCAGCAACAACGTGACGCTCGAGGATAAATCGCAGCTGAATATGACGGGTGGAACGATCACGGGAACCGTCACGATGTCGTTCAAGAGCTCAATGAGCATCAGCGGCGGCGCGGTCAACGGCGGGGTCATACTAAACGATGGGTCTTCACTAACCGCCACTGGCGGAACGCTTTTGTCGATTCAGGCCAACGATTCGTCGGCCGTTCAGATCAGCGGCGCACAAACGACGGCCGGCGTATCCCTTTCAGATAACGCCCAATTATCCGTGAACAGCGGCACCCTCGGCGCAGGTCTGACTGTCTCCGATTCGGCCCAGGCGCTGCTCAATGGGGGCCAGGTGGACGCAAATGTCTACGGCAATGGCAGCGGCTCGATCGACGTTGAGGGGGCAACCGTTACCGGCGACATCTTCATGAACGACAGCAGCTCGCTGATCGCCAATTCGGGAAACCTTGTCGACCTGGAAGCCGACGGAAATTCGACTGTACAGCTTGGTGGCGCGCAATTCAGCGGGTCTGCGGCAATCAACGATAATGCCCACTTTACGATGTCGGGGAATACCGAGATCAAGGGCAGCGTGAGCATTGGCGACGATGCCGTCGCAACGCTTGGAGTGGGAAAAATCGACGGAAACCTGATGTTCAATGGAGACCCCGCGGCTACTCTTCAGACCGTCATCATCGCTGGATCGATGAGCTTGAGCGACGGCGCCATGGTGACGACGACGCACGATACGACGGTGTTGAAAGATCTCGCGGTGCACGACAACTCGGAACTTACATTGGAAGGCGAGGTGGAAGGAAACCTGCTCGTCGATGGCGACGGAGACTGCAAACTCGTGGGCGGACAAATCGACGGCAGCGCGACGGTGCTCTTATCGGGCATCATCGAGGTCCGTGACGGCGGCGTGATCGGTGGGCCGCTCAACGTCGATAACAATGGATCACTCCAAATGACCGGCGGGCAAATCTCAGGACTGGTCACCCTTCAGGACAACTCCGTCAGCACGTGGGACGGCGGCCAGATCGACAATAAGATTCAACTGTTCGGCAACGCCAAGCTCTATTGGAACGGCGCGCTGCTCACTTCGGGCAGCAATTCAAACTCGGCAATGGACCCTGCCGGCCTGCTGCCCGCCGACGGCGATGACGATTCTTCGCCGATTTCCATTTATCTTTACGATAACAGTTCGTTGACGATCGGCGGCCAGAATCTTTCGGCCGAACTGATCGATGGCAATTCCGACGGCGGATTCAGCGAATATTCCCTTTCGGGGATTTTGGGGGACGGTGTCAGCTTGCCGAGCAACCTGCAGCTGTACGTGGAGAACGGAGCGACGGCGAGTTTCAATTTCGTCACCGAGGTGCCCGAACCGACCGCTTCGATGCTGATTCCACTGGCAATCGGATGTCTCTTCTGGCAACCCCGACATCTTAGCCGCCTCGCTCGTTCCCCACGAATTGAGAGTTTTTTCGATCAAGGCGGTTTTGACGCCCAAATCATGGCGACGATGCCCGCTGCGGGAAGCGTACACCATGCGCTGATAACTTCGCGCTGTTCGGTTCCGCGCCACAGAATGCAGATGTCTTGACCTGCAACTGCACCGGATTCTGCACCGAGTTACCTATCGGGTCTGGGCTTTTCGAGGCTTTTCGTATTGCTTTCGTGCCCTGTATCGCCCATTGAAATCAAACCTAGCCGAATCCTTCGAATAGGACACCTGCCCGCGTGGGATACAGCGGCCGAAAACACCCGGAGAAAACGGAATCTTCCATTTTTGCATTTTCGGAGACTCAACCATGCCCGGGCTTTCACCCGATGCGGTTGTCACGAAGATCGCCGCCGCCGGGATGGCAACAGCCGGTTTCAATCGGCCTTGCGGCAGGTCTGCTGCCGATTGCCTCGGTCGTATACAATCCGGCCGGATTCATTAATCCGGTGGAGAAGATACGCAATGGAAAACAGACAGCAGAGCGCCGAGGAAATCAATGAACTGGTGCGGGGATATCAGGCGGCGTGCGTCATCATGGCCGCCGCGGAGTTGGAGTTGTTCGATCGCATGGGCGGCCGGCCATTCACCGCCGCGCAGGCCGCGGAAAATCTGAGGACCGATTTGCGGGGAATAACGGTCCTGTTGGATGCCCTGGCCGCATTACAACTGCTTGGCAAACAGGGCGAGCGGTATGAGTTGGCGGCGAACGTGGCGGACGTTTTGACCGCCCGCGGCTCGCGCAGCATGTTGGCGATGGTGCAGCACCAGGCCACGTGCCTGCGTCGCTGGTCGCACCTGGCGGAGGTTGTCAAAACCGGCCGACCCGCGCCGCGCCAGCCCGGCATCCGCGGCGCCGACGCCGATTACGCCTCCTTTATCGAAGCCATGGACAACATCGCCCGTCCCGCGGCCGCCAAACTTATCGCCCAGCTTCCGGCGCTGAAATACCAGCATCTCCTCGACGTTGGCGGGGCTTCGGGAACGTACACGATCGCGTTTCTCCGTGCCAATCCCGCGGCACGGGCAACGATTTTCGATCTGTCCGAGGTTTTGCCCCAGGCGAAAGAACGATTGAAGAACGAAGAATTATCCGACCGCGTGGACCTGGTCGCCGGCGACTTTTATTCCGACCCGCTGCCTGGCGGTGCGGACCTGGTGTGGCTGAGCGCCATCGTGCATCAGAATTCCCGCCGGCAGAACCGGGAGTTGTTTGCCCGCATTTTCGAGGCTCTGCTGAGCGGCGGTCATGTCCTGGTTCGCGACTTCCTCATGGAACCTTCGCGGACCGCTCCCGTGGGTGGAGCGTTGTTCGCCGTGAACATGCTCGTGGCGACCGAAAAGGGCGGCACGTACACGTTCGAGGAACTCCGTGACGATTTGGCCGCGGCGGGCTTCGCCGATTTACGGATTCTGCGGCGCGACGACACCATGCATTCCATCATTGCCGCGCGAAAACCCTGAAATACCGCCCATGATCGGGCGCGATTCAGGGTCCTCCCCTCGAATCGGAGACATCCGGATGCGAACTCATGTCTGGGCATCGAGAACCGATGCGGCGGCTTGAAGACGCTGAAGAATCTGAGGGAGCCAATCCTCGTGCTCGCTCTTCATGAGGCAGGCACGCAAGCAGGTGATCTGATCGGCATCCCAATCGCGTACCGGCGCTGCCGGCTCAACCATTGCGCGGGGGAAGGTTGCCAGGGCCAGGTGCAGGTCTTGCCGCGCCGCGGCGTCGAAGAGTCGGCGGGCGCGGGTGGAGGAAATTGTCGCCGACGGTGCGCGGACAGCCCATGTTACGATGTCCAGTTCGGGCTGGAACAATGGGGCGAATCTATCCTGATTCTCAAGAGCTTGATGCAACGTCTTGGCCGCATTGCGGCAGGTTTCCAAGCCGCGCGCAAACTCGCCGCCGATTTCCAATGGAAACATCTGTAAGGTGGCCCAAAGTGCCACCGCGGCGGCGCCGGGGCGAGAGCATTCCAACGAGATTTCCCCCAAATGCAGTTGCGATGAACTGAAATACGTATAGGGTGAATCGTGGCAATAGAACCGGCCGACGGCCGGGTCGCGGAACAGCACGCATCCGCAGCCATAGGGCTGGAGGCCATGCTTGTGCGGATCGACGACGATGGAATCGGCTTGGCCGAGCAGGTCGAACGCGCGGCGCGCATGGTGATCGAGATTGCGGGCCAGAGTGAAGTAGCCGCCATAGGCGCAGTCCGCGTGGATGCGAAAATCGTTTCGCTCCCGCAATGCCAGGATTTCTGGAAGCGGATCGACGGCGCCGGCCGCGGTTGTGCCCAACGTTACAACCACAGTCCCCACCTCGCCCGATGCGATGGCTGGTTCCAGCGCCGCCATGCTCATCCGACCGCGGGCGTCGACCGGGATGCTGCGGAACGGCACGCCCAACACCGCCGATAGGCGAGCGTGGGTGTAATGCGCCTGGGCGGATGCCGCGATCGCCTTATCCGGACGCAACTGGCGCGAGATCCATAGGCCCTCAAAATTTGCCATTGTGCCGCCGCCGCACAAATGGCCTAAATGAGTATCCCAGCCAAACATTCGCGAGATCTGCGCTACCGCTTCCTTCTCCATGACCGAACTGGCTCGCCCGCCATCGAAGGCATGGTTATTCGGATTGAGCCACATCGCTAGGGCATAGGCGAGCCGGGCCACGGGATGCGGGGGTTTGAGCATCTGCCCGGCGTACAGGGGGTGATGGTAAGGATAATTGTCGCGCAGGCGCTGGGCCGTTGCCAGCAGGACTTGCCGCATCTTTTCCTGGTCGGCCGAACCATGGATCGGCGGCAAATTGGCGAAGCCTTCGTCGAGCGAAGCCAGGGCCTGCTCGAGCAGCGCGATGCTCTCATGATCAAAAGCCATGTCGTGTCGGGCCGTGATATAGGCCGTTGCCGCTTAGGTCAAGCCGGCGAACAGATCAGCACTGGGAACGGCATGGATGTGATGGCTGGCCAGCACTTGCACGGCGCGATCGGGCTCGTCGAAGCGGAAGATCATGGCCGCGTGCTTGTCCTGCCGGCCATGCACGAAGGCGTACACGTAAGCGATGCCGAGGTTCTCGCTGTCGAGCACGTCGAGCACGTCGGCCAAGCCGCCCGGGCGGTCGGGAACGTCGATGGCGATGACCTCCGCCACGTTGACGACGCACCCCGCGTCGGTCAGCACCTGCCGGGCCCGCTGCCAGTCCTTGACGATCAGGCGGAGGATTCCGTATTCGGCGGTGTCGGCGAGGTTGAGCGTGAGGATGTTGATGCCCGCGCCCGCCAACAGCCGGCAGGGCACCTTCAGCGCGCCCGGACGATTCTCAAGGAACAGCGAGAGTTGATGGAGCTTCATAAGCGTTCCCTAGACGTTAGTTCGCTGATCGAGCACGCGCTTGGCTTTGCCTTCGCTTCGCTGCAACGTGCGGAGTTGCACGAGGCGGACGGCGGCGTGAATGCCGATGGTATGTTCAATGGATTCCGCCAACTGCCGCTGGAGGGCCTCAAGCGTGCCCACCTTGTCGGAGAAAACTTCGGGCGTCACTTCGACTTGCACCTCGAGGTGATCAAGCCCCTTGTGGCGCGTCAGCACGATCTGGTAGTGGGGCAGGGTGCCCCGCGCCCCCAGCAGCGCCGCCTCGATTTGCGACGGGAAGACGTTAACTCCGCGCACGATGATCATGTCGTCGCTGCGCCGGCCGATGCGTTGGATTCGCCGGAGGGTCCTGCCGCACGGACACGGGCCGGCGATCATGCGCGTGATGTCGCGCGTGCGGTAGCGGATCATCGGCATCGCCTCCTTGCTGAGCGTGGTCAGCACCAGTTCCCCCTCCTGGCCTTCTTCCAGCACCCGGCAAGTCTGGGGGTCGATGATCTCGGGGTAGAAGTGATCCTCAAGGACGTGCAGGCCGTTCTGGCAGGCGCATTCGATGCCGACGCCTGGACCGATGATCTCCGTGAGCCCATAGATATCGAAGGCGCGGATGCCGGAATCCTCCTGGATGCGCTGCCGCATGGCATCCGACCAGGGCTCGGCGCCGAAGATGCCGGCCCGCAGTGCGCGGGGGTTGACGCCCAACTCGCGCGCCCGCTCCAGCAGATGGACGAAATAGCTGGGCGTGCAGCAGATGACGGTGACGCCGAAATCATTCATCACCATGATCTGCCGTTCGGTGTTGCCGCCGGAGATCGGGATGACGGTGGCGCCCAACGTCTCGGCGCCGTAGTGCACGCCGAGGCCGCCGGTAAACAGGCCGTAGCCATACGCGTTCTGGATGACGTCGCCGCGGTGAACGCCGCAGGCTGCGAAGCAGCGCACGATCGCCTCGGTCCAGACGTCCAGGTCCTGGCGTGTATAGGCCACGACGATCGGCTTGCCCGTCGTGCCGCTGGAGGCGTGCAGGCGCACCACGTCTTCCATGGGCGAGGCAAAAAGACCAAACGGATAGCTGTCGCGCAGGTCCGACTTGACCGTGAACGGTAACTGGGCCAGGTGTTCCAGGCTGCGCAGGTCTTCCGGCATCAGCCCGCGATCCTGCATTCGTTGTCGAAACAGGGACATGCGCTGGTACGAGCGGTTCACGCTGGCGCGCAGCCGACTCAACTGGAGCTCGCGCAAGCGGTCGACCGGCAAATAGTCGGGCGCGCTGGCCGTGTGAAACCCTCCCGCGCAATCGTTCCAGAGCCGTTGCATTTTGTGCGTATCCTATCTTGCGGCCTGCCCGTCCGCCTCGGCGCGCTGCCGCGCCAGGCGAATTCCTGTTTCGAAGGCCTGCGCATTAGCCTTATGCCACTTGGCGTCGAGGTTGGCCTCGATCGCTTCCCGCCAGTGGCGCGGCTCGATGGGCAGTCGCCAACTGAGCGCGCCCAGCAGGGCCATGTTAACGTTCTTGCCTGGCGCCGGCGCCGCCTCGCCCACCAGCGACGGCTCGATCAGCACGCCGCCATCACGCAGCAGCGGCATCACGTTGGCCACCTGGTCGGACGCCAACACGACCAGGTAATCGGCTTCGCCCGCGGGCACCATCGGGCTGAGCACTTCCTTGCCGAACCGCACGTCGCTGGAGACGGAGCCACCGCGTTGGCTCATGCCGTGGATCTCCGCTTTTTTCACGTCAAACCCGGCTCGGCATGCCGCGTCCGCCAGGATGTCGGACGCCTTGATCACGCCCTGGCCGCCCAGCCCGCAAACGATCACGTTGGTCACCTCGCTACGCCGGCTCATGCGCGCACTCCTGGCAGGCTTGGGCTTCCTGCTCGTACCTGCGGATTTTCCCCGCCGCCAGGATGCACGGCCTGCGGGAAATGATCACCGACAGCTCGTTGCGCGAGAGCCGATCCATCAGCAGCTTCTCGAATCCCGCCGGGTCGGCGCTGGCGTCCATCACGTCCACGTGATGCACGCCCACCGCTTTGCAGACGTCTTCGATTTTCACGCGGTTGGTCGGCTCGTGCCCCAGCTTTCGGCCGGTGGCGGGATGCTCCTGCTGCCCGGTCATCGCCGTCGTGCCGTTATCGAGGATCAGCAGCACATGGCCGGTGACAGGCGGATTGTACACCATTTCCACCAGCCCGGTGATCCCGCTGTGCATGAACGTCGAATCGCCGATGACGCTGACCACCCGCCGAGCCTCGGCCTCCGGCAGCACGTGCCGCAGCCCCAACCCCACCCCTAGACTCGCCCCCATGCACAGTTGGGTGTCCATCGCCTCCAGCGGCGGCAAGGCTCCCAGCGTATAGCAGCCGATGTCGCCCGCCACAATGCAGTTGAGCTTGCGCAGCACGCAAAACGGAGCGCGATACGGGCAGGCGGCGCACAACTCCGGCGGCTTGCCCTTCAGCGGCGCGGCTTCGGGCGAGACATCGCCCGCCACGATCCGCCGAACCCGCGTGACGTTGAGTTCCCCAAAGCGGTACATCTCCGGTTTGGATTCGACGCGAACCCCGGCGGCGCGGATCGCGTCGGCCAGGTATGGATCGCCTTCCTCTATCACCAGACATCGATCCACCCCCGCGACGAACTGCCGGATCAACCTGATCGACAGCGGATAGGTCACCCCGAGCTTGAGCATGCTCGCCGCGGGGCTGGCCTCGCGAGCGTGCAGGAACGTCACACCCGAGGCAATGATTCCCAGGCCGCGCTCGCCCTCGATCACCTGGTTGAGCGAACACTCCTCGCTCCACTGTTCAATCTCCGCCAGCTTTTGCCGCAGCCGGCGATGCGCTGGCCGCGCGTGCGCCGGGATCATGACCCGCCAGGGAATGTTGCGCTCGAAGTGGGTCGGGGAACCGTTCCGCTTTGCCTGGCGATGACGCAGGATCGACTTGCCATGGCAGACTCGCGTCGTCATCCGCAACATGACCGGGATGCGCCATTTCTGCGAAAGCTCGAACCCCGCCAACGTCAGGTCATAGGCCTCCTGCGAGTCGGCCGGCTCGAGCATCGGTACGCCGGCCGCGACCGCGTAGCGCCGGTTGTCCTGCTCGTTCTGGCTGGAACTCATCCCCGGATCATCCGCCGACACCAGTAGCAGCGCCCCGTCGATGCCGCTGTAAGCAACCGTGAACAGAATGTCGGCGGCGACGTTGACGCCGACGTGCTTCATCGTCACCAGCGCCCGCGCCCCCGCGAATGCCACGCCGACCGCCACCTCCAGAGCCACCTTTTCATTGGGCGCCCACTGCGCCCTTCCGCCCTGTGCATCCATCACTTCAAGGATTTCAGTGCTGGGCGTGCCGGGATATCCCGTGCCCAGCGCCACGCCGGCATCCAGCGCCGCCATGGCGACCGCTTCGTTGCCGCTCACCAGCGTGCCTGTCCGCAAGCTCATGATCCTTCCTTCTCGCTCTGTGGGTCGGCGCCCGCGACGGCGGCGCTCAACCAAGCCGGAGGACGCATGGGCTTGCCCGCGCCATCGGTGATCGCGTGAACGGTGTAGCCCTCCACGACCGGCTGCCCGCCGTGCGCGTGGGCAATGCTCACGTTGAACCGCAGCCGAGCCTTGCCGCTGAATTGCGCCGTCGTGCGTAAACAGAGCAGATCATCATATCTCGCCCTGCCCAGGTATTTCACGTACGCCTCCACCAGCGGCAGCAGCACTCCCCGCTGTTCCATCTGTGCATAGGACACGCGGCAGGCGCGCAGCGATTCCGTCCGCGCGCACTCGAACCACTCCAAGGCGCGGGAGTTATAGAAAGTGCCCATCTGGTCCGTCTCGCTGTATCGGACCCGCAAGTTCATCTCATGCCGCAACATCCGCCGACCTCGCCCTCTCATCCTTCGATGGAATGATAGATAGTGGAATCATACGGAAATACAAGGACAAATGCGCGTCCGCCGTCTTCAGGGGCGACGACTTCGATTCATCGGGGGGGTGAACTTATGCCTGGATGAGAGATACGGCAGGACGTCTACAGCTTTTCCGCTTTTTCGTACACGACCATTTCGTCCTTTCCGCGAAGATCGGCGGGATGATAGCGGGGGATGGGAAGCTTCAACTGCTCGAACCTCACCGGCGCGACCTTTTTGTCAACGAGCCCAACGGCAACCGCCACCCCATAGATGATGGCCTCCGGGCGCGGCGGACAACCGGGGATGTAAAAGTTCACGGGCAGCACCGTCTCCACGGGGCCGAGAACGGCATAGGTGTCGTGCCAGATTCCGCCACCACACGCGCATGAGCCGATCGCGAAGACCAGCTTGGGCGCCGGCATCGCCTCGTAAGCGCGGCGCAACGCTTGCGCGGTGGATCGCAACGCGGGGCCCTGGCAGAGCATGACATCGGCATGC
>Ga0181538_10004256_pt1 | contig 13481 bp, 9 predicted proteins | sample PEATcosm2014_Bin_40_FD_119773 | JGI IMG/M metagenome (GOLD analysis project Ga0181538, IMG submission 119773) | Peatland microbial communities from MTU Mesocosm Facility, Houghton, MI, USA - PEATcosm2014_Bin23_30_metaG | ecosystem: Environmental > Terrestrial > Soil > Wetlands > Peat | place...
GAATCCTTACATTCCTGCGTTGATGCTTGGGCTGGTGGCTGTCGTCTGGATTTATGAACTCCTCTATGAATCAAGATTCCGGGAGCTTCTCAAGAGCAGTATCGTCCGTGTCGGCGCGGCAGTATGCATAGTACTCTACCTGTGTGTGTGTTCTTCCGGTGGAGGGGCGTTCATCTACTTCCAATTCTGATATGGACACCTCATCACTCGCGGCCAAGCCTCCTGCAGCGCCACCGGTTCCGGCTGGCAAAGAGGTGCCCTTCGGCGTCAACGAGGTGCGGCTGACTGCACGGCAGTGGTTCGCCACATTCGTCATCCTTGGGCTGGTCGCGCTGTTGACGCCCCGGGTTTGGAACCGCATCCAACGTTTCGATACCGGGCCTGATTACCGGATCCCCTACGATCTCAGCAAAGACTACTGGCTTTACGAACAGCGGTTGGGCCAGGTGGCCAAACCCGGCGTGATCGTTGTCTTGGGCGACTCTGTTGTTTGGGGTGAATACGTGTTGCCGAATGGCACGTTGTCCCACTTCCTGAACCAGCAAGCGGGCCAGCCAGATCGATTTATCAACGGGGGTATCAACGGGCTGTTCCCACTCGCGGAGGAGGGCCTAATCAACTACTACAGCGGGCCGCTCCGCCACCAGAAAGTGATCGTGCACTGCAACCTGCTTTGGATGACAAGCCCGAAGGCCGACCTCAGCACCGAAAAGGAAGATCAGTTCAATCATTCCCGGCTCGTGCCGCAGTTCTCTCCGTGGATCCCTTGCTACAAGGCGGATGCCAACGAGCGCTTGAGCGCGCTCGTGCAGCGGGAGGTCGGTTTTTTACAGTGGGTTGGGCATTTGCAAGACGCGTATTTCGGCCAGAAGAGCATCCTGAGTTGGACCCTCGAAGATGATGGCGGCAATCCGCCGCGTTACCCAAACGCTTACCGGAACCCGCTGGCGCAAATCTCGCTGACCGTTCCTTCCGCCCCGGCAGACGACCCCCAGCGTGGGCCGAAGAGTCCGCGGCACAGAGCCTGGTCCACTGGTGGCCAAGGAACGACTCGCTTTGAATGGGTGGACCTCGACTCATCCCTCCAGTGGCGGGCCTTCCAGCGCATGATCCGTCAATTGCGAGGCAGAGGGAACGACGTGCTGGTCCTGCTTGGGCCGTTCAACGAACACCTCCTGGCGGAGGATAACCGGCCGGCATGCCAGAAACTCAGGAATGGCATCGCGGCCTGGCTGGCGCAAAACCAGATCCCTGCGGTGGTGCCTGAGGTTTTGCCCAGCGAGCTGTATGCCGACGCCAGCCATCCGCTGACGGAGGGATACGAACTGCTGGCCAAGCGCATTTACACCGCCGAGAGCTTCCGGAAGTGGCTGGAATGATCTCACAAGATGACTGCGCGGATTCGAGCGTTAGGTTCTGTGCCCACCGACCATAACCGCCGTGATCAGTCGGTGATAGAGGTAGGGAGCGTCACTCCGTGCGCGCCGGGTAACCGCAGGCCAGGACGGCGCGCACGGAGTGACGCGCCCTACCCGCCTCCACTGAGGCATTACGGACCGCCTCACTTTCACCTTGCTTCAGCCCTGGAATACAAAAAGTATCTTTCAGAAAGGCTCTAATGATACATACTGAGAAAAGACTCTGTGCCCGTCGGTTTGGGAGATCTGCAGCAGGGGCAGCGGCGGTAATCTTGTCTGTGGGCTTGCTTTTGGCCAGTCCTGGCGCGGCTGCGGGGCAGAATCTGCTGAAGAATCCTGGTTTCGAAGATGCGGCCTCGGGTGCAGACACCCTTCCAAGCTGGGCCACCGGGGCCGATAGCATGGGCAAAGCCGTGCTCACGGATAAGGGGGCTCACGCGGGCCAACATGGCGTCGCCATCCCGGCGCACAGCACGGTGGAACAGAAGGTCGGCGCGGCCGCACCCGGAGCTTACGTGGCCCGGTGCTGGGTCAAGTCCGAAGCCGAGCAACCGGTCACCCTGCTGCTCCAGGATTCCGACCGACCGTGGGCGGCGTACACTTGCTCTGAAATCAAGGTGCCCCGCGACCAATGGGTGCAGCTCGAGGCTTTCTGTGCCCTGGACCGGAATGGCAGCCTGACTCTCACGCTGGGCGGCATGTCGAAGGAATTCCAATTCTACCATGGCGTAGCCGAGGAAATGGGAGCACCGATTGTAGCCGACGATTTCGAGCTAATCCGTTACGAGCCTAAACCGCTTGCAGGGCTCGCGCCACTGGCTGTGTGGGACGCAAAGAAGGAACTGCCTTCCTTGATTGAGTGGTCGACTAAGGACCAGTGGGCCAAGGTTGAGAGCCCAACACATACTTTTGCCGGTACTCCTGTGATCCTGGGCCGGCATTTGGCGGGCGCTGTGCGCAAAGACGACGGTGGGCTGGTGATCTCCTCAGCGCAAGCAGGCGGGCTCAAGCCGCGATGCGTGATCGTTCCCTCCATTGCCCTCCCGGCTCCTAAATGCACACTGGTGCAAGCAAATGGTCGGACGGGCGTTCGAGTTGGCTCCGAGGCGGGGGACCGCTCCTACATCGCTTGGTTCACACCCAAGGGCTTGATCAGCGTGGAAGCGAATCAGGTGCCGCAGTTCCAAGTGCGGGACTGCCGGCTGCGCTATGGCCTTCTGCCGTCTTTCGTCGGTACGGACCTTTGCTACGCCCCGCCGAAGCTGCAAGGTGCGAAAGACCTCTGCATCCCATCCACCCAGTGGTTTGTCGGGCTGGTGGACGGCAACGACAGCATGCTCGTTGCCGTGTGGGAGTCAGGCTCGCAGGCGGTTTCGCTGGGCCTGTCGGGCGAAGGGGAACATCGCCTGATTGATTCGTTGTCGATTGCTACGGAGAAACACGGCTTCTCGCTATCATTTGTCGAGCACGCTAGCCTCTGGCACCAAGAAGCGCTGAAGGAAGATTGGCTCGGTGAATACGTCCCGATCGGATGGGAGCGCCCGTTCCCGGCCCGCTGGATAGGTCAGTTTTTTGTGACTCCCGGAGGCGAACCGACGTTTCGCGAGCCGTATATGGACTACTCGTTCCCGATTGCTGATGCCAAGACGAGGATGTGGGGCGTCTGGTTCGAGGATTGGAACCATTATCCCTTCTTTTTCGATGGACCGCATACTATATTCCATTTTGAGAAGACTTTCATCCCCACCGGCGAAGCGCTGATCTACTTCCTCCAACCGGCGGCGGCCGATCTCTATTCGCCGTGCGAGATTGTGGAGCAGGCTCTGGGGCAAGAGAAGGCGGCGGCGTTGTTCGATTTTGACGCCAACCGGCTCAGGAGACTGAGGTATTCCACCCCCGACCAGTTCCAATACGACCGGCCTGTCTGCGCCACGACCACCCGCCTTTCGAAGATCAAGCAGGAGGAAAAAGCAACCGTCGGGGTGGATCTGGCTACCCACCTCTATGAATTCATCCGGGAGATTAGGGGCAGAGTCGATCAATACGGTGCCTTCTTCGGTCAGGTCAAAGGCTACCTTGCCGGCGAAAAGACAGCGCATCCGGAGCTGGGGGGTTATGTTACCGAGCTGGAAAGGATGGTCGCCGAGGCTCAATCCAAGTCCCAGGAGATCTATGCCACGCCGCTATCGTCGGTGCAGAACAAGACTGATGCCATGAAGAAGCTCTTGCAGGAGGGCAAGGGCGATGGTTTCGATTGCGGCGACCTCGACGTGAGGGACACCGCCGGCTCGCAGGACGACCTTTGCCGCCACTACAACCGGCTGGTCATGAGGCTGGCGCAAACGGCGGCGTTGAAATGCGGCGATTCGCCTCAAAAGGCGGTTATCGCCAAGCACATCTGGGATCAATCGCGCGCGGTCCTGCGGCAGCCCACGCGTTGGGAGTCGCGGCGCACGTTGTACTTTTTTGAGCCCTAGCTGCCACGTTACTAGCATGCACTTGAAAACTGATGCTGAGCGCGGATCAGGGCGTAGAGACGGGTCTGGAATTGGGCGCATCAAGGCACCGGCACGGGCCTGCACAGGGGCGGCGGGCATCCTGCCGGCAGGAGAGCCGGGCGGCTCGATGGGCGGAATCGCTGGTCGGATTGCCTGGACCTCGATGACTTCGGACGCAGGTCCAGGTGGCAAGATGCCACCATCTACGGCAGGCAGGATGCCTGCCGCTACGGGGCGGGGGTGTCATTCGCCTTTTGGATGCTCTTGGCGGTCTTTGGTGCCGTGGCCGTTTGAGCATATTGTCTCTCGATTGTGGTCTAAGCGTGGGAGATTGTTCGCCAGCGCGCTTGCGGCGGTGGTGCTGGCGGGTTGTGGTCGGCAAGCCGAGGAGCCGCAGAGTGCGAAGACACAAGTCATCAAAACTCGGTGCGGCATGGATATGGTGGCCATCCAGGCTGGCCAATTCACCATGGGGGTGAGCGAAGGCCCTATCGACGCGAAGCCGGCGCATGAGGTCAAACTGAACGGCTTTCTCATGGATCAGCACGAGATCACGCAGGAAGTTTATGAGGGCGTCACTGGCAAGAACCCTTCCCGGCGCAAGAATCCTAAGAACCCGGTAGAGCAGGTCACTTGGACGGCCGCGGTGAAGTTCTGCAATGCGCGGTCGATGCAGGAAGGCCTGACGCTCTGCTATAACACGAACACATGGGAGTGCGATTTCGCGGCCAACGGTTACCGGCTGCCGACCGAGGCGGAGTGGGAGTACGCCTGCCGGGCTGGCACCCAAAGCCGTTTCTATTTTGGGGAGAATGCCGGCGAACTGAAATCGTTCGGGTGGTTCGAGGGCAATTCGCAGGCCAAGCCCCACCCGGTTGGGCAGCGGAAGCCAAATGCCTGGGGGCTCTATGATATGGCTGGGAACGTGTGGGAATGGTGCAACGATTTCTACGGCGCCAAGTACTACCGGGACAGTCCCGTGGACAATCCCCGCGGCCCCAAGCAAGGCGAGAAGCGGGTATTGAGAGGCGGCGCGTGGTCGAGCAGCGCGGGCAATTGCACATCCTGGGTGCGAAACTGCGACGAGGCGGGTCTGACTGACGTGTGTCTAACCATGGATTCAAACGGATTCCGCTGCGTGCGCAGGAAATGATCGGGGTGAGCGGCGGCTGCGGCTGGCCATTCGCGGAGCCTCCCCACCGGCCGCGGCGAACTTTTGTAAGGCTACTGTCGCATCGGGACTTGAACTGCTCTAACTTGGTCCCATGGCGAAGGGTGCACAGTCGATGAGCAAGCCACGAGGAGGATCAGTGGCGCGGCTGATGATTTGCCTTGTTCTGACAACCGCATCGGCGGGAGGGACGCGCCTTGCGGGTGCCCCCAAGGAGGCTCCGCGCGACTTGAAGACGGGGTTTCTTTATGGCGACATCTATCTGAAGCACGAGACTGGGTCGGGTCACCCGGAGAGGCCGGAGCGCCTGACGGCCATCGTGGCTAGGCTGAAGCAGAAGGGGTTGCTCAATGAACTCGTCGCCCTGAAACCGGTCCCGGCCTCGACAGATTGGCTTCGCGCGGTCCACACCCAGGAATACATCGAGCGGGTCAGGAAGGATTGCCAAGGTGGGACCGGGTATGTGGATTCTCCGGATTCGCCCGCCTCGGCTGATTCGTACCAGGTGGCGCTAAACGCCGTGGGTGGGGTGCAATCGGCCATCGACGCCGTGATAGAGGGGAAGATACGGAACGCCTTTTGCGCGATTCGCCCGCCGGGCCACCACGCGACGAAGGACAAGGCGATGGGGTTTTGCTTCTTCAACAACGTGGCCATCGCCGCGAAGTACATTCAGCAGAAGCACAAGCTGGCCAGGGTGCTGATCGTGGATTGGGACGTCCACCATGGCAACGGGACGCAGGCGATTTTCGACGAGGACCCTACGGTCTTCTATTTCTCGGTTCATCAATCACCTTTCTATCCCGGGACGGGCAGCGCGGGGGATAAGGGAGTGGGCAAGGGCCTCGGATCGAAGATGAGCGTGCCGCTCCCGGCTGGTTCGGGCGACGCCGAGTACAAGAAGGCATTCGAGGAACGATTGAAACCGGCAGCGGCGGCCTTCAAGCCGGATTTCGTGCTCATATCGGCGGGGTTCGATGCCGCTAATGGCGATCTGCTGGGCGGGATGAAGGTCACGCCCCAGGGCTACGCGGAGCTGACCCGCATCGTCCAGGGAATCGCCGAGGCGTCCTGCAGTGGCCGGCTGGTCTCGATGCTTGAGGGAGGCTACAACACGGAAGCGTTAGCAGCATCCGTCGAGGCCCATGTGCGTGTCCTGATGGGCAGCGCGGCGCCGTAACCCGCATCTCACATTTGGGCGGCTGGTGGCCAGAGCCCAATGGGTTAGAATTCGCTATAACCCCCTTGCCGCATGCTCGTTTTGGCTCGATTGAACGTTATAACGGCTCACGTGTCTATTAAGGCGTTAGGTTTGTTGGTTTAGTTAGTGGTTTCACAGGTGTGATCGTAGGCCCCCCTCCGGTCACGCCTGTTTTATGTACCCCATTTTGCGCTTGCGCCGTCAATCGGGCGTCGTAGCGTGTGCCGCGTACTCTTGAGCTCAGCCCCTGCACTAGTTGTTTTGGCCGCTGGCATCGGCGCCCGTTACGGCGGATTGAAACAGATGGATCCCGTCGGACCGGGCGGCGAGGCGGTATTGGACTACGCGGTCTTTGACGCAAAGCGGGCGGGTTTTGGCAAGTTCATCTTCGTCATCCGCAAGGAGATCGAGCCGGATTTCCGGCAGCTCTTTGGCCGCCGTTTTGCGAGACACGTCAACGTTGATTACGCTTTCCAAGCGCTCGATATGGTGCCGGCGGGGCGCTACGTGCCCCCCGGCCGCCAGAAACCGTGGGGCACTGGTCACGCTGTGTTGTGCGCCGCCGCGGCGCTAGACAGGCCCTTCGCTGTCATCAACGCGGACGACTTCTACGGCACGGAGTCCTTCCGCGTGCTCGCCCGGTTCCTGACGCAGTCGGCTCCTGCCAACCCAAATCATTTCGCGATGGTAGGTTTTCAATTGGATCGGACGCTGTCGGAGCATGGCACAGTGGCGCGCGGTCTCTGCCAGACCGACACGGAGGGGTACCTGACCTCGGTCGAAGAACTGACTGCCATTGAGAGGCAGCCTGGCGGCATCCGGAACAAGGAGCCTGACGGGAATTACCGGGACCTGACCGGCCAGGAGATCATCTCGTTGAATTGCTGGGGGTTCTCGATGGGGCTGTTCGACGGGCTACGCCGTCAGTTCGGCGAATTTCTGGACCGGAACGAGGGCAGCCCTAAGGCGGAGTTCTATCTGCCAACGGCAGTCAACACGCTTATCCGCGAAGGGCGGGCACGGGTGAAGGTGCTGCCGACGCCGTGCCATTGGTTTGGCGTGACTTATCGCGAGGACCGACCCGTAGTGATGGAAGAAATCCGGGCACAAATCCGCGCGGGCGAGTATCCGGAACGGCTCTGGATCTGAGGCGACCTATCACACGTGACCGAAAGCCAGCAGTCTTCCGCGCGGGCTCAGTGGGTGGGCATGCTAAGGCCAATAGCGCGCTCGAGGCGGGCGCGGGCGACCGAATAATCGCGCAAAGCCTGGATTTGGGTGGTGCGGGCTTCGGTGAGGGCGGTCTGCGCGCTAAGCACGTCCAGTTGTGTCCCGGTGCCCGCTTCACTGCGCGCCCGGGCCAGGCGCAGGGCTTCCTCGGCTTCCTCCTGGACTTTCTCCTGCGACTTGAGGACTTCGTCGGCCTCGATGAAATTGGAATACGCGGTGCGCACTTCCAGCTCAATGCGGCGGCCCGTGTCATCCAGATCAACCGCAGCCCGTTCGTAGAGCGCGGTGGCCTCCATCACCTTGCCCTTGGTGCGGCGTCCGTCGAAGAGACTCCAGTTCAACTGGAGGCCGGCAATAAAGCCGTTTCTCACATCGGCGATGTCCGTGCTGAGGATGGAGTTGTGGACGTCATAGCCGCCAAAGGCTTGGAGGCTTGGTTTGTAGGTTGATTTGGCGTTGACGATGTCCTCGTTCCGCAACGCCTGGGTCTTGCGCAACGCTCCGAGCTCCGTGCGCCGCTCCAGCGCGAGCATAATCGCCTGGGGCAGCTCGATCTGATAGGGGACGGCTTCGAGCTTGCCTGCGAGGGTCAGCGGGATGTCCTCGACGAATTCCTTGGGCACATTGAACCCGAGCTGGTTGACGAGGTTGTTCTTTCCAATGCGGTAGCTGTTGCGGGCGCGAATCAATTTGGGGCGCGCGTTGGCCAGCTCGACCTCGGCGCGAAGGACGTTGAAGCGTGGAACCGTTCCGGCGTCGTAGCGCCGGGTGGTATCACCCAGCTCGTTGGTCAGCAGCGCGACCGAGGCCTCCTGGACGGTGATTTGCTGCAAGGCCAGCAGCACGTCGTAGTAGGCAACCTGCACCTCGACGACGGTATTGGCCACTGCCGTTTGGTAATCCAGCAGGGAGCGCTCTTCGGTGAGACGGGCGACGCGGAGGGCCGAGAGAACGCGTCCACCTTCGTAAAGGGATTGCACCAGCTTCATCTGCGTGACCCAATTTTGGTCGTTGCCAAACGTGAAAATGGGAGTGGCAACCCGATCTACGTCGTTGGGTTGGGCCGCGGAGTAGCTGCCGTCGAGATTGAGTTTGGGAATGGCGACGGCACGAGTCTGAATGACTACCCCTTGCACGGCTTCCAGGTCTTTCTGGGCGCGCAGAATATTGGGATTACGCTGCAACGCCAGGTTGACCGCGTCCGCAAGCGAGAGCGGCTGGGGGATGAAGTGGTTCGTGTCGGACACGGAGGCGGATGCGGGGAGCGGCCGGACTGAAACCAACAGGCAAGCAAGGGCGAGGCAAGGCAGGGCAAAGGGCAAGGGCTTGGCCGGAGAAGCCCGAAGGCCGAAACCCGAAGACCGAGAGAAGGCCGAGGACCGAAACCCGAAGAGGCCGCGCACCATGGCTGGAGCACGGAGTTTTCGGGGGCTGAGCCTTGCCGGCAAGAGCCTTGTGCGTGGGTTCATAGCTGTGGCTGGGAGGAGACTGGGTCCTCCGGCCTTCGGATTTGGCCGGTTGACTCCAACGAAAGCATCGAGGGAGCATTTAATTGCTTCCTGCTCTTTCACTTCATTGGTTTTCATGTTCACGCACATCGGAGTTGCAGGCGATGGTTTAGCATTTTATGGATTGAGGGCATATACTAAAGTTTCTGCATGGCCTGGCTGCTCGAAAGACTTGAACGGCGTTCGCAACCCTTCCTGGTGCTCGCCGGGTTGGCGGTTCTCGTGGTGATCGGCCTCATCGATTACGTGACGGGGTTCGAGATGCTGTTCTCCGTGTTCTACCTGCTGGAGGTGGGGTTGGCGGCCTGGTTCGTGGGGAGGGGCTTCGGCCTGCTGATGTCGGTGTTGAGTGTTCTCGTCTGGATCGGCGGTGACTTGGCCGCCGGGGCCCGCTACTCGAATCCCTTTATCCCGGCTTGGAACGCGCTTATCCTGATGGTGTTCTACTTTATTGTCGTCTGGCTGCTCACGAACCTGCGCGCGCTCCACCGGGATCTGGAGGCCAGAGTCCGCCAGAGAACGCTGGCCCTGACACGAGAGATGGCGGAGCGGCAGCGCCTGGAGGAGGAGATCCTGCGGGTCAGCGAACGGGAGCAGCGCCGAATCGGCCACGATCTTCATGACAGCTTGTGCCAGCACCTGACGGGCACGGCGCTGGCCGGGCAGGTGCTGGGCGAACGCTTGGCCGCGAAGTCGTTGCCTGAAGCCGCTGATGCGGGCAAAGTGGTGGAGCTGGTGGAGGAGGGAATTACGTTGGCGCGCAACCTGGCGCGGGGGCTGTATCCCGTGGAGATGGAAGCCGAAGGTCTGATGGCCGCCTTCCAGGAGCTGGCAGACAACATAACCAAAGGGGCTCGGGTCCACTGTGTTTTTGAGTGTGATGCGCCGGTCCTGATGCACGACGATGCTGCGGCAACGCACCTTTACCGCATCGCGCAAGAAGCGATCCGCAATGCGATCCAACACGGCAAACCAAAGCGCATCGGCATCACATTGGGGGAACAAAACGGCCTGATTACGCTGACGGTGGAGGACGACGGGACCGGATTGCCGGAGACCGTGCAAGAGAGCGGCGGGCTGGGCATCCGGATCATGGCGCACCGAGCCGCCATGATCGGAGGCTCGTTTGCGATTGAGCCAGCGCCGACCGGCGGTACCATTGTGACTTGCGCGATTCCCATAGCCTCCCCAACCTCACAAACACTACCAGCAGCAACCCCATGACACCAGATACTGCCATCCAATCCAAGAGCGTTTTTCTCGTGGACGACCACCCGCTGGTGCGGGAATGGTTGACCAACCTGATCAATCAGCAGTCGGGTCTCCGGGTCTGCGGCGAAGCCGAGAGCGGGCCACAGGCCAGGGAGCGAATCCTTGCGCTGAAGCCTGATGTCGCGGTCGTGGACATCGCCCTCAAAGACTCCTCCGGCATCGAACTGATTAAGGACCTCAAGCAGTCCTGCCCGGAGGTGGCCGTGCTGGTCCTCTCTATGCACGAGGATTCCCACTATGCGGAGCGGGCGCTGCGGGCCGGGGCCCGAGGCTACATCATGAAGCGGGAGACAGCCACCAAGGTGATCATGGCCATTCGGCAGGTGTTGGCAGGCAAGCTTTACATGAGCGAGAGTCTGGCTGCAGCGATGGCCGCGCAATTCGTCACCGGCAAGGCGCTGGCAACCGGCTCCCTGGTCGAGCAACTCAGCGATCGCGAGTTGGAGGTGTTTGGACTCCTTGGCGACGGGCGGGGCACGCGCCAGATTGCCGAATCTCTAGGCGTAAGCATCAAGACGGTCCAAGCCTATTGTGCTCGGATCAAGGAGAAACTCAGCCTTGCTAGCGCCACCGAACTGGTCCGGGAAGCAGTGCGTTGGCGCGAGAGTGCCGATAAATAAGGGGGTTTGTCCCACAGGTTGATCCCGTAGTTCTCCAAGAGGACGGCATCGGCAAACCCCCTTGGGATTGGCCTGTTCGCTGTTTCCGATGGAAGGGTTACTGGGCGTGCCTAAAGGATCACGCTCCCACCGGCGCCTCGGCTCTGGCCGTTTACCCGTCTCCCGCATCTCGGCGACCTATCCGAACCCAGTTTGGCGCCCCAAACCGCCGAGCCTCTGGCCCCCTCTCCCTCCAACCCTGCGCCAGGCGGCAGCCCCTCCGTAGTCTCATAGGAGTCTCGCCGTAGTACCTCTTATCCCCGATAAGAGGTACTACGGCGAGACTCCGGTGGGGCTACGGAGATGAGCGGGCGGTAGGGGACGCTGTTCCCCCCATTACCCAGGAAACAGGAGCAAGTTGTTGATTATGAGCGGGATGCCACTTCCAGGCTCAGTGGTGTCCCTCAGAGGGACAGGAGTTTCCTCCGAACAACGAAGAACCCTTACGAGAGATTTAGGCGATGCCCTACAAGAGAATTATACCCCGCCCAATAGACCTGAATTCGCCGGCCGCTATCGTAAAGGCGGGTAAACGAAAGCCTGCTGAGTCGCTCGTGTGGTCTCATGCGAGCGCAAAGCCGGCTCAGGGCCGGCCTCGGGTTTGGCCACGTTGGTTGTCGCGCACTACATGGGGCACGAGATCAGAATCGCTTGAATTTACGATGAAAAGCACATCACAGCTTGGCAGGAGAGCAACCGCGGTGGTTGTGACGCTGGCTGGTATTATTTGCGCAGCGATCCTTATGAAATCCGGGTCTGGCCAGCCCGCCCCGACACGCGCGACGAAGGGACCAGGTTCAGCTTCCAACGCCACCCAATCCGAAACGACCGTGGATTTGTCTCCTGGGCAATTGAGCGCGATCAAGATCGAACCGGTGGAAACTCACCTTTTCCCGGTTGAAAAAGAGGCAGTCGGCACAATCAGTTTCGTTGACGACCTTTCGGTTCAGGTCTTCCCTCCTTATCAGGGAAAGCTGATTAAGACTTTCGTCGAACTGGGTGACGAAGTTCAAAAAGAACAGCCGCTCTATACGATTGACAGTCCGGACCTCATCCAGGCCGAATCAACTCTGATCGGGGCCGCGGCAACCCTTGATCTGACCAGCAAAGAGCTGGCGCGCGCTAAGGACCTCTACGGAACCAACGGTGTTTCCGAACGCGAGATGGAACAGGCCACCTCCGATCAGCAAACGGCGGATGGCGCGCTCAAAGCCGCGCGCGATGCTGTCCGTGTCTTCGGCAAGACGGAGTCTGAAATCGGGCAAATTGTGGCCACGCGCAAGATCGACCCGGCGCTGGTCGTGCGTAGCCCTTTGACGGGTGAGGTGACAGCCTACAACGGGCCGCCTGGTCTTCTGGTGCAGCCGGGGACCGCGCCGGCCCCTTTCTCGGTCGCCGACACTTCGCTCAAGTGGATGCTGGCGAACGTCACCGAAAGCGACAGCCCGCTCTTCCACGTGGGCCAGCCTGTTGAAGCCAAGGTGATGGCCTATCCGGGGCGCGTGTTTACGGGCAAGATATCCAAGATCTACGCGATGGTGGATCCAAACACCCATCGCGTAACCGTCCGCTCTGAGATAGCAGACCCCAACCATGAGCTACGGCCCGGAATGCTGGCCAATTTCGTGATTCGAGTACAGGACCCGGTCGAAGCAGTGGCCATCGCGATGGCCGGGGTAGTTCGAGAAGGCGATGGCACGATGGCGGCCTGGGTGACGACTGACCGCCACCGTTTTTCGGAACGCATCGTCAAGCTTGGCCTGCAACGCGATGGCCGGTATCAGGTCCTCGAAGGCTTGCAGCGCGGAGAACTGGCCGTGGCCGATGGGGCGGTATTCCTCAGCAACATGCTGCACGCCCCGCCGACCGATTAAGTCTCGCAATCAGGGCCAATCATGCTCAAGTCCCTCCTTGCCTTCTGCCTCAGCCGCCGCGCGATTGTTATGTTCGGCTTGCTGGCCTTTGCCGGCGCCGGATTCTTCGCCTACAAACAGCTCAACATCGAGGCCTATCCGAATCCCACGCCGGTAATCCTCGAGATCACTGCGCAGGCGCCGGGGCTCTCCGCCGAGGAGATGGAGCGTTACTACACGCGCCCGATCGAGATTGGACTCTATACGACGCCCGGCATAGACATCATCCGCTCGACATCATTCTATGGCTTATCCTTTGTCCGCGTCATGTTCAATTATGGCGTGGACTTCCACTTTGCCTACGGTCAGGCGGCGGTGGCGCTGCAACAGAATGTCAGCCTCCCCGGCGGTCAGACCCCCACGATCCAGCAGAACAGCACGACCGGGGAGATCTATCGTTACCAGGTGGTCGGCCCGCCTCATTTTGGGCTGACCAATCTCCGCACGGTGCAGGATTGGGTCGTGCGGCGCCGGCTGTTGACCATTCCCGGCATCGTTCAGGTCAACAGTTGGGGCGGCCCAACCAAGGAATTCGAAGTCGAAGTGGATCCGCACAAACTGGAGACCTACAACATCACGGTGCCGCAGGTGCTGACCGCCCTGGGCAACGC
>Ga0181538_10004257_pt1 | contig 13479 bp, 12 predicted proteins | sample PEATcosm2014_Bin_40_FD_119773 | JGI IMG/M metagenome (GOLD analysis project Ga0181538, IMG submission 119773) | Peatland microbial communities from MTU Mesocosm Facility, Houghton, MI, USA - PEATcosm2014_Bin23_30_metaG | ecosystem: Environmental > Terrestrial > Soil > Wetlands > Peat | place...
AGCTCGTATCAAAAGAGCAGCTTCAGTCCGAACTGGATTTGCCTGGAGGTCGTGGCGGTGGCGGTGATGAGTCCCGCCGTGGAGCTGATTGCGCCACTCGAGAACACGATCGGATTGGGAGTATCGAAGTTGGCGCGATTAAGCACGTTGAAGAATTCCGCCCTGAACTGCACTTTGATCTTCTCCGATACGGCAGAGTCTTTGGCGAGCGAAACATCCACGTCTGCCAATCCCGGCCCGTTAAGTGTTCCCCTCCCCAAGCTTCCGTAAGTGCCTGCGGCGGGCAGACTGAAGGCGTTGGGACTAAACCATTGAGCCGGATTCCGAAGCAGAATTGGGCCGCTAAACGACGGATTCACCTCCGGCCGATCCGGGTTTCTTGTGTCGCCGTCTCCGGAAACGTTCGAACCGTCCTGAGGAGTGAACGGGAAGCCGCTCAGCACCGTGGCGATCCCATTGGCTTGCCAACCGCCGATCAGCTGGTTAACCAGACCTCTTGCACTTCTCGGCCCCTGCTTATGGTGGCCCAATGGGAACTCGTAGTGCGCGGAAATGCTCCCCTGGTTAGTTACGTTCAACGCCGAACGTCCCCAGTCTCTGCGCGGATCATTCCGGTCGAGCACCATCTGCGCCTGGTTGTTCGCTTGGGCGCCCGTCAGAGCGGAATTCATGTCGAGGTTTTTCGCCCAGGTATAACCGGCCCGGAATTGCAAGCCTTGAGCGAGGCGCCGGACCATCTCAAGCTGCAGCGCGTTGTAACTGCTGTTTCCCTCCGTATACCAGAAGAATCCGGCAGACAGGTACGGATTGGGCCGCGACCCGACCGGAATGTACTGGGCGCCGTTAGCCGCAACACTTCTGGCAGTGCCCACTCCGCCGGCCTGGCAGCCGTTTGGATGCGAGCAGATTTCGGCCGGGATGGTGTTGGGATCGACGCTCAAGAGCCCGTGATAACCAAACGATCCGTCGTAGACCGCGCGAACCAGCGTGTTCGAGCTGGCCTGGCGTTCGACGGAGAAGCTCCACTCTTCGACGCTGGGAGTCTTCGCATTGGCTTGCACTCCCTGAGGCGCATAAATAGTGCAAGGCGCAGGAACACCCGGCCCGCAAGACGGTCGTGGCGGCAGGTTGGGCAGGATCGGCACGATCGAGGAGAGCGGAACACGCGAAAACGAGACTGAGCCGTTATAAGGCGGGAGCGCGCTGAGCAGGTAGCTGAAATCATCCAGTAAGGAGTAGTGGATGCCGAACCCGCCGCGTAGGGCCGTCCTTCCGCTTCCCCAGGGGTCCCAGGCCACACCGAGTCGAGGGCCAAGCAGCGACTTCGCGTTGTTCTCGGTGAATGCCGAATCGGCCACGCGCGGGTTGGTCTCGAGTTCTCCAGTCGCATCCACAAGATAGTTCGCAGCCCTTCCGCTCACTTCGTTCCATCCGCTGGTGACTTCGTCCCGCAGTCCCACCTCGAAGCTGAGATTATGCCGTAACTTGATGGTATCTTCGAAGTACCAGGCGCCGAACAGGCTTCTCCAACCCAACTCGGTAGGGGTAGGCACCGCTTGAAAACTGCTTACAGTTCCCTCGAGGAACGTCTGCAAGCTCGTAAAACTGGCTTGACCCACTTGACGTGAAGCTGTGTCTTCGTTGTCCTGAAGCCGCTGGAACCAAACGCCCAGGCTGAGCTGATGCACGCCCTTGAGGACGTGCAGGTCATCGGAATAGGTAAACAGGTTTCGGCCATTCCAGGCTCGCGCGGCGTTATTCGGTCCGGCGGAAGTGATCGCGGAAGCCCCGGTTGTGGTCAGGCCGCCTCCGATGACAATCCCTCCCGGCCCGCGCCCGGCGACGAACGAAAGGCTGGACGGAAAATCGACGAAAGAGAACGGCTCGAAGTTGAAGCCGGCGCGGGAGAAGCCGGCCAGGAATACGTTAAGCAGTTGCGGTGAGAAAACATGCGTCTCCTGGAAACTCGCCACCTGGCTCCGCAGCGCCAACTCGGATCCGAACAAAGGATCGGCCAGGGGCGTCAAACTGTTTCCATCGTCGATCGTGTAGGCTGCCGAAAGAGAATCCCGGCTGCGGATTGGAGCGTCAGCCCGTAGCGTGCCGAAATCCTCTCGAATAGACTGCCGGGGATTGTAGTAGGCGAGCGCCGTTCCGCTCGGCTGACCGTTGACGAGCAACTCCGCGCCATTCGGCTGGGGCCAGAACGACATGTAGGGCAGCATCGCCGCGTCGAGGTTGACGACCGGCGCATAGATGCCGGAGGAGTTCGGCAGCGAGCCTTGCCGGGCAAGTTGGTCAGGGACAACACTCACATCGCTGACCGCCAGGCTTTGCCGGAAGCCTTCATAGTTGCCAAACAAGAACAACTTCCCGGGCTCGAGCGGCCCTCCCAGAGATCCGCCGAACTGATTTCGCCGGAAGGGCGGAACAAACCCCTCGTCGAAGAAGTTGCGCGCATCGAGCGCGCTGTTTCGGAGGAACTCGAAAAGGGACCCATGCAAGGTATTGCTGCCGGACTGCGTCACGATGGCCACCTGCGCTCCGGCGCGCTTGCCGTACTCCGCCGGGTAGGCGCCGGTGAAAACGTTGAACTCCCTGACGGCGTCGATGCCGAGCAGTTGCCCGCTGACGCCGCCCGGGGTAATGGCGAGTTGGCTCGTGCCGGCGTACTCGATGCCGTTCAGCAGAAATAAATTCTCGTACGTCCTGCGTCCTTCCACGGAAAATGTGTTCCCGTTGCTGGTGATGGTTTGAGCGCTTTTCAGGGCGCTGAAGTTGAGGGTGCCCGGGTTCAGTGTGAGCAGATTATCAAAACTGCGGCCGTTCAGCGGCAGTTCTTTGATCTCGCTCTCTCCCACGAGACCGGAAACCGAGGTCACGCTGGTGTTCACCAGAAAATTGCCCACGGAAACGGTCACTTCTTGTTTGACCTCGCCAACCTCCAGCCGGAAGTTCACCACGGCCCGCTGCCCCACCTGGAGGTTGATTCCGGTGCGAACCGTCGTCTTGAAGCCTTCCTTCTCGGCCTTCACCTCGCAGGGCCCGACCGATAGCGACAGAACCGTGTAGGCGCCCGCGGGGTTGGTGGTCACAACCCGGGCAACTCCGGTCTCGAGACTTTTCACCGTGACCGTCGCACCGGTGACGGCGGCGCCCGACGCGTCCTCGACCAGGCCGGAAACTGTGCCGGCCACCTGCGCCCGTGCGGGCATCGCAATCAGCAACACGGCCATCGCCCATATGCTCGGTCCAGCACGGCGCTGTCGAACCCGTCGACCTGTCATCCTGAGGAGTCCGTCAGCCGACGGACGACGAAGGATCTCTGTAGTTGCATGAAAATACAACTGCCGCGATTCTTCGCTTCGCTCAGAATGACAGAACATAACGCTATTTGCCGAAAGCCTCTTTACCTGAATATACCTTGCGCCGGTTGCGAGGGTCAATTTGCTTCCCGAATCCACACGCGTCTGTTGCTCAATGCTCTCTGGGTCCCGAAGGGACCCAATATCATTAGCCGTAGGTGCAACCTACGGAACAAGCGTCCACCTGGAGTTGACCAACCCCGAAGGGGTTGAACGAAAGCACATTCGACCCCTTCGAGGTCGCCGAAAACTGGAGGATAATGGCTAATAGCCCGTAGGTTTCACCTACGGCTAATGATATTAATGCCCTTCGGGCATTCGCTGTCCGGGAGGAGATAAATGCCTAACGTTGAAGATTCGTTGCGTCAACGTCCCATCGAACGGGGCGACTGGAACATGGCCTTCTTATTTCCCGGGGAAGTGGCCGCGGCCCGGGAACGCAGTGGTTTGGTTTTGCTTCCGCTGGCTCCTTTAGAGTGGCACGGACCGCACCTGGCAATGGGCTGCGACAACCTGCTGGCGCACGCTTTTGCCCGCCGCCTGGCTCGCGAATTCCAATGTCCATATTTCCCGCCCCTGTTCGTCGGCACGGAGCGGGAGCGCAATCCGAACATGCTCGAGTCGCTGGGATTCGCCCGCGACGCTTTCATTGAGGGAATGGATTTCCCTAAGAATTCGGTGGCCAGCGCTTATTTCCGTGAGGAAGTGTTCGCGGCGGTAGTGCGCGACGCTCTCCAAATCCTTTTCGGACGCATGCGTTTCAGCCGCGTATTGATTGTGAACGGGCATGGCGCGGACAACCAGCGCGCGGTGCTTGACCGGCTTTGCACCGAATTCAACGCCGGCCGTGTCCCGCGGCGAGTAAGGTGGGTTTATCCAGGCTTTCCGCGCTCACTCATCGCCGGCGCAATCGGCCACGCCGCGGCGGAGGAGACTTCCATGCTCGAGGCAACCTGGCCGGGCTCGGTCGATCTTTCCCGCCTTCCCGCCACGGGCAAGCTGCACAACGTGGATTACGCCATCGTCGATGGAGAGACCTTCGACTGCGCCCCCACGCCCGATCACACTCTGCGCGAGGCGCAGGACCCGCGCACCCATTTTGATCCCGCCTGGGGAGAACAGCAGGTTGAGCAGGCAGCCCAGGAGGTGATTGAGGAAGTCAAGGCGGAATGGTTCGCCTCAACCACTCCATGACCGCCCACTGTAGGGGGACGGCTTGCCGTCCCCGCCCCTCCGCTGATCCCGACGCGGGTAGGGCAAGCCCTTCCCCTACGCGATTTGCGTTAAAGGCCCGCCCCTCAGCTCACGCCCACCAGGATGACCGCAATGAATCCCAAGGCCAGGCCGATGGCGGTCGGCGCACTCAGCCGCTCGCCGAACATCAACCGGCCGGCCAGGGCGACGACGAAAATCGAGCCGCCGATGGCGATGGGAAACACCACGTGTCCCGGAACGCCCCGATTCAATGCCACTGCCATGGCCACTTGCCCGCCGATGCTCAGGGCTCCCGCCAGAGCGCCCCAAACGACTTCGATCTTCCCCAAGCGCATCCCTTTCCATAACATCGGCAGGGCTATAACCGCTAAGCCGCCGGCGTACCAAACCGTGAGATAAGGATATTTGACAGTCTCGGGAAGCCCCCAGGCCGCGATCATCTTAAGTCCAAAAGCACTCATCCCGTTGGTGAGAAGTATCACGAGCATCAGCAAGAACCACATGGCGAATTCACTCTCCTCCTGCAGGATTGCGCCCGGCGGCGCGCTTTTCGACCACCTGCCCCCAGGCCAGGAAAACGATGGAGACCAGCACCAACCCCAGCGCCACAGCCTTCATAACGGTCAGTCCCTCGTGGTACATCCAAACGGAGACGGCCGCCGGAACGCCCGCTGAGAGATTCATCATCAACCAGCCTACCGTGACTTTGCCAAAGCCGATCGACACTTGAAAAGCCAACGACGCCACTGCCGCACAGACTCCGAAAATCACCGCAATCACAAACACTTTTGCAGGGATGTGCCCCCCGGACTTTTGCAGCACGGTCTTGAATAGCATGAACAGGGCAGGCCAGGCATACGCCGAGACGACTAATCCCGCGGCATCGGCTTTCCTTCTCTCGGCAGCCTTCAACGCCGTGCCCAACAGGCCAAAGGAAAGACCGCCCAGAAAACTAAGTAAAATGCCCACGGCATTTCTCCTTCCGCTCTGTCCTTAAGCCCCAAAGGGGCGGCCTAGGGTCCGGGATCGCCAATCTCGTACTCACTCTGCACCAAACCGCCGCTATAGCTGCGCGTTGCAACGTGGCGAAGGCTGATGTCGCGCGGCAGGGGGCCAAATAAAGGGATGCCTGCTCCGATCAGCACAGGCACGCGGGTGATCACTAATCGGTCGATCAGTCTGGCAGAGAGGAATCGTTGAATGGTAATGCCGCCATCGATGTACGCATGTTTTAAGCCGCGGGATTTGAGCAGCCTTACGACTTCGGCCGGCTCCCCCGACATCTGCTCAACCGCGGCGCCTTTGACCGATGAGAAATCGAGCGGACGACTGCTCAGCACGATCAAGCGCTTCTTGCCGTAAAGTGACATGTGTCCGAGTTTCAGCACGACTTCGAAGGTCCTGCGGCCGATCACGACCACATCGACGCTAGCCAGAAACTCCGTGAACCCGTGAGGTTCTTGCCCACCGGCGTCCAGAAAGTCGAACGTGTCGTCCGTGCGAGCCAGAAAGCCATCCACGCTCACTCCGCAGAAAACTGAGAGTTTCATGCCGCCCCCCTGATTTGAAGATATCCGGGAGCGCGGGCATCCTGCCCGCCTTTCCCGCCGCAATTGCACCCACGCTGCGGGCAGGATGCCCGCACTCCTGGGTACTTCATGGTTTCTGCGTGCCCGTCAGCGGACGGGCATGAGCGACTGCTTTGAACCATTTAGCCAGGATTTCCGTTTTGGCTTGTTGCCCGCATGGATTACACATCCGGCCGCCTCCGAGTATATACTAACGCTCCCCCAAGAGGGGCCGCGAAGATCGCATCCGCGGCGTCCTCGCGCCATGACCGCGGAGGCACAAACTATGTCGCGCATCGCTGCTTACATCGTTTTCGCAATCGCTTTGTCGCTGTTCCTGGAAACGGGTGTTCGCAACCCATCGATTTCCTACGCCGCTCCGCAAGCAAGAGCGAAGGGCTTTCATTGGCCGGACGGCAAGCGCGTGGCCGTCAGCCTTTCTTTCGACGACGCCCGCGCCAGCCAGATCGACGTCGGACTGAATGTAATCAACCCCACCGGCGTCAAGGTAACCTTCTTCGTCACGACGAGCAGCGATGCGTTCCGCACAAAACTTGACGGCTGGAAGCGTGCGCTCTCGAGCGGCCATGAGATTGGAAACCATACCGTGAATCATCCTTGCACGGGCAATTTCCCGTGGTCATTTCACAACGCCTTGGAGAATTACACGCTCGAGCACATGTCCCAGGAGCTTGACGATTCGAACGCCGTGATTCAGCAGCATCTGGGCGTGCGCGCCGCGACCTTCGCCTATCCCTGCGGCCAGAAGTTTGTGGGCAGAGGTCCCGAGCTGAAAAGCTACGTGCCGCTGATCGGCCGGAAGTTCCTGGTGGGGCGCGGGTATATGGACGAATACTACAATGACCCGGTGTTTTGCGACCTGGCCCAGGCCAGCGGCACAGCTTTCGACGACACAGACTACATCGACATGGTAAAACACATCAACAAGGCCGCCGAGCAGGGCGGCTGGGTCATCTTCGTCGGCCACGATATCGGCCAAAAGGCCTTTCAGGTCACCGATACCATCGCCCTCGCCGCGCTCTGCCGCTATCTGCACGACCCCGCCAACGGCGTCTGGGTCGATACCGTCAAGAACATCGGCGAATACGTGGTGAAGCAACGCGCCAGCCTGCGCTAATGCTTAGTTGGCAAGGAAGGGCAGCATAGGCGCTTTGGAGTGCGGCAGCTTGCTGCCGCTTTGGCTCAGGCCAGCTTGCTGGCCGGAATCGGGAACTCTAATGAAGCAGCGCGAGCAAGCTCTCGCTCGGGAAAAGCGGCAGCAAGCTGCCGCACTCCAAAGCAGGGCTGAAGCACGCGGCTGGCGCAGAGCGAAGCTCTGCGGGCTTCAGGCGTCGCATCCAAGCGAAACGCCGAGCTTCGTTCTGCGCCATCCACGATTAAAGATGCCTGCCGAGAATTGAACCTTTAGCGTACTTCGTTCGACATAATCAGTGAACGCGCATGGAAAAGAACGATCAAGCCAGATATGAATGGATGGCCCTGCGTTGTCAGGCGGGCGAACCGGGCGCATTCGAAGATCTGGTCGCAGTCATGGAGAGGCCGCTCTTGTACTACGCCACCAGTCTTCTCGGCAACCCCGACGTTGCGCTCGACGTAATGCAGGACGCCTGGATCCGAATTTTCCGTGGCATTCGTAAACTGCGTGATCCTGGGGCGCTCAGGCCATGGCTTTATAGCATCGTCCACGGCATCGCGATCGATCATATGCGCAAAGACCGCTCTCGTGAAGGAGCGGAGAGATTTCAATTCCAGGACTTCAACGAAGCCGAAGAACCGTCATTTGCTGAAGTCGACGGAGCGGCTCTCCACCATGCGCTAAGTGAGATCGACTTTAAACATCGCGAAGTCTTGGTGCTGCACTTTCTCGAAGATCTGTCCATGGCGGAGATCGCCACTGTAATCGGCTGCGCCGAGGATACCGTCAAATCCCGCATTCACTATGCAAAACGAGCTATAAAGGAAATGCTGAAAGGGAGCGGTTATGGAAAAGGGAAATGAGAGTGTGCGCGAACGCCTGTTAGCGCACCTGCCACAGGCAACGAATGTAGCGGCGTATCGAGAGGAGGTGGCCGCCCTCGTGGCCAGGAAAGAGAAGGCATTTTCCACATTTCGTTGGACTAGTCGCATCTGGTCGCTTCTCGCGCTGGTTTTCGCAATGTGGGCTCTCCGCTGGGCAGGGACGCACGACGGGTCAATCGTGCGCTCCCTCGCGGTCGTCGCTGTGTTTTTCTTCCTGATCGGCTTGAAGGAGCAAACGGTGATTTATATCCGTCGCTACCAGATTGATCTATTGAAGGAAATCAAGCAGACACAAGTACAATTGCTGGAATTGCAAGCGTCTTTGGAGCGCGGGACACAGCGGTAGAGTGGCAGTTCTCGAGGCTTGTTGAAATCCTCGCCTGGCGGAGAGCGAGGATTGGCGCTCCCCCCGGCATGGCAATTCCGCCGATCGCAGTGCGCCCCGCGCCAGTCGGGCGCTTCCCTCGCATTTTTGGCATTTTTCGCTTGACAGCCCCACGAGCCCATGATAGCCTATAACTGTGGTCATATTGGAGACAGTTTGTCGTAGCTTGGCGCCATGCCGCGCCGATGCCCGGGACAATCGCGGAGTGCTTCGGCAGGAAGAGGAGCAGCACACTACAAAAAATCGAAAATCGGGGGAACGAACCTAAGAAGTGCCTGAAAACAAAGAAAGTCACTCTTTTTGATGCTGCACATTGCGCGCGTTTTTGCGCGTTATTTGGCACGAATCGGCGCATAAACAGACCAAATCCCGTCGCATTTGAGTAAAGGCACCGAACCGTGACAGCGACAACAAGTCGGCTACGCACGCGATCGACCTGTTTCGTTCAGGCCCGCTGGCGAGCGACTGGCAGCCGACGCTCAGCGGTCCATCCGGTTTAGGAGAGATCCGATGCCGGCTTTAGGAAGAATTCTCGGCTCAATCGCATTGCTTGTGGCGTTAGGCCTGACCGTGCCGGCGTCAGCCCAGGAAGCCCCCATTGAACTCCATGGAGGCTGGACGGCGACCGCGGGGGTCAATCGGACTTTCCTGGGCACGTGGACGGCGCAGGTTCTGCCGGACAAGCCAAACTCCGCCGAGGGCTCTTGGACGCTCCTCAACGAGAGCGGCCAGACCATTCTCGAAGGCACGTGGGCAGCCAACAAGACACGCCTCGGCTGGCAAGGCGCCTGGGCGGCTCGAACCCTGACGGGCCAGTCATTTTCCGGTACTTGGACTGCTGACGTCATCGGCTCAAGCATCAAGACGTTCAGACAGATGCTGGAATGGACGCTCCAAAAGGATATCCTAGGCTCGTGGCGTAGCGGCCGCGAGCAGGGCAGGTGGCGGCTGGCGGGTTCCCATCAAGCCGCTCAAGGGCGCTGAGGCGATGCCGTAGCGGGGCTTGCGCAAGGCAGTACTTGTGTACCGTTGATTGCTGCGAACCTCAACATTAGAATCGGGTTAGCTGCCGGTGGACCATGGGCGAGCGGTTGCCCCGGCGAGAGTTCAGGATAACGGCACGAGTTTCGTCCGCTCTGGCCGCAGGAATACACCCCAACGCCAGAGATTCCGTGGTCGACAGGTTCGATCCTATGCGTTCTAAGTCGCTGGTCAAGAAAACCAAGGCGTGGCACGCGTCGGTTTGCAGCTTCGCGCTGATGCTGGCGTTGGGCAGCGCGGCGTTATGGGGTCAGCAAGTTCAGCAAGAGGCGCCACCGCCCGTCCAGCCACAAGCTGAGCCATCGCCTGCAACGCCGTCTCAAGCGCCGCCGTCGGCAGCGCAATCTGACTCCGAGCGGCGGCCTGGAACCCCGCCTAAAGCGCAGAGACAGAAGTCACCGCTGGACGAACTTGACGATCTCGAGCCGCCTGCGAAGGCGTCGCCGCCACCCGAGCCGACCGAGACGGAGAGTCTCCGCGTGTTATTGGGACGGCCGCTGGTGGTCACTTCCCCGGCAACCATCACTCGGTTCTCGGTTGCCGATCCCAACATCGTTGACCTCGTGGTGTTAAACAACAACGAGATCTTGGTGATCGGCAAACAGAGGGGCCGCGTCTCACTCGTGGTGGCGGATGCGACGGGGCAAAGCCAGCAATTCGATATCAACGTGGAATGCGAGCCCCCCGCCATGCCGGACCAATTGCTGGCAGCCATCTCTGGCCAGCCGGCGCCCGGAGAAGCGCCGGAGCACAGCAGGACCTGGATTTACTGGGTCGTCGTTGGGTCAATTCTTTTGGCGGGCGGAACCATTCTTGGCGCCAGGCGGCGCCGTCGGCCGAGCTTTTCCAATCTTGGGCTTCAAGCGCTAAGCAGCGTTGCGGCCGGCACCACGCAGGGAGGAGCGGCAATTGCCGAGCCGCACGAGTCGCCCGCTGTGCACGATTCTGACGCAGACAACACCACCGACCGTCTCGCGGGTCTCCAGGCATGTGGCCGCTTCCTCGAGGCAGTGGGCGAGGAGTGTCGGGTTTCCGCGCGTCTAGGTCGCACGCTTTCCGTGGTCCTGGTGGACCTCGACGGCTTTGAGCCCACTAGTGACCGCGACAGCCAATCAGAAAGTAAGCAGATCCTGACCGTCGTCGCCAAGTTGCTCGAAGCGCGCTCAAGGCAGCCTAATCTGGTCGCGAGTTACGGGAGAGGCAAGTTCGCCCTCCTCTTGCCTCAGACGAACACGCAGCAGGCAGAAATACTGGCGGAGAGAATACGAACTTCCGTGGAAACTAACGCTGTGCTGCGGGCGCGCGCAGTGACCGCCAGCATAGGCATCGCAACCTACCCGGACCACGGAGGTGTCTCTGAAGAGATTCTCAAGCTTGCGGATTCCGGAGTGCAGCTCGCGAAGAGATATAAGGGGAACTGTGTGAAGGTGCTTCCGCCCGTCCCGAAACCCGGAAATGCCGAACGTAATGAGCGGCTCTTGGAAAAGTATTTCGACTTGGAGGCGAAAGCGACGCCCCACACGGCGCATGGTCCGGAGCCTGGCGATTCCAGAGATGCTTCAACGACCGCGCCGAACCAAAGTTCTCTCTTGGACACCATCACTGCCCTGGCGTTCGCCGTTGACGCCAAGGGCCCTTACACCGCGGGCCATTCTCAAGTGGTTTCCAGGCTGGCAGCCCGCATCGCCATTCAGGTGGGATTATCCGTCGCAGAGGTCGAAGAAACCCGGCTGGCAGGCCTTGTTCACGATATCGGCAAGATCCAAGTGCCGGAATCCGTTTGCAACAAGCCCGATCAGCTTACCACGGAGGAGTTCGAGGTGATGAGCAGACATTCGTCGTGGGGCGCGAAGATCCTGGAACCGCTGAATGTGAAATCCATCGAGAGCATCGTGCGCCACCACCACGAGCGATTTGACGGCAAGGGTTATCCCGATAGGCTGGCGGCGGACAAGATCCCCTTGGGCGCACGCATCGTCGCCGTCGCGGAGTCCTTCCACAGCATGCTATCCGACCTGCCTTACAAAAGCGCTAAGTCCTTCGAAGATGCCCTGGCCGAATTGCGCCGCTGCTCCGGCATGCAGTTCGACCCCGAGATCGTGATGGCCTTCCTCGACTGGATCCAGTCCTACGCTGCGTCCCCCGAGCGCCAGAAGGCGTGAGGTACTCGGGAGCGCGGGCATCCTGCCCGCAGCGTGCGTGCAATTGCGGCGCGAAAGGCGGGCAGGATGCCCGCGCTCCCGGATATCTTCAGAGCAGCGAAGGATGACACTGTTTGATTTTTTCCTGTCGCCATCCTACTCAAGCACGAAGATGTTCTTCTTGGAGCAGATCTCTTTCAGGATTTTGGGCCATACCGTTACGCTGACTTCGCCCAGGTGAGCCTTACGGAGCAATTGCATCAGCGTTCGCGACTGTCCGATGCCGCCGCCAATAGATAACGGAATACGGCCGGTCAAGATCCCCTGATGGTAAGGCATTTTCATCAACGAAAGCTGGTGGGCCATTTCCAGTTGTAGTTTCAGGGTTTCCGCCGTCACCCGAATTCCCATCGAAGTCAACTCATGCCGCCGCTTGGTCACGTGATTCCACACCAGGATATCGCCGTTGATTCCGTGCGTGGGCTTGCCGGTTTCCGGACTCGTATCCGTCACCCAATCGTCGTAATCGGCAGCGCGATTTTCGTGCGGATAGCCGTCCTTTAATGGCCAGCCGATCCCGATAATGAAGATGGCCGGGTACGTTTGCAGCACCTTCGTCTCCCGCTGTTTGCGCGGCAGATCGGGGTACATCTCGAGGATTTCTTCGGCGTGTAAGAACGTCAGTTTCTCAGGCAGATCGGGGTATCGCCCATCCTTGAGCTGCGGGAACATCTCCTGCGCGAAGCGTTCTGCGCCCACCAGCACTTTCCAGATGCTTCCTACGACTTCTTTCAAAAACCCCAGGTTACGGTGCTCGGCGGTGATCACCCGCTCCCAATCCCACTGGTCCACGTAGGCGCTGTGGTCATGATCGAGGAAGTAGTCCTTGCGAACTGCTCGCATATCGGTGCAAATACCCTCGCCCACGCGACAGTGGAACTGGTTCAGTGCAACTCGCTTCCACTTCGTCGCCGCCTGCACCACCTGGGCATCAATGGGATGCTTGTCGTAATCGTTCGAGATATGGAACGACACGGGAGTGCGCGATCCATCCCGGTCCAGCATGTCATTCACGCCGCTTTCTACGTCCACGATCAGCGGCACCTCAACCCTCATCAGATTGAGTTCTTTACAGAGGTTATCTTCGATGTACCGTTTTACATGAAAGATCGCTTGCTGGGTTTCTTTCTCGTTCAGCAAGGAGCGATAGTCTAAGGGAAGGATTCTCTCCAATTCGTCGTAATTACCAATTCCAGGTCCCGCAAGGTCAGCTATTTTGCTGGATACATCGGTGCTCATCGTTTTGCCCCCTTCTTTGTCACGACAACTCCCAAGGCGAGCGGCGCGGCGGATTGATTTGCGCGTTGGCAATCTCCAGGTCGCCGGCACGGCCCTCTGCCACGCGCTTGATGCGCTCATGCTCGGCATCCCACTCCAGCGTAGTTCCCATACGCACCGCGATGCTGCCCAACAACACGGCTTCCACGACCTTCTGCTCGAACTCGAAGTTTGCGCGCGGTGGCTCGCCGCCCCGGATGGCCCCTATCCACTCCTCATAGGCCCCGGGTGATTTCGGCAGATTGTCCGGGGGCGGCTCGAAGGCTTTCATCCGGCTGGCGGGGATCAACCGGGCATTCTGGCCCTCAAAACTGCACAGGATCTTGCCTCGTTCTCCTACCAGCAGCATGCCTTCGCCGTCCTCGACATCGCTCATATGCTCATCC
>Ga0181538_10004259_pt1 | contig 13475 bp, 10 predicted proteins | sample PEATcosm2014_Bin_40_FD_119773 | JGI IMG/M metagenome (GOLD analysis project Ga0181538, IMG submission 119773) | Peatland microbial communities from MTU Mesocosm Facility, Houghton, MI, USA - PEATcosm2014_Bin23_30_metaG | ecosystem: Environmental > Terrestrial > Soil > Wetlands > Peat | place...
CCAGAATGCCCCTTGCCCAGGCGGGAGATCCACCCATTTTCTATGCGACCGGCGGCACAATCCTCCGGCCTATTTACATTGAGAAATGGCAGGAGATGTCGGCGGCGCAAGTGCTGACCATCGCGGGAACGATCCCGGATAATCCCGAACCAGTGGGCTACCCGTTTGGTAACACACCTTTTCCTAAGACCTTCCTGTTCAAAACGCCCACGCGGACGGCAGGACTGCTGCAAGTCACCGGCACCAACGCGAATCCGCCCAGCGTGAATATCCGCTACAAGACGGTGCAATACGGCAGCACCGTCAAGACCAATTACATCGGCCAAAGCTATTTCCCCCTTGGCGATTCCATTGAAATCACATCCGTCACTCGTTCCTCGGACCGGATGGTGGTCAAGGGCCATTACAATCTGGTCAGCCATGATAGTGCGCTCCTGGCGCTTTACATCACTTCAACAAACAGCACTGCTTCAACAAACCAGAGCCTTCCCGAGGATGCCGCGCAACAGAAGCGGATTTCCAAAGGACACGGCGATTTTGAACTGACCCATTCCCATCTTTTTCCAGGTCTTCCGCACGTTGCGATGTACGCCGACGGCCACAATTTCGCCGACCAGTATTTTGGAATCCAGTCCGAAGCAACCCAGGCGGAAGTGCGGGTGCGCGAGGCGGAATTGAAGTCGGGGCAAGCCGCGCAGGGCGGTCGCGAGCCGTTCAGTCCGGCGGCGTCTGATGCTCCCAAGATTCAACCGGTTTCCGCACTCCAGTTCCGCCTGGTGGCGGATTACAACCAAAGCAACAGCATCACCGAGACGCTGACGATGCGGGTTTCAGGCGGCAACTCTGTTGCCTTCAAAGTCCTGCCGGAAGTGTTGCTGGACGGTTCCGACGTGGCTCTCGCCGGGATTGACATGGATGCCTCCGGGAATCGCTCGATTCAAATTCGTTTCACTGCCGCAGGCATGCGGCGATTTGCAGAGATCACCGGCGCCAATATCAACCGGCAGATCGCGGTTGTTTTTCATGGCCGGATCCTCTCCGCCCCGGTGATTCGCACACCCATTAACGTCCTTGATTTCACCCTTCAAGGCTGGGCGATCAGCGCCGAGGAAGCCGGTGAAATCGTGGACGATCTGAACCACGCGACAAGACCATCCAGCCAGATGTGGGAATTCAGCCCGCCGCAAGAGTGCGCGCTCTTATTTCCGGATGCCGCTGCTGATATTCGAGGCTGGCTCGATTTGGATTCGGGACGCCTTGTCACCAACAAGTCCATTGATTGGAAAGAACCCGCCGGCGAGGATTGGATTCAAACCAACGGCCTCGATCTGGTTGCCGTGCGATCCGGCAGCGCCTCTCCGCAGCTTTACGGGTACGACCTGGTGGTCTATCCTGCGGGGAGGAATGGCTGGGACTCGGTGACAGCTTGCGATGTGATCCACAACTGGGAATTGCAGGCCCGGGTGCCGCAGGACAACCCGCCTTTTGCGGCGTCTCCTGGAAATGACGGCACTTTTTTCTTTAAAACGCGGGAAGGCGGGAAGGGCATTTTGCAAATTCTCGGCAATACGGCGGACAATCGGGCGGCGCGCATCCGCTACAAACTGGTGCAATACGGCAGCACTGTCAAAACCAATTCCGCCGCCGCCGGCGCGGTGGGCGGGCGCAACGCGGACGTGATTCGCGCCCAAATCAGCCAGGCTGAGGAGGAAGTTGCCCGGCAGCAACAGTTGGTCCGCGTCGGTTTGGCTACCACGTCCGAACTCGAAGCGGCGCAGGGCAAACTGGAGGTGCTGAAGGCCGAACTCGAAGGAGACGAGGTGGGTGTCGCGCAAGCGAGGCTGGCGGTGGCCCGGCGCGCTTTGCAGCGCGTCTCGGAGTTGGTTCGTGTAGGCGTTGTTTCCGGCTCGGAAACCGCTGCGGCCCAGGCTGAAGTGCGGTTGCGCGAGGCCGAATTGAAGGCGGCGCAAGCCGCGCAGGGCGCAGGCACCAACGCAGGGCCGAGGATGCAGACTGACCAGACAAACCAAAACTGAAGCGCGGAAGCAAATGAAGGCAACAGGGGCACCTCTAAACATTCTGCTATTCAATCGCAAGGCAATTCAAATGTAGGCAATTCAAATGGGGAATGTTTAGATGTGACTCCGATTCCCCGACACGCTTCTTGCGCTGACCGAAATGCCGGCGTTCCGGGGAGCGCGGCCGTCCCGGCCGCCGCGTTCGGCGTCCCGCCGGACGCTTTTCATTTCTTTAAGTTACTTTTTGACCATCTGGGGTTTTTCAGCAGAATCCAAACTATGGTTGACCCCTCATTCAAGGATCTTCTTCACCTCGTCAGGCACATCTATTTTGGTTGTGCCGACATCCTTGATTTCCACCGTCGTTGTCTGGGTTCTTTCAGTCTGATTCCCGTTGTCGGTATAGAGCAAGGTCAACTTCGTGCAGTACTTGGACAGGGCACCGTCCTTGACCCAGAAACTTACGGACGCAGCGCTGACTGGCGACCCACTCTGGGTGCCAGAAACGCCGCCGCCGCGACGTATTGGCAGTTGGCCTTCGCGTGAAGCGGGCAAGGACCCGCTCTGGGTGGCAGGAACGCCGCCGCCGCGAGTACCCCCGTAAATCACCAACATTTTCGCATCTGCCGGCTGGAGATCGCCAACGTAACAGCCATTTGATTCCTGGACGTTCTGAACCATGAAGAGGATCTTTGTGAGCTGCGACGCGGGAGGTATGACAAACGCATAAGGGCCTGTGCTAATCACCCGCGCCGGGAATCTTTCCTCAGGAGCCTGCCATTTGCCTCCTTGCTCTTTGACTGCTCGCTTCTGGTCTTTCGTGAACTTCTCGAGGGTGTCCTGGGAAGTCCACACCAGGCCATCCGACTGAGCCTTGCCGTCAAGGGGCCGGCCTATCAAGCCCCGGTTGCTCGCAGGCGACTCCTCAAAGGTCTGGTGCCAGCTATAGTTGGGCGCTGCCGCGAGCTTCTGGATCGCGGTGGACACTACATCCCGCGGTTCGGCTGGGCTAAGGTTCGTCTGCCCAAAGCAACATGGAAAGCAGGCGAACAGGATTAAGCACAACTTAAATAACCAGTTGGTTGCCCCCACACGGGCAAAACGGCGATCGTCCAAGGTTGGCACACAATTTTGTTTCATTTGCTCGAACGCTAATTCTGTTTTTGTTTTCATATCTCATTAGACGCAATCCCCGCGAAATTGCTCCCGAAAAAACGATTATCTGGTCCCGCCGCGACGAACGACTATGGTTTGTCCCCGCCGCGGCGCTGCGCGCGGCGCTTGGCTTCGAGCAAACGGCTCGCCGTGGACGCCGCTTCCGGCGCGGGCTTCTTCCCGTCCTGCAGCGGCGTGCGCATGCGTTACGGCCACATCTTAAAACTTAACATTTAACACCGGCACACTTTCCCGTTTCCTCTTTTTTCCCTCTAAACTTCATCCTCTCAGCGAAGTTCCACGATGTTGGAACCAGCTTCAAATGACGCGATGATTTGCGGAAGACGGAGGCGAAACCGTTCCAGCAGAAAGCCGGTTCGACAGTTGCCCATTCTAACCCAGAGCAGTCTGCCTGCCGTGCCAGGCGAACTTGCAAAGAAAGAGAAATCCTCGTCTTTGCTCACCATCACCATCTCATTTTCTGTTGCATGCCTCCAAATAGTGGCGCCGTCCGAGGCGTTCATGCCAAGCTCTCTGACGTGACGCGCAACATGGCCTTGGCGTTCGAGGAATCGGGCGAGTGCCGGCGGCAACTGGTGGTCAATGAGGAATTTCACACGCCGCACAGCACCGCGTGGTCCGCCTGATGTGCCGCGTATTCAATGGCCGCAAGGATGTCTTCCTTTTGGAGATCGGGATAATCGGCCAAGATCTCATCATGCGAGGCTCCGGCGCTCAAGAGTTGCAAAACATCGGTGACACGCATCCTCATTCCGCGGATACAGGGGCGGCCACCGCACTTTCCCGGCTCGATGGTAATGCGCTTGAGCAATTCAACATTCATGCCTGAATACTAGTCCATGTAACCGTGCCAAACAAGTTTGTTCGGTCACTGCTTGTCCCCGCCGCGGCGCTGCGCGCGGCGCTTGGCCTCAAGCAAACGGCTCGCCGTGGACGCCGCTTCCGGCGCGGGCTTCTTCCCGTCCTGCGGCGGCGGCGCGGCGGACGCCGGCCTGCCTCCCGCGGCGGGCTGCGGCTCACCGACGGCGTCCGTCACCGGCTTTTCCGGGCGGAACAGATCGGGGCTGGGCGCGACCTCCGGGGCGGGTTGCTGGGCGCGCACTTGTCCGCGCCGGTTCAGCAACGCGGCCAGGGAATCGTCGGCCTCCTTGGGGCGCGGAATGCCTTTCCAGAAGAAAATCCATCGGCGCAGCAGCGCGGCCCCTTTGAGCCATTGCTCCGCATCCAGTTGAATGCGCCGGATTCCGACATCAAACGGAAAGAGCAAAATGGCGAATCCCAACAGCCAATCCCGCAAGTCCTGCGGTTGAAAGGTCTTTTGCCGGTCGTGCAAGAACGGACTGTCGGTGGCGGGGTTCAAGACCTTTCCGCCGCCCAATTCGGCCAGCCGTCGGAGCAGGCTCACGTTCGGTTCCGAGTCGTCGAACTCGGGCGAATAATTCACGCTCAAGCCCAGCGCCTGCGAGCGCCCGGTGCCCAGGTCCAGCAGGTTCATCAAATAGGCGCCGACGTCCTTGGTCGGAAACCTGGCCTCGTAATGGCCGGGGCCGGTTTGTTCCAGGCGGACGATCTGGTTTTCCCCCCTGGGGCTGACCACAATCGTTTCCAGGTTCAGGAAATTCCGGTAATTTCCCCGCGCGTCCACCGCTTCCACGCTGATGCGGCCCTCGCCCTTGTCCACCGCGACCTCGGTGGTGAAATCGGAGGCTTCGACGCGCCGCAAGCTCCATTGCGCCACTTGCATCCAGAACTGCCGGTACTTGTCCCAGCCCAGCCAATTGGCCGCCCATTTTCCCTTCGCGTCGGAAGTCCACGCCACCGCGCGGCCCAGTCCAAACTGCCAGTGTGCCAGAAGCGGATCGCCCTTTTGCGTGACGAGCGGGATTTCCGCGCGCGACTTGGGCGTCGTGCAAACATAACCGAGCAGTTGCGGAAATTCCGCCGGCCCAATCCCCTTGACCAGTTCGGTGGACGCCTGCATCTGCGGCTGAAACGGCTCCTCAAAGATGGCGGACTTCAAAATCACCGACGCTTCCTTGATGAAGATTTGCGGCAAATCCATCGCCGAATCCACCGGCCAGAATTGCCCGTGTCCCTCCGCCGCCAGCCAGCTCATCGTGTCCGGGGCCACATGCCCGCCGATCATCACGGTGCTGATGGTGATGTTGGAAGCGACGATGTTGGCCACGAGCGATTTCTGCGGCGCGGTGGGATCTCCGTCGCTGAACACGACCATGTGTTTGAGATTGGCGTGCGAGGCGCAGAGCGCGTCGTAGGCCATTTGCATCGGCCCCTGGAAACTCACCATGTCGCCGGGGTTCATGCCTGTGATCAGGCGGGTCATCTCCTTTTTGTCCCCCACTTTGGCGAGCGGAAAAAGCCACTGGGCGGTTCCATTCCACAACACAATCCCCATCTCATCCCCCGGCCCCAGCGCGTCCAGGGCGGCGTAGGCGATGTCGCGCGCCCAGCCGTTGCCGCCCGGAAATTCGGTGGCGTGGCAGACAATGGCCAGCGCGCCGTTGGGGAGGACTTTTTTGCTGCTCAACTCCATTTCCACCGGCAAGGTTTCCTCCAGCGGCGTGCCGCGATAGCCGCCCGCCGCGAACGCCTGGTTCCCGCCCAGGCAGACCAATCCCACGCCAAAATCCCGCACCGCGCTTTCCAAGAGCCGCATCGAGTCCAGGCCCAGGTCCCCCGCCGCCATGTTGCACAAAAAAATCGCGTCGTAACTTTGGATTTCCGCCAGCGTGCCGGGAAAGCGGTCGGTCAGATGCGCGTCCAGGTTTCCCGATTGCAGCGCCGCCAGCAGCGCGGCGTCCTCCTTGGGGTTGCTGGAAACGATCAGCACCCGCGGGTCGCCCTGCACCGAGGCGAAGGCCGTGGCGTGATTATTCTGCGGGATCGAATCGTGCGGCGCCTCGATCTGCGCGTCATACTTGTAAAATCCCGCCTCGTTCAGCGTTTGCGGAAAGGTGAACAGATTCTTGCCCGCCGCCAATTCCACCTTCTGTTCGCCCAAATAAGTCTCGTTCAGATACAGGCGCATGGCGCCCGTCTGCGCCTCGTCGGATTGCACCACGATTTTCACGTCGAACGTCGTTCCCTTCTTCAACCCGGTCGGGACGCTCAATTTTCGGACCGACACATCGCTGCCCCGGTTGACCCCCAGCGGCAGCACGTCCAGCGTTACCCCCAATGGGCGCGCCGCCGTCAGCGCGGAAATGGCGTCGCCGACGTTTTCGTTGCCGTCGGACAAGAGCACCAGGCGCTTCTGGCCGGTTTCGGGAAACGCCGCCGTGCCCAGCCGGATGGCGCTGGCGATGTCGGTCCGTTGCGCGCCGACCACCGCCTGGATTTTGGTCAGGTCAACCTGGGCGTTGGGGCGTGATTCAATGGCCGCCTCGCTTCCGAAAATGAGCACGCCGGCCAAATCGTTGGCTTTCTTTTCCTGAGCCGAGTCAACCACATACTTGAGCGCCCATCCCTGCTGGTCCGACGGCGGGCTGGACGGCACGCTGTCCGAGCGGTCCAGCAGGTAGAAAACCGTCATCCCTTCGATGGGCCGCTTCCATTGCAAGCCCGCCATGGCCAGCGCCAGCGCCAGTGCGACCAGCAGCCGCAGCGCCAGCGCCGTCCAATGCCGCCACGGCCCGATCTGCACGTCCGATTTCCACGACAGCCAGATGAGCCACGGCGCCGCAAACACCAGCGTCAGCAGCCAGATTGGATTGGTGAATTGGAAATTCATATCACGCGCCCGGCTCCTTCCGCAAAAATTTTTGCACGCGATGATTCAGCGCGTCGGCCACGTACAGATTCCCCTTGGAATCCAGCGCGATGCTCCACGGCTCGCTGAATTGCCCCGGCGCGCCGCCCGGGCCGCCCAGCGTTTCCACCGGCCGGTCCTGCGCGTCAAATATCTGGATGCGGTGGTTGCCGAATTCGCACACATACTGCCGCCCCGCCGTGTCCACCGCAATGTCGTAAGGATAACTGAATTCCCCCGCGCCGGAACCGGCCTTGCCGTAAGCGCGCAAAAATCCGCCTTCCGCCGAAAAAATCTGGATGCGCTGATTGCACGAATCCGCGACATAAATCCGGTCCTGCGCGTCCACCGCCAATCCCTCCGCCCGGCTGAATTCCCCCGGTCCATCCCCTGGACGCCCCCATCCGCCGAGGAACTTCCGCCCGTCCGCCGTGAACTTCTGCACCCGCTCCGACGCCGAGTATTCGCAGACGAAAATCTCCCCGCGCGAGTTGACCGCGGCCCCGCGCGGCATCCCCAACTGGCCGGCGTTGGTCCCCGCCGCGCCCCATTGCGCGAGCAATTTTCCCTCCGGCGAAAACACATTGACCCGCGAATAATGCGGTTCGATCACCACGATATTGCCATTGCGGTCGCGGCACATTCCCTTCGGTTTGCCCTTGTCGGTCTGCGTCATTTGCCAGTCCAGAAGGAACACGCCGTCCGGCGAAAACTTCTGCACGCGCGCCGTCATGTCCACCACGTACAAATTGTCGTTCGCGTCCACAGCCACGCCGCGCGGCTTGTTCAACTCCCCCACGCCGGTCCCGCGCGCGCCGATGATCCGCACCGCGCTGAACAATTTGCTCTGGATGGGAAAGACCTTCTCCTGCCGGGGCGAACACCCGGCTGCTGTCAACAAGACCGCCGCAAGCGCCGCCGCCCGGAAGCGCCTTCGCAGCCGCCAATCCCGCGTCCCGGCCCAAGCCGCCCACGCGAACAGCGGCAGCAACGCCAGCGCCATCAGCCACAAACAAAGCGCGTTGACCTGCGGGTTGTGGCCGTAATGGAGCAAATTGAAAATCCGCAGCGCCATCGTCTGGCCGCCGGGCGGCACGATCAACACCAGCGTTTCCACGTCCCACAAACAGAGCAGGTAAGTCAAGTACCACGCGGCGGCCAATTGCGGCGAAATTTGCGGCCAATAAACATGCCGCAACATTTGCCCCAATGAAGCCCCTTCCAGCCGCGCCGCGTCCGCCAGACTCCGGTCCGCAGCCCGCGCCGCCCGCGCCACCGTCGTCCAACCCAGCGCCGCGTAGCGGATCGAGTAGGCCAGAACCACCATCACCCCGCTTTGATAAATAAAATTCAGGCACGGACGGTTAAACACCCAGATCAAGGCGATCCCCAGCAAAACACCCGGCGTAAAAAATGGAATCCACAGCGCCCAATCCAGCCGCGCCCGCCATGTGCATAATCCGAACACGATCACCGCCGCCGCCGTCAGCGCCGCAAAGCCGAGCGAATGCGCCATGTCCGCCCGTCCCGCCGCGAGCGCCGGGACGAACTGCCGCCACGTTTTCTCGCTTCCTGCCAGTTGCCAGAGCGGAATCCCCAGCGAACAGACCGCCAAAAACAGCGCCACCGCCGCGCACGCCCGGCGCCAGCCCGCGCCCAATTGCCGCCGCAGCGCGGACGCCGCCGGCGCATCCGAGCGCCACCGCCAGGCCGCCTCGCGCCCCCGGAAGCTGAACACCAGCAGCAGCGGCGCCGCGATCAGCGGCCAGCTCAACGCCAGCGCCGCTCCGTAATCGAACGTCGTGTTAAACCGCACCCAGATTTCCGCGGGGAAAACCTTCACCTGCAAAATCGCGGGGACAGCGAAATTATTCAGCGTCAGCACCAGCGTCAGAATTGCCGCCTGGATCAGGCCCGTTCGCGCCATCGGCAGCAAGAGCCAGCGCAGCAGCGCCGTGCCGCGCAGCATCGGGTCCGCCTCCAACTGGCCCGGCTGCGCCCGCCGCCAGGCCCCCGCCGCCAGGAAAAACGTCACCGGCCATGTCAACAATACCAAAACCCAAACCGTTCCCCCAAGCGAATAAACATTCCACGGCAGCCAGTGCCGCCAAAGGCCCTGTTCGCCGAGCAACTCGATCCAGCAATTGACAACGAGGAACGGCGGCAGCACCAGCGCGACCGCCGCCGCCGCGAAGAGCGCCGTCCGCCGCCGGCCCTCCAACGTCGCCAGCCAGAGCGCGGCGAAAAACCCGGCGCCCACCGCACCCGCCGTCGCCGCGCCGCTCACCAGCAAGCTGTTAAGAAGAAGCGTCCAGTTCATGTGCGCATTTGGCCTTTTGTCATTGTCCGCATTTAAACACGCCTTCCCGCATTTGTCATTCGTGAGCTGGCTGTGTAATCGTTCATTGCTTCACCAAGCAGCGGGTTTGGTTATCGTGCCGTTCCGGTCCGCCAGCGTCGGAGGGAATTGAGAGGCCGCGAGCACCCCGGCACGAATGGACTGGCGGTAGAAGGTCGCATGGTCGCGGAGCGGTTTGCAGGGCCGCTTTTGCGGATTGATGACGCCCACAGGCTTGCCTATTTCTTCTTTCACGACGCGGAGTGGCCCAATCAGGTCAGAGTCGCCTGTGACCAGAACCGCCGTGTCAAACTTGTCGCGGAACGCATCGCAGAGAAATTGCGTTGCCAGGTTCACATCTGAACCCTTCTCCTCGACCTTGACCACTGGCACGAACCGTGGTCCTGCCGAAGTCGGCGCGGCTAGGGGCATGGACACCGTGTGGATTAGGAAATGGCCTTCGTAGATTGAGAGGTTCGGGATGGTGCGCAGAGCGCGCCAATAAATCTGTTGGCGCAAAGGCTGGTCGGGATCATGCGGCTGCGGACGCACACGCGCTGTGAAATACTTGATCGCGGTGATCTGGTTCTTCGGAAGCAAGAGCGTGCAGAGCTTGCCCAAATCCAGCCACTTATACGGAGTGCCCTTCACCGCGCCAAAGTAGAAATTAAAGGCGTCGAAGTAAACGCTTGTTCTCATACGTAAGCAGGGGCAGCCCCCGAAGAGGCTGCCCCGCGCCCTGCCGCCGAAGCAGGCAGGGAGGATGATGTTTTACAATAACCCTTCTCAGTGCGGGGAGTCAACCCGAAAATGAACAAAAATCCATAAGTCACTCTTCGTCTCGTCGCCCTCACGCCGTCCTCCTATGGTAAAACCACCATTCAAACATCAGCACCAGCGCGACCGCCGCCGCCGCGAAGAGCGCCGTCCGCCGCCGGCCCTCCAACGTCGCCAGCCAGAGCGCGGCGAAAAACCCGGCGCTCACCGCGCCCGCCGTCGCCGCGCCGCTCACCAGCAAGCTGTTAAAAACCAAGTTCCAGTTCATGTTTTTTCTCCGCCGCATCCGACGGCGGCGGTTCGCGTCAGGCTCGCGGAGATCACGGGAAGAAAAGTCGCTTTAACCACGCGACCAAAGGATCCGCTTGTGGAACATCGGCATCGAGATACTTGGCTGTGATAGCTGTGCCGAATGGTCTTCCAGGTTCCTTTTGCCAGGCCAGCCAAGTGTGGAGGATGGCTTTGATCTCGTCGGGTTTGGTGAAACGCCGCTCTCCCTCCGGTATGCGTTGCACGCTAATCTTGACATGTTCAAAGAGGCGGCTGCCCTCGGGTACCAGCAAGAGAAGAAAGTCCTCAAGTTTTCCTGTGGAACGGTTGTCCGGCATAATCCAGACACCAATCCGTGGGAGAAGGCTGTTCGGTGGAGGATCAAGAATGGTCCCGTCAGGCACAGGCTGGGCCGGCACTCCACTGTAGCCTGCCTGCACGAATCGCTGTTTTAGCGCGTCCCAACGCCCCATGACGTCTGTGTCGGCGTCGAGCACTACACCGAGAGCCTCGATGTCGCTTTGCAGCAACTCGACCGGCAGATTCTCCAGAAGTTTGCTGTCATTATCTTGCTTCTTAACTTCATCCAGAATGCCAATGTTGCGCTCTCCGCAGAGGTGTTTGAAAACGTGTTCGTCATCAACGCCCTCAACCAAGAGAATTTTCTTCCTAGCCATATTACCTCACTTCGATATGCTCGCGGGTTGCGATGGCGAGTTCCTTTTCGTGAAAAAGCGTCGGGATGACCTCCTCGCCCTTCCTGGTCAAGCGGATGTGCAGGCCGTCCTCGGGATTCAGGGTGGCCGCTTTCTCGAATGTTTCCACGGCATCCCAACTGTGGGATGTCGCGAATACCTGCACGTTAAGCAACTTCGCAAGGCGGAAAATCGCCTTCCACACATCAAGTTGGACAGTGTAGTGGATCCCGTTCTCGAATTCGTCAATCAGGAGAAAGCCATCCTTGGCGTTAACAAGTGACAACACAATCCCGAACAGCCGGTTAAGCCCATCGCCAAAGGAACGCAAGGGCACCGGAGCCGCGAATTTACGCGACCGTACGATGGCCGTCCGTATTTGTTGCGGCCCTGCACCACCAACCATCGAGACTCCCATGATCTCCGGGTCGATGATCTTTAGCGCCTCCACGACTTCCTTTTCGCGATCAGAGAGTGCAATGGAGTCCCACAATGCCGCCAAATGAGTCGTGCGCTCGCCACCGTAGGGGCTGACAAAGACGCAAGGCAAACGAGGTTTCTCATTAAGCGCAGCCGGGAATGTTCTCCCGCGCGAGAACCCGGGGTAATCCATCGGCAGAATCCGTTTGAGGCCAGGCTCCTCCAATACTAATGCTACCTTTAGCGGTTCTGATGACATAAACACGGCGTGACCCGGACTATAAGGCTTCTGTCGTACAAACTCCTTCGTCCCATCAGGCCTCCGCTCCTCTGTGAAGAAACCGATAGAAATGTCCAATCGCATTGACCGTCGTCCTCCGTTGGACCCGAGCTTAATCGTGTCCTTGTTTTCAGACAGCTTTGGAAATCCTGGAAAAAGGCTGCCAAATGGATTGGAGCTTTCCTGGCCAAAATCCATGCTTGATGATGCTGATGAGGATTCGCCTTCGCGAACGTCTTCCTCGCGGTAGCGGAGAATGCTGGCAATGACCGAAGGGGCCGCGGCACCGGCAGCCAGTATGCGCAATGCCTCAAGAAAGGATGACTTCCCGGTATTGTTCTTGCCGGTTATCAGGTTGACCATTCCCAGGCCGTCAATTTTGAGTTTTCGCAGTGACCGAAAGTTCTCAATGGACAGACTGGTAATTATAGGTTTCATAACATTGTCTTCACGTCATGCTGACGAACATAATCTCATTCGTCCAGAACTTCGTTTGCCACCCGTTCGCGGGCGGGAGATCAAGTTGGCAAAGCGTCGCCCTCACGCCGTCCTCCTATGGTAAAACCACCATTCAAACATCAGCACCGCAAGGCCGGCGGCGGCGATCCAGCGCCACATATCCACGTTGGACCGCCTCAACGCCGTGGCGCTGACCGTGTTGAACTTCCCAAAGTCCAGCTCCTCCCGCGGCTTGGTGTTGCTCTCCGCCGCGTCCAGCACGTTCACGCAAAACGTCACCTCGTTGGTCCCGACGCGCAAACGGTAAATCCCCTGCTTCCCCGTCTCGCCAAAAACGATCTCCCGCGCCGCGCCCGGTGTCAGCGTCCGTTTCGTTCCGTCCGGCATCGTCACCTCCGCGGTCGCCGCCGGCTGCGTCAACGAGTAACGGAACGGCTCGCCCCCATGCACCATGAGCTGGCTGGATTTTGCCGCCTCCGGATTCAGCCAGTCCACCGCGTTGGCAATGAACATGGGAAAGGAAATGCGCAGCGGCCAGGTGCTTTGCAGCGTGTCGAACCCGATCCACACAATCTTCTGCCGCGCCGTTTCCCCCGCCAAAATCAGCGGCGTCTGCTGCGCCTCCACCAGCGCCACCGCCCAACTGGGCGTCTTGACCCCCAGCGTCTCGCTGATTTGCACATTGTCCAAATTGATGTAGCGCAGCAGCGGATGCGTGTTCTTCCAATCCACCGCCGTCGGCTGCTGAACGGTGGTCCAGCCGTCGTCGAACCAGTTTGAATTGGCGACATGAATGGCCAGGAGATTCGGCTTGGGCCAGACCGCCGGGACCACATCATCCAGCGCCACAAGGTCAAATTCCTCCGCCTCATCTGCGCTCTGGTCCGCCACTGTCAATTCCACATTGGCGGCGCGCAGCGCCTTCTCCAAAAAGCGGTTGCCCCGCGAGACCAGCTTCACCTTCACCGGCGCGGGCAAAAGGCTGACAATGGACGCCTGGTTGTCCGCCGCCAGATCGTCCTTCGCGTCAATCCGCACCGTGAACACCCCGCTCCGCTCCTGCGCCGCCGTGAACACCTGCGGCGACGTTTCGCCCGGCTTCAACACCAGCGCGCGCGAGTCCACCCGCTCGTTGTCAAACAAAAGCTCCAGGTCCGTCTGCTCCTCGTTCGTCGAAAAGTTCGCCACGCTCGTGTAAATCGCCCGCTCCGCCCGGTTCTCCGGATTCTCCCGCAGGTCCAGCGTCGTGATGCCCAGGTTGTTGCAGCGCCGG
>Ga0181538_10004265_pt1 | contig 13451 bp, 7 predicted proteins | sample PEATcosm2014_Bin_40_FD_119773 | JGI IMG/M metagenome (GOLD analysis project Ga0181538, IMG submission 119773) | Peatland microbial communities from MTU Mesocosm Facility, Houghton, MI, USA - PEATcosm2014_Bin23_30_metaG | ecosystem: Environmental > Terrestrial > Soil > Wetlands > Peat | place...
AGCATTTACTACGCGACGAAGACCGGGGCGACCCTGGTCAAAGCCACGCAGTCCGGGCTGAACTGAAAAAAGCGTTATATGCGAGTTTCTGCGATGCTGCCCCGGCGCGCCCCCGCACGAACTTTGCCGCAAGGGTTCGGAAACTCGGCGACGGACGGGATGTTCACTGCGTTCCCGGATACGATGTAAACGCGCTCTCGCGGGCAAATCAGCGGAATACGTCCCGTCTGTCCCCGTTTTCGTCACGATTAGAAATTCGATTCGGGGAGAGATCCCTCCCGCCACGGCGGGCAGGCGCTTCGTTAGGGATGGCAGCGTGGGGAGGGGCGACGTACAAAGAGGGACTCCCCGGCGAGACCGGGACGCAAAGACCGCGCTTCGGCTGCGTCCCGACCTGTCCGCGCAACGCGGACAGGAAAAGAGGAGTGTCGGGACTTCGCTCAGAATGACTCATTCTGGCTGCAGGCGAGCGGAGAAAGACTGGCGGAGACAAGCTCCGCCCCTACAAGGGGAAAATGCTGCGATCAGGTCGCGTTGTGGGCTTGGTCGCCGACCAGGCGCTTGAATTCGGGATCGTCGTAGAGAATTTTCAGGTCGGGATCTTGGCGGCACCAATCCATGTGGGAGTAGCCGGCCGCTACGCAACGCTTGAAGGCGTCGAGCGCCTCGATTTTCATGCGCAGGAGACCGTAGGTGCAGGCGGCGTTGTAGAGGATGTTGGCGTCCGAGGGGCGCATGGCGACGGCGATCTTGGTGTGCATGGCGGCGCCTTCGAGGTCGCCCAGGTTGGCTAAGTCAGCGGCCAGAAGAATCCTGGCGCGCACATCATCGGGAAAATGCTGGAGCTGATCCTGTAGAACTTCGGTTTCGCGGCGGCGCAATTTTTCGGCATCGTCCTTGCGGCCGAGCTTCTCGAGAGAATTGATGAGCGGGACCAGGGCATTGTAATCGTTGCTGACAATTTCGAGGGCGCTTTCCGCTAGTCTCGCGGCTTCATCGTAGCGGCCCATCGAGAAATAGGCGCGGCCTAGGACATCGTGGGCGCCTTCACACTCCGGCTGCTCGGCAATCGCGCGCAACGCAAGCTGGATGCACTTCTCATACTGCTGCTGCGCGTAAAAGAGGCGCGCCCTGGCGGAGAGAACTTCAGGCAGGTCCGGCGCGAGCCATTCCGCTTTCTCGCATGCCTCCACACCCCTCTCGACGTACTCCTTGCTCTGGTCGCGAAACTCATGCATCCCGCCCCAGACATGCGCGATTCCCACGTAGCCCAGCGCGAAATTCGGATCGAGCTTCACGGCCTCCTGATACATGGCCAGCGCGTACTCGAACTGCTTCTGGCGGAGGTAATTGCGTCCGCGGAGATAGAAATCGTAGGCCTGAGGATTGGCCGTGGGTTTCTTGGCGATGACTTTTTCTTCTTGCGGCGTGAGCGTGATTCGCAGGGCCTGAGCGATGCTGCGGGCAATCTCCTCCTGGATGGCGAAGACGTCTTCGAGTTGACGATCGTAACGCTCGGCCCAGACGGAATGTTTTTTCGAGGCTTCCACAAGTTGCGCGGTGATGCGCACGCGATTGCCGGCGCGGCGAATGGAACCTTCGAGGACGTACGCGGCGCCGAGCTGCTGGCCCACCTGCTGGGCCGTCACCTGGCGATCGCGAAACGCCAGGACTTCCGAGCGGGGGAAAATTTCCAGTTGGGCGATTTTCGATAGCTCCGTGACGATGTCTTCCGTGATGCCGTCGCGGAAATATTCGTCCTCTTTCGCGCCACTCTGATTTTCGAAGTACAGGACGGCGACCGATTTTTGACGGGCATGAACTTCCAGCGCCGGTCCGGCGGAAGCGGCTTTCTCCACCGCGGGGCGGCGGCTGGAATCGATGTCGCGCATGATGCGCTTGAGGTCGGCGCGAAGTTCTGCGGCCGTCTGATAGCGCAGGTCGGCATCTTTTTCGAGCGCCTTGGCGAAGACATTTTCCATCGCGGCGGGCAAGCGGGAATTCAACTTCGTCGGCAGGGCCGGGGCGGAATTGAGAATTCCGTTGAAGATAACTGCGGCGGTTGCGCCGGGGAACGGGACCATGCCGGTGGCCATTTCGTAGAGCACGACGCCGAGCGAAAAAATGTCCGAGCGGGCGTCGAGTTCTTCGCCCCGCGCCTGCTCCGGCGACATATAGGCGACCGTGCCCATGGAGCTGCCGGGGCTGGTCAATTGCTCGAACGGCACGTGTGTCAATGTCTGCATGGAAGTTTCGCCGGCGGGGCTCCCGCCCGTGCTCTGCGGAACCACGGGCGCGAGTTTCGCCAAACCGAAATCTAGAATTTTCGCCTGGCCGCGCTCAACCAGAAAAATATTTGCGGGCTTGATGTCGCGATGGACGATTCCCTTCGCGTGCGCCGCGTCCAGGCCGTTAGCGATTTCGATGCCGGTGTCGAGGAGTTCCGCGATCTCGATGGGCTTGCCGTTGATGCGATGCTTGAGCGTCTGGCCTTCGAGCAACTCCATGGCGATGAACGGGCGGCCCTCGAATTCGCCGATGTCGTAGATGGTGCAGATATTAGGATGATTGAGCGACGATGCAGCGCGCGCTTCGCGGCGGAAACGCTCGGTAGCCTGCGCGTCCTGGGAAATGTCGTCGGGAAGAAACTTCAGCGCGACGCTGCGGCCGAGGCGCGAGTCCTTCGCTTTGTACACGACGCCCATTCCGCCGCCGCCCAATTTTTCGAGGACGCTGTAATGGGAGACGGCGCGACCGACCATGGAGCTGGTGTCCGGCACAGGGCGTGCATTTTACGTCAGGGCTGGGAGGCAGGCAATCGGGACGCGGGGTCTAGTAGGACAGGCATTCCTGCCTGTCCAGGTTTTTCGACCGGCCATAACTGTTTTCGTTTGCATGAAGGCGGAGGGAGAGGATAGGCAGGAATGCCTGTGCTACCGGGGGCGCGCCGCTACTCGACTTGGAGGCGCGATTTCATCAGGACTACTACGTACGGATTCAGCGTGGACATTACGTAGTAGAGATCGAGCTCGGAACCGCGGACTTTTGTCCAGCGCTCGACTACATAGGGAGCGTAGGCGCCGCCGTGCACCTTGTCCGGATCGTTCTCGTTCCGCGGAAGGAGAACGGGGCCCGCTAGCCCATCGTTCGGCTGCGCTTGCGGGTTGTGGATGTACTTGCCCAGGGCGTCGTCGAGAAAGGCGTTGAAAATGAGTTCCGGGTCACTCCACGGACCCCAGGGCGTGCGGGAGTAAGAGAACGCAATGCCGTTGGGATCGGTACGGCGATCGTAGGTCATCAGCCAGAGGCTGAGATCCTTGCACCAGGTGACGGAGACGTCGCCCATCGTGCCGTCCTTGAGCACAGGTTGCGCGTCCGTTTCGGTTTCGCTCCATTGCGGCGCGCCAGACGCGTCGAGCCCGGCGAAATATTTCGTACCGGCGCCCGATTCGAATTGCGCTGCGGGGACGATCGCAAGATAGGCGTCGCTCTGACGGTATTCGCCTGTGCCCCACATGAAGACATACGGCCCGCCTGGAGGAAGACCGGCGGCTCGCCCCGTCTGCTCGTGCAGCGATATTTTGATGAAATGCCCGGATGGCAATTGCGAAACAGTGCGCAGAGTTTGGAACGTCGAGGGAGCTACGAATTTAGTGAGGACGGAATGAAAATCGGATCGGTCACGCGGATTGTGCGTGCGGACGACGACGTACATCTGGCCGCCGAGGCTGATGCCCGCAACGGGAACCGAGCCGAGGCTCATGTTGACGCCGGCGGGTTGAATGGGCAGGAACTGGCCGGCGCCGCTGCTCAGGAAATCGAGGGCAACGCCAGCGTCGGGATCGGTGGCGTCGGTCGTCGCAACAGCATCCGCGCCCCGGCCTGCGCTGCCGACGACGTCGCCGAAGAGGAAGTAGGCGTGGCCATCGTGCTCGAAGGAGTAGCCAAGTTCCGCGCCTTCCACACCAAAGCGCGTGGCGGTTTGATTGCGCGTGGGTTGGTGACTTTCCTTGTCCTGGTCGCCAATTAATTGTTCGAGCTTGGTGGTCGCGCCGGGCGTTTGGTGGAAGGCGAGAGTGTAGGCGTGAGGCGCCGCGGGTGCGGGCTTCGCCGAAACCGGTTGGCCCACTGAGGCGGGGTTAAACGGCGGCGTGGGCTTCGGCGTTGGGGTTGATAGCGTACTCGATGCGTTCGAGGGCGCGGCGGCGGGCGCCTGAGCCGCCGGAGTTGGAGTCGGCGCGGGTGTGGAATTATTTTGCGCGGCTGGCGGCGCAACCGGTTGTTGAGTCACCGAAGGAGTCTGCCGGGTACTCGAGAACTTGTACGCCAAGCTACCGAATATGGCGGCTAGCACAAGCAGGGACACGACCCCCGCGCCGGCCGCGAGGTAAAACCATAGCGGGCGTACGGGAGCGGCACTCGAGGTTGCCACAGTCGCGGGGTACCGCGAGGCGGCCGTCACACGGGCGATGGACGGATCGGTTCTGGGAGCGGAAGAGTGGCGGGCGGAATCGATGTCGCGTTTGATGCGTTTAAGATCGGCGCGAAGTTCCGCGGCGGTCTGGTAACGCAGGTCGGGATCTTTCTCGAGCGATTTACCGATGATGTGTTCGATCGCCGGGGGCAGGCGCGGGTTCAATTCTTTCGCGGGCGCGGGAGTGGAATGCAGGATGCCGTCGAAAATCAACGCGGCGGTCGAACCGGAAAAAGGGAGCGTGCCGGTGGACATCTCGTACAACACGATGCCGAGCGAAAATAAATCTGAGCGCGCATCCAATTCTTCGCCGCGAGCCTGTTCCGGGGACATATAGGCGACCGTGCCCATCGAGGTGCCGGGGCTGGTTAACTGCTCGAAGGCCACGTTGGTCGTGGTTTCTAGGGAGGCGTCACTATCCGATTCGGTGGCGTGCTGGACGGGAGCCGTCAGCTTCGCAAGACCGAAATCCAGAATTTTCGCCTGGCCCTTATCGACGAGAAAAACGTTCGCGGGCTTGATGTCGCGGTGAATGATTCCCTTGGCGTGCGCGGCGTCGAGGCCAGTGGCGATTTCAATCGCGATCTCCAGGAGGTCCAAAATTTCGATGGGCTTGCCGGCAATGCGGTGCCGGAGCGTCTGGCCCTCGAGCAGTTCCATGGCGATGAACGGGCGGCCCTCGAATTCGCCGATGTCATAAATGGTGCAGATGTTCGCGTGATTGAGCGAGGAGGCGGCGCGGGCTTCGCGGCGAAATCGTTCAGTGGCTTGGGCGTCGTGCGAAATTTCATCGGGGAGAAACTTCAGAGCGACATTGCGGCCGAGGCGCGTGTCTTTGGCTTTGTAAACGACGCCCATTCCGCCGCCGCCCACTTTTTCGAGGACGGTGTAATGGGCAATCGTGCGACCGGCCATGGAAGAAGGATTCGCCACAGGCCGCGCATTTTACGCTAGCGCCGATGGGCAGGCAATCGCGCGAGTTCCAGTAGGACAGGCATTCCTGCCTGTCCGCATTTTCCAGTCTTTCGGTCCGTACGAAAAAAGCACCGACGGGGAGGCAGTCACCTGAGGGAAAAGAGGACAGGCAGGAATGCCTGTCCTACTCAGGACGGCGCTGGCGCGTGTTAGTAGGAGACAAGGTCGCGGGCGGCGACGATAAGGTCGGCGGACTGGGGCAGTATTTCTTCTTCCAATTTGGGTTGATAGGCGCAGAAGGTGTCCATCGCGGCTACGCGGCGGACGGGAGCGTCTAGATCGCCGAACAATTCGTCGGCGATGCGCGCGGCGATTTCGGCGCCGTAACCCCAACTGCGCATGTCCTCGTAGGCGACGATGACGCGGCTGGTCTTGCGGACGCTTGTGGCGATGGCGTCCCAGTCGTAGGGGGAAAGTGAACGCAAATCTATGATCTCGGCGGAGATGCCTTCGCGTTCGAGTTGCATGGCGGCGACTTCGGCGCGATGGACGACCGCGCCATAGGTAATGATGCTGAGATCTGCGCCTTCGCGCACCAGGCGCGCCTTGCCGAACGGAATCGTGAAGTCCGGGCCGGGATACGGCGAGCGATTGTACGGCTGACGGTAGAGATGCTTGTGCTCGAGGAAAAGCACGGGGTCGTCGGCGCGCATCGCGGTGCGTAAGAGTCCGCAGAGATCGAGCGCGGTCGAAGGCATCACCACACGGAGGCCAGGCAAATGCGTGAAGGCCACTTCGCCCGACTGGCTGTGATAGATCGCGCCGCCGGTGAGATATCCGCCGATCGCCGCGCGAATCACGGCCGGGGCTTTGAAGTGTCCGGCGGAGCGCCACCGAAAGACGCAGAGCTCGTCGCGAAACTGCATCATGGCGGGCCAGATGTAATCGAAAAATTGAATTTCGGCGACGGGCTTCAATCCGCGCAGCGCGAGGCCCAGCGCGCGGCCCACGATGTTCGCTTCAGCGAGTTGCGTATTGTAAACGCGTCCGCCGCCGTGCCGCCGCTGCAATCCCGCGGTCGCTTTGAAGACGCCGCCCTTCCCTTTTACCTTGCCGAGATTTTCTTCGTTGCCGCAATCGGCGATATCTTCGCCGAAGACGACGACGCGATCGTCGCGCGACATCTCGTCCGCGAGCGTGGCCGCGACCATCTCCACCATCGTGATCGGCTTGCCCGCGAATTTCGGTTCGCTTTCAAAGCGGGCGGACGTGGGATCCACGTCCGGCGAATACTGTGCGACTAGAATCGAATCGGCGTGCGGCGGCGCGGCGGCCAGCGCGCGATCCGACGCGGCGCGCACCTCGCGATCCACTTCGGCCTCGAGCGCCTCGATCTCTTTTTCCACCGCGATGCCTTCGCGCACGAGGAACAGGCCGAATTTCGGAATCGGGTCGCGATGCGCTTCCTCCTCGCGCTCGTCGGCGGTCTTGTAGAGTTTGTCGTCATCGGAAAGCGAATGGGAATACGGCCGCGTGACGTGCGCGTGCACCAGTGCGGGCCCTTTGCGCTCGCGACAATAGGCCACGGCTCGACACATCGCGTCGTAACTTTCGAGCGGCTCCGTGCCGTCGCATTCCTGCACCAGGAGCGCGGGGAAATTTTCTACGAGACGCGAGATGTTGCCGCCGGCGGTTTGCCGCGCGACCGGCTCGGAGATTGCATACTTATTGTCTTCGATGAGATAGAGAACGGGGAGCTTCTTCAGGCACGCAGTGTTGAGCGATTCAAAAAATTCACCTTCGCTGGTGCTTCCCTCGCCGCCGGAAACCAGCACAACTTCATCGAGTTGATGGCGCACATCTTCACCGAGCGGGGCCTGGCGCGCGAGGTCGAGCGCGCGCGGATAACGATCGTAATAGAGCGAAGCTTCGGCCATGCCGATGGCTTCGAGAAATTGCGTTCCCACAGCCGAGGAGCGCGACACGATATTTAGCTTTTGATTGCCCCAGTGCGACGGCATCTGGCGGCCGCCGGAACTCGGATCGTCCTGTGCGCCGACGGCCTGCAGCAGCATGTCGTAAGGAGTGATGCCGAGCTCGAGGCACAGCGCGCGGTCGCGGTAGTATGGGAGAAACCAATCGTACGCGGCGCGCATTGCCAGGCCAGCGGCGACATTCACCGCTTCGTGTCCCGCACCGCTAATCTGGAAGTAAATGCGATTCTGGCGTTTGAGTTGGATCTCGCGATCGTCGAGGCGCCGCGAGAGAACCATCGTGCGATAAATCCGGATTAAATCTTCTCGGCGGAGGCCGCGGTAGCGAGTGGCGTCAAATTGAGTGGACCCGGCGCGCGCCTGAACCGCCATGGATGGCGTACCTCGCTGGCGTGAAAACGAATCGACCGAAGCGCAGCACATTATAGCGGAACATGGCCGCGAGGCGAATGGAACGTTGTTCAACCTGCTCATAGCAATCGAGCGATTCGCGGGCGTGGGCCAAACTCACTGGGGAATCCCGCCCGAGCCGTTTCCGGCCCGGGCAGGCTCCGTGCGTGGATGGGTGAGATGCGGGAATGGGGAACGCGATTATTTTTGCGCCTGCGGATCGAAGACGTTGCGGCTCGGCGTGGCAGTGGCGCCCGCAGACGTGATCCGCGCTTCAAACAATCCTTCCGTCGGCGAAGCAGCGAGCAATTCCGCGCCTGCGCCGTGCGGACGCACGATCGGGCTGGTGGCGCTTTCCGGCGGCTGCGCGAGACGCGTCCAAGTGCGGCCAGCGTCATTCGACGCGTACAAGCCGACTTGCGTCGAGACGATGACGGTGTTGGCCGCGACGACCATATCTTCGATGGAAAGTTCGGGAAGCGGCGATTGACGCCAGGATAGACCGGCATCGCGCGAAACGAAGAAGCCGCGATCGCTGGCGAGCAGAACGGCATCGCCGGTGATATCGAGGTGCGCGCCCTGGCGCGCTTCGACGGGCAACGCGTGCTGGACCCAGGAGTGACCGCCGTCGCCAGAATATTCCAACGTGTGCGCAGTTACTGCCCAAACGTTCGAACCTTGGATGAATGCCGCGCGAACCGCGACCACGCCCGGAGTTGAGAGCGGTGTGACGGTCCACGTCTGACCGGCGTCATGCGAAACATACAGGCCGGCCTCAGTTGCGGCGAACCATGCGCCGGCGGAGAAAACAACGTCATTTACTACGGCGTGCAGCGGAACGATGGACCGCACCAGTGTGGGCTTCGCGACCGGAGCCGCTTTCGGCTTCGGCGTGCGAGCCGAATTTGTTTGAGAGGATGTCGTGTGCGTTGCAGCGGAGTGGTGAGCGGCAGGCGTCGCGGCAGGCTTTTCCACCACTTCGTTCTCCGCGACCCACGCATTCTGGCTGTCGTCGTAACGCAGCAAACCGCCCGGTGCGGGCGCGGCGAGCCAGCCATTCGGTGATGCGAACACGCGGCGCGGCGGGCCGGACGTCAAACCCGCCGAGAGCGGCTTCCACGTGCGTCCGCCATCGCGAGTTTCGAGCACAGGCTCGATCGCGTTCGTAAGAACAACGAGCGCGCGCTCCGGATGCTGCGGGTCGGTGGCGAGGTCGGCGATGCGGCGATGCGAGAAGCCATCGTTCGAGGCGCGATACGTTGCGCCGCCGTCCTCGCTGATTTCAATGCCGAGCCGTTCTGTGCCGAGGATCACGCGCGAGGAATTCACGGGATCGATCACGATCGAAAGAATGCTCCACGAATCCGAGGTGACGAGACTCCACTGCGCGCCGTCGTTCGTCGTCTTCCAAAGGCCGGTTGTCGTGGCGGCGTAAAGAGTCAGCGGATTGACGGGATCTTGGACGAGGTGCACGGTGCGGTGCGACTCTTTCGGGATGCCCGTGAACTTCACCCACGTGGTGCCGCCATTGTGGCTTGAATAAATTCCGGAGCAGGCGCTGGCGAAAATGTGCTGCGAATCGCGGGGATCGACGCTCAAACTCATCACGTCGGAATCGCCAGCCATACCGGTGTGAATCGGAGCCCAATTGCGGCCGCCGTCCGTGGTTTTCCAGGGCAGGTGAAACGTGCCCGCGTAAATCGTATTGGGATCGTGCGGATCGATCGCGAGCGAATCGAAATTGCGAAGGTCGTCGTGATGCTCGGGGGAGATGCGCTCCCACGTGCGGCCCGTATCGCGCGAACGGAATACGCCGGTAATCGTGCCGGCGATCAGAATGCCTGGGTTCGACGGCGCTTCGGCCAATGCGCGCACATCCTCACCGGCAAGGCCGAGAATCTGCCACGTTGTGCCATTATCGGCGCTGCGCCACACGCCACCGCCATCGGAATTGAGCGTCCAGCTGCTCGCGTAAAGCGTCTTGTTCGAGCGCGGATCCACCAGGATCGTCGTCACCACGTCGTCGTGATGCGCGCCAATGCGGCCTGCGAGCGACCAGTGAGCCCCGCCATCCATCGAGCGAAACACGTGGCCGTCTTCGCTGCCAATGTAGAGGGCCTGCGTGCCGCCAGGAGCCGCGCCCAGCGATTCGACGTCACCGCCCTGCGGCCCTACGGCCTTCCAATCTTGAGCTGCCGCCGGCAGCGCAGCCAGCGCGCCGAGCACGAAAATACCCAATATGGAAAAAGTCTTGCGCATTGCGAAGCCTCCCAAGCACGCACTACTTCACTAGACGAGGCTAACGCCCGACGCGCGGAAGGGATGCTGTACAGTCGGATAGTCAAAGTACAGGCATGGAACCTGTACGAGCGTTCCAGAGGGACAGGTAATCCGCACCAGAACCGTGTACCATTTTCGCGGACTAGAACCAGTCCGGAACGATCGAGGCCTCGCAGTCTGTTTGGGAAAATGTTGATAAGAGAGCACTTAGGGCGATACGCGTCAGTCGCCCAAGTGGGCCGCGATGTGCAATAGACGAAGGTGGGGAACGATGAAACTGGAGGCCACCATGCTGTGGGCCATTTTCGAGGGATTGTCAGTCTGGTTTGTGGTGTCGGTGGCAGTGGGCTATGCTTTCGGAGCCCTCATCCACCACGCGGAGCGACTGCGGCTTCAGGGTCTGCGCCGCGGCCGGGCCTGGGAATTCACGACGCGCTAGGTGCCGAGCGGAGCGCTCTCACCGCGGCTGTGTCGCCGGGCGTCGGTCAGTTCATCGAAACGCTTCGCGAACGCGTCGAAATCGGCATCGCCCTGCCGGATGATCTTAGGCGCGGCATCCTTGAATGGCGCCTCCGACGGAATGCGGTCCAGCCAGCGCGTATGCGAAAGCTTCTCGTGGTCGGAAAAATCCAGGCGAACGAGCAATTGAATTCTCTCCGCCTCTTGCTTCTCTGCCTTCTCCGCTTTTTTTGATTTCTTGCCGCCTTTTGCTTCGCCTTTCGGTTCGACGCTCTCGGGTGGAGCGCTGCGTTCAAACTTCAAAAGCAGTTTGCGGTCGAGGCGAAACGCCTGCTTCCACCCTTCGAGCCGCTGCCGCGCCTGTTGCGCCAGTTCTTCGTCCGTGCCGAAATCAAAGAGCAAGTAGGAATGAGCCATGACTCTGATATAGCGGCCTCGACGCATTTCTGTCAAGGCGGGTGGTCGGGAGGGCGAGAGAGATAAAGCCCCAAGAGTCCCACCTTTTTCCCGTCGCGACGGGAAAAGAGTGGGACTCCCGGAGGTTCAAGGGCTCTGCCACCCGCCGATTGACGACCACAGATCCCGAAATCTTTTGGTCATGGAGGGCAGTTCGAGGGTCACCGATAATTCGGCGTTTGCTCGCATAAGCAGAGATCTAAGTGAATCGGCTCAGAGCCCGGCGTTACGCGCGTAACGCCGGACCTTGCCACTTCTCGCTTCTCCGAAGGTTCGACCCAAATTTTTGCCTCCACCGCGTAGTCAAGTCCCTCCAGCAGGTCCAGCTGAGCACCTCCGTCAGAGTCAGTGCTCGCGTGCGCGCCGGGTTCGCCCCCCACATAGGCCCAAACATCGACATCCTTTGCTGGACGCCCGTCTGGCCAAAAAACCCTAACGGGAACCTGCCGAACAATTGCCGCCACAGGAAGATTGAATGGTGCTATTTGTCTGTGCTCCCCGGCATCCAAATGAATCGTGGAGCGTCCACCCTCTGACCAAGTTGTAGGTGGATAAGGGGAATCCGCATCAGGGGCGTAGAAAACATTCACGCCGATTTGAAAATCTCCCTCGGGCAAATTCTCGAATTCGAACCTGCCTTGTGAATCTGGCAGAGTCTCCTTGAATCCGTAATATACCGGTTTGCCGTCGGCTCCTAAGCGGAGAACGGTAATTTTAACATCGCGCACGGGCCGACCGTCGTGATCGAGCAATTGGCCCGTAATAACGCCGCTGCCTATCATGTCGAAATCGGCCCATCCACAACCGGACGATGGCACATCAACCTCAAGTGCGTCCTGCGTGGATTCATAGGCGGTGAGTCTGGACTTGAGGACATAGTGGCCTGGCGGAATGTCGTTGAAGAGATATCGTCCATTTGCATCCGTTTGCGAGTTCTTGCGAAGATTATTTCCTTCAATGGAGACATCCACTCCGGGTATTCCAGGGGCGTCAAAGATCCCAAAGCGCTCATCCTGAAAAACCCGCCCGGTGACGAGGGACCTTGCGGTCCCGGCCTTGAATCGGCGCAGGTATTCGATTTCCGGAGCAATCAATCCTTCGGTTTCCGGTGTAATCAATCGTGTCCCGGAGCACTCGGGAGCCCAATAAATGGTGGGGAGGTCTTTTGGGTCAATGCCAGGTGGCCAAGGCTTGTTCTTTACTGCTCTCTTCGGATCGACCGACATTGTCGTTGCATCGCTTGGCATGCCTCGATCCCGGTACCCAAAGACGAGCAGGCGCTCACCGACGTGATAGTTCGCGTAACAGGATGTGAAGCTTCCGGGGTCAACCCAGACATCTTTGGCATTCGGCGGAAGCCCTTTGAACGATTCCTCAACCTGGAAACGCACTAGCGTTCGTTGCATCGTGCCGGAAATACCGTCGTCATCATTAAAGATAACTCTTCCGACGAAGACCGCGGCCGCTGCGCCTACGTAATTGCATGCCGGACCAGGATTACCGCAATCACAACCGAAACTGGGCCCGGAAATTGCCAGCGAAATCGAAAGTAAGGCCAGCAATGAAAAGCGAATAGTGTGACGGCCTATCATTTACTGCCCTGAATAATCCGGACCTCAGTATTTGAATGAGAACAAGATGATCAAGCACCCCTTTGGATGCTGATGGACTACTGGAAGTTGTCACACTGGAGTCGGATCCATTGACGGGGCGGCGGTACAGAAGTAGGCTAAGTAAGTTAAAAGCCTGGGAAAAATGAAGCGCCCCATTGCCATCCTCGCGGTAGTCGCCGTATTCGTTGGCGCTGCTCTGCCTGAATTTGGCGTGGGGCAGCCACAGGGGAAATTGCCTGCTTGCTGCCAGCAAAATGGCAAGCACATGTGCGTGGTGCTGCGGAGCCAACGATCTGGTGCTCGGAACGCTTCAGAGACGCCGCGACTTGCTGCACTGTGCCCGCTTTGGGGAGAAACTCAACAATTGGCGATAGCACAGCGGCCGGTGCCGAACCTTACTCGATCCACAGTTCTTTCCGCTTTGCAGTTGCGCGCGGAGACATTCTCATTCACACGTTCCGTTGCGCCTCTCGTACCGTTCCGCAATGTTTCTCAGCGCGGCCCTCCTTCCCTTTGCTAATCTTCGTCTAATCTGAATCGCCGGTTGCTTTATTTCAAAAGTGCACGTGCGGGAGCGCCGCAGAAGCGAAATGTCTGCTTCTGGCGGACTCGATTCCGCCAAACGCCGCCGCATCGAAGTTGTCTGAAGTCACGAACGGAAGGATTCGGTAGGAGAAGAAATGAGAATTACCAACGTGGGGAAATATCTTGGCATGATCGGTTTTGCGTTCGCCGTGCTCGTGTTCAGCGGATGCAATGGCTCGCCGAAGCATTACCAATTGGTGGGCACCGTGATGTCGAAAAGCGTGGAGGACGGCCAACTCGTCGTGGACCACAAAGAGATTCCCGGATTCATGATGGCCATGACCA
>Ga0181538_10004270_pt1 | contig 13437 bp, 14 predicted proteins | sample PEATcosm2014_Bin_40_FD_119773 | JGI IMG/M metagenome (GOLD analysis project Ga0181538, IMG submission 119773) | Peatland microbial communities from MTU Mesocosm Facility, Houghton, MI, USA - PEATcosm2014_Bin23_30_metaG | ecosystem: Environmental > Terrestrial > Soil > Wetlands > Peat | place...
CTAACCGGAGAATAAACTGACCTTTGCTTTGCCGAGCTATTAACCAGGCGAAAAGTGCCGTCCTAACACCACCGACATGTAAATAGCCGGTAGGACTGGGAGCAAATCTGGTTCGAACTGGTTTCACTATTAGTTATTATAAGAGCAATTAGCTCGCTTTAACAAATAAGACTATTTTTTATATGCTGTTGGCAATATTTAGAATCTGCGCTTCAGGTAAATCTGCACTGCCTGAGATTTGGAACAATATGCCCTTACTGATCCAGGCCGCCTGGCCTGTGCCGTATAAGTAAATCGTTTGGTTATTGCTACTGACAGTAGTATATGGCTCATTTAAAGTTGACACATAATCATTGCGCAATACTTGGTTGTTCCATTGGGTGGCTTGTTGGACAACGCTGTATGTTCGTTCGGAAGACTTTGATTTAAAGTTAATATTAACTATTCCGTTACTATATTTAACGGGTTCGTTGAAAGCATAATCGATCGGATGGTAACTTGGCAGCTGCGCAGGAATTCCGGCATGAATACTGGCTACTTTGACATCGATTGCCGGCACCAACTGGATAATGAAGTAAGCCAATAATACTAGGAGGACAGCTATAATCACAATAAATGTCAGGCGGCGGTGCAACCGGCGGGCTTTTCGCTGCTTCTTGTACCGGGAACTAACTGCCCGATGATGTTTTTCAATTTCCGTTGCTGGCGGCTTTTCATTTTCATTGTCAGACCCGACACCGACACCCTTGCCATAAACCGGCACTTTAACCGGCATGAGCTGCATTTTAAGCGAAAAATTATCGACGGTTGGTGCATTCTTGCCAAACCGGCTGACCCGGTAATCGCGTTGGATATCCTGGGCATGCCCTAACTCTAACCGATGCAAACGTTCATGTGGCCCGATTAAATGAGATGTTTTGTGGTTTAAAGACGTTTGGACATGTGCGACATGTTCCTTGGCGGCGGGCTTTGGTAGCCCAGACCTCATAAGGGTGTGAGAATGCTCAGGCTGATGAGCAAGTGCCGGATGGATTTTTCTTCCCCCAATGGTTTTTGGCTTTTTTTCGGGAAGTACCCGATGGTCATCATCAGCTAAGGTTTTAGAAGGTGTCGTTATGGCGGCCGGAGTTTTAGGATGCGGCAGAAAATCATCTATTAAATATGACCGGCTTAAGCCATCTGGATGCTTTTTCAACGACGTCTTTTTACCTTCAGTAGGATTGTTATTTAGCAAACCGGAAACGGCATTAAAACGGTTGTCATTTTGATCTGTATTATTTATCTTACCCACAACATGTACCTGCTTATAAATAGCATGCTTATCCTTATTAATCTTAATCCTACTTGTAGCCTGCCGCAAGGGTGATCATAATAGTGTACTAGCATAAGAAAGTTGATTATGGATTTTGTTAATCCCAAGAAGCGTCGTTATCAAAAAATACAGCTAATTATAGGATATATCCTAGTATCGATTGCGGTCTTATTACTGGCTCTGGTGCTATTTTATGGGGCTAGGGGTTATGGTTTCAGCAAGAATGGCCAAATAATCCAAAATGGCTTGCTTCTTGTGTCATCAAATCCCAATCCGGCATTTATTACGTTGAACGGTGTTCTCAACAACGCCACAACTAATGCCCGCCTGGAATTGCCGGCCGGTCAATATACCTTGGAATTATCTAAGACTGGCTATCACCCATGGAAAAGAGTAATTGATATTGACGGTGGGAGTGTCGAGTATTTTAATTATCCTTTCTTATTCCCGAACACCGTTAAAACTACGGCCGTCAATCAATTCAGTTCCCCGCCCGGGTTGTTAACCCAAAGTCCCGATAAGCACTGGTTGATAGTTCAAGATCCGATCAACCAAAACAACTTTTTGGAATATGATTTAAGTAACCCGGCAAAGATGACTTCATCATTGCTGGACTTAACTTTACCCGATGGCCTAATTACATCTCCTACAACCGGTGCCCAGAGTTGGCAATTAATTGGCTGGTCCAGCGATAATCAGCATGTCTTACTGGAACATTTCTATCAAGGCGGCCAGGAATATATATTATTGGATCGGATCACTCCGACTAACTCGGTCAATTTAACCAAGACCCTTAACTTGAACCAGACAACCCAGCTGTCGCTGGTTAATAATAAGTTTAATCAATATTATCTTTTCGATACTGCTACCGGAGTAATTGACAGCGAAACGCTATCTGCTCTACAGCCGGCCGTACTGGTGTCGCATGTTATCAACTTTAGTGACTATGGCAGCAACACGATAGTTTACGCCACCAGCCAAAATGCCCCGACCGGCGATGTCAATATCGATGTTTTACAAGGCTCAAATAATTATGTAATCCGGCAATTACCAGCCAACTCAACCTACTTGCTAGCCGCCGCCCAATATAGCGGCAACTGGTATATTGTTGCGGCGGCTACTTCAGATAACGAGGTCTATATTTATGAGAATCCGATGTCGTTTATCTCGAGCAATCCAAGTCAGCCGTTAGTGCCAGCTTACATCTTAAAGGTTACCGCCCCGAACTATATTAGTTTTTCTGACAATAACCAATTTATAGTTGCCGAAAACGGCCCAGCCATCGCAACCTATGATGCCCAAAACCAAAAAGGCTATGCCTATCTGATAAACACGGCAGTCCCCAACAATGGGCACGCTTTTTGGATGGATGGCGACCGGTTGTATGTTTCTGCTAACAGCGTATTTGATGTCTTTGATTATGACGGCACTAATCAGCATATATTGCAGCCGGTATTGGCCAACAGCATGATTATGTTTGATCCAACTTATAAGTGGGCCTATGCCCTAACGGCTACGCCAGCCGCAACAATTAGTCCCCAACCGACTGCCTTGCCTTATGAGTTGACAAGTTCAGCCCTACGCACTCCAGCCGACCAATAAACTAAAAAATATCATTCCACAACCGGCTCCATAAACTGGGCCCGTTGCTGGCAAGTTGTTTTGGTGTCGAGGTTACTGTAGAAGCGGTAGCGGCAGCATTGAAATCTGGATTAGGGCTAATCTGTTTACCGACCACGATCAAGCGGTTAATGTCAGTGCCCGGCGGATCGCAAGTAATTAGCGAGGCGGTCGCGGTTTGGCCCGACACACTGCCCAGAACAGCCACATCACTTGGCGACACTAGCTGGTGGCTAATCACCTGGTAAACGTAGACCTGTTGGTTATAGGTCAGATAAAAAGTGTCACCGTTAACTATTTCGTGCAACAAGACGAAGGCGAACTTATATTTCCCGGGGTTGAATATGTTATTGCTAGAATGGCCAAAGAAAGCAGCATTGCCAACCTGCCCTGGCAGAACAGTGCTTGGGTAATGAACGACGCCGTTTTCCAGTAAGTTCTCGATGTTTGCTTCATTGTCGGAAGGAGCTGAATAAATAACCGGTATCTCGACATTGATTTTTGGAATGATAACTTCCGGAGTCGAATTAGCCGCCACCGAACCGGAGGTAATAATTAGCGGTAAGGCGGTGATATGGCGGCTGGGCTGGATAAAAGGCGTGATAATCAACTGGTTGAAGAAGCTGAACATAAAGATAAAAACTACTACAATTCCCATACCCAGACCAAAAAGCAATGATTTATATTTTGGTTGCGGCTTAACTTTTGTAATTTTTGGCGGGTTGGCAATTTTTTCGATGATCTGACTTTTTATCGTATCCAGGGTTCGCATAGCATTTTCAGCCGGTACCCCGAACCTTAATTTATTTGCCGATCCGGTATCTGGGAACGGCGAAGCCGCTGGTGGAGCTGGTTTAATAGGTATTACTGCCGCCGGTACGTTTGGCTGGGTCTGCAACCTTCGGGCATGAGCAGCTTGTATTCGGGAGTTTGCTTCATAAAATTCATGCCAGACCTGATGTTTATCGGCTTCAGATAAACTATGGTAATAATTGTGCCAAGCGGTTTGGATCTCGACTATGCTTTTGCCACTCTGGCTAAGATCGAACATGTACTGCTGGTGTTTGGAGCGCGGTCGGACGACAACTGCTTCTTGCATCGTGGTTTCGGCTTGCGGCTCGGTAGCATATAGGTTGTCAATCTTTTGGCGGATGTATGTCACAGCCGGATTATCAATTGGTGTTGGCGGTTTTGGGCTGGCTGGAACTGGCCCGTCTGGCGACGTAATGATTTTTTTTGCCTGATTATCAGTGAATAATGGATTATTCATATTTGTTTATACTAGCGTAACAAGAATAAGTATAATACAATACACCTCTGTAGACCACCTTTCGGGCGAGTGGCGGAACTGGTATACGCGCACGACTCAAAATCGTGTTCCCAAAAGGATTGAGGGTTCAACTCCCTCCTTGCCCACCACAATTATTAATTTGAATATTGCAAGCTATTTACTGATTCTGTAATCGGGTATATGAAATTACCGCGCAGCTAAGTGCCTCAAAGACTTTTGCCGGATTTTGGATCCACCAAACTGCCGCATGGCTGGCAACTTTTGTTAGCTCGATCGGTTTTCCCGAAGGTTGCATAATTGAATCAACCTGGCCATTGCTAGCGACTACTATCATATCGTCGTAACCGACCAAGATGTTTACCGGATGTTCCAGTGTAAATTTGTGGAGGATGTTGACAAGCGGCGTCAGACCCATCTTTGATGTGATAGCGACGCTTGGATGAAGCGATGTATAGATCTGTTGGAACTGAGAAAGACTTAGAACGAGTGTAGTATCTACTCGGTCAAGAATCGGCAGCGGCGAATGTAAATTAAAATCAATGGCATCATCAGACATCAATAGTCTGCCTTTATATTTCTGAACAAATTTTTCTATGACAATGGCTGTTTCGCTGTTTTTACCGAAATCCCCGGCTAGCAGTACGCCGTCTGCCCAGTCACTATCTAACAAGAAAATGTCGAGCGCCGATTGAGCATAACTGCCGCTGATATTACTAGATGCGTAGCTGGCAACTGGCAAAAAATTCTCAACTGTCTTTTTTAATGTATCTGGTAACAGGACATGCAGCGATCCGGCTTGGGCTTGCTGGGCAGTTTCATAAGCCTTAGCCACTAAAGCAAAGCTGTTCTTGTGGCCGCCGATAATAAGCAGCTTACCGCCCAAACTACGCTGTTCTGGCCTGGCCCATAACATGTCAGGATAAAGTGGTTTGTCGGGATCTTGCCGCTGCCAGTAGTCTTGGTTGTCATCCATAATTATAATTTTATACCTTTAAAGTTAAACTAACAGGACAATGGTCAGAACCGGTGATTGCCGGATAGATGGCAGCATCACTGACTTTAGATTTCAAGCTTTTTGAAATTAAAATGTAATCTAAGCGCCAGCCGATATTCCGAGCCCGGGCGTTGGCAAAATGGCTCCACCAGGTATAATAGCCATTGCCTTTATAAAACAATCTAAAACTATCGATAAAGCCGCTATCGATAAAGTTTTGGAAACCCTCCCTTTCCTCTATGGTAAAGCCTTTTTTGCCTTTGTTAGACTGCGGATTGGCTAAATCATCGGGGGTATGGGCGACATTAAAATCGCCGCAAAATACAACCGGCTTGGTTTTTTCAAGTTGCTTGCAATAACTTAAAAACGCCGGATCCCAGTGCTTATGGCGAAGCTCCAAACGGCTTAAATCATCCTTAGTATTCGGCGTATATACTGTCACCACCCACATTTCCTGTAATTCAACGGCAATAACCCTGCCCTCCAAGTTTGGGTCGCCGTAAATATCACCACTAAGCTTAAACTGTTTGATAATATCTTTCGGTAAACCGTTAACAACCCTAATTGGCTCAATTTTGGAAAAAACAGCCGTGCCAGAGTAACCGGCTTTATCGGCCGGATACCAATACTGCCGGTAATTCGGCAAAGAAATATCAACTTGGGACTCAACCGCTTTTATTTCCTGCAGACAAAGAATATCTGGCTGGTACTTGGCAATAAATGGCAATAACGCATCCTTCTTCAGTGTCGCCCTGATTCCATTTACATTCCAGGAGTAAATTTTAACCATCTGTAGCCAGTATAACTGACCCCCATAAAAACTGCCAGACCAAACTAATTGCTAATAAATCAAATGTCAATTAAGGCTGGTTTTAACGTATGTTTTCGGGTTGCTGTCTTCCAGGGTAGCCGTAAGCGTGTAATGAGCGCAGACGACAGTAGTGTTATTGCAGTTCGACCCATCCGATGATGTTACGGTATAAGCGAAGGCATCTTTTACTGGTTTGGCTACCAGTACATATGAGTTGCTTGAAGGATCTTTCAGGGCTGATTTGTCCAGAGTTTTCATATTGGTAGCTACCCAGTTTAAATTATCCATTTCTGCTAGAGTCGGGTATTTGGAATTCTCCACGTAATATGCCTCTAACTGTTCATAGACTTGCTTAATATCCTGTTGCCTGTCCTGGTTGCGTTGACTGCGCTGGACGCTGGCATATGATGAGACGACTAACGCCAATAGGATGCCGATTATAACTAGTACTACCAGCAACTCAATCATTGTGAATCCGGATTGATCAGATTTTTTTCTTGGCAGGCTTATCATCATCGAGAACTTTCAGTTAATTTTAACATAATCACTGAATAAAATTATATCACCCGCTTCCATTGTATGATTCTACTAGTCTTGAAATATTTAATAATTTCTCAAGACTTGGCTTTTAAATAAGCATGCAGATCTTCTTTGTGCAAGTTGCAGCAATAACCCAACCCATTTACCTCTCGTATGGCTAATTCGTCTATATCATAATATCCAGCACTGGCAATATGCTCTGAGACGATATTATTGCCGACTTCAGTTATCTTGGCTTCATATATCAACCAGACAACCTCACCGTTGATAATCCATATGAAAGTTGGAGCGTCGGCAATTTCTGTAAGTTTAACGTGCAGCTCTTCGTCAAGCTCACGCTGCAGCGCCTCATAAACTGACTCGCCGTTTTCAATGCCGCCGCCAGGCAGCTCAAAACCGTTATTTTCATTTTCCTCAACAAATAGCAATTTATTTTGCTCGTTTGTAGCAAGTACTTTTGCTGAAACCCGATACGAACAATTATTTGACATATCTCAACAATACCATAAGTTGACCCGTCAGTCGTTAAGGTAAAATTTTATATCCGCCGTGGCCGTCATTGCGGACAAAAGTAACTGGAAAATTCTCTTTAAAGCGATTATAAAATTTCTGTATATAGTCAAACTCAAGCTCGATTACTTGATCTGAATTACCATTGTCTTTCACCCAGATTTTTGATTGCCGCTGGATTTTTAAGTCTGCTTTGTCAACTTGTAAAATTATAGCGCTATGCCTGGCTCGGGTTAGCAACGCCTTTAGTCTTTCTGGGCGGTCTTTTTTAGAATCAACGTACTGCCATTTAATTAGCACGATGTCACTTTTTTTAGTTAGCTCAACTACTTCTTCAAGAATGTTTTCTCGCTGTTTAATAACTGGATCTTCATCGTAAGCCCCAGTATTTTTTAAACTTTCCTGAGATGCCGATACAACCCCTTTCCAATTGAATAATTTGTGGATAGAATTATTTTCCAAGGCGTAACGAATAAAAGTTTCTTTGCCTGAAGCACTTGGCCCGACTATCCAGATTATCTTTTTCATATCTATTTAACAGGATTTCTAGTCCATTCTTGTCTTTTACCCTGCCGGAGTTTATCAGCTAGCTCGAGTTCATCATAAATCCCATCAATAAGATCGTATTGCTTGGCCTCATCAAGTGTTACCCAGGCCGATTTATCGGTTTCGCCCTTTTGAAGCCTGATCTTACCGGAATCATATTGGGCCATACAGGAAATTACCAGCGATGGTGCGCCGTCGGCATGAACGGTTGCCAAACTAGTTACATACTCGATTTTTTTTATTTCTAAGCCGGCCTCTTCCATTACTTCGCGGCGCAAAGTCTTCTCCAAGACGTTATACCAGTACTCTTTAGTTTCTTTTGGAGTGCTTGTAAAATCATGGCTCTCTAAATGGCCGCCGGGGACAGTCCACATTCCCGGAAACCGCTTCTTTTCTGGTGACCGGCGGAGGATTAAATAGCGATTAGCTTTGGCTATGATGGCAGTTGTAACTACCTCGAAAGTTTCTGGCATATATAAATCTCCTTAAATTGGCGGAGAGGAAGGGATTCGAACCCTTGACAGAGTTTCCCCTGTACCCGCTTTCCAAGCGAGCGCACTAGGCCAACTATGCGACCTCTCCGTATTAAATAAAACATAATCTTTTAAACAAATTTCAGTATAACCTAAAATCACAACAATATACATCTTGCCCAGCTGTCAAGTACAGGTTTACACTTAAATATAATTATGGCCATCATTGAATTGCACGATGTTAGTAAATTATATGGTTTCGGAGACGCGACTACGCTAGCCCTCGACGAAATCAATCTTTCCGTTGAAGAAGGAGAATTCATTGCCGTTATGGGGCCAAGCGGTTCCGGCAAATCAACACTAATGAATATCATCGGGTTGCTTGACCGCCCAACTTATGGTAGTTATTCACTCAGTAACCGATCGGTTGCCAAACTTCGCCCCAATCGCCAAGCCAGAATCCGCCGCGACAAAATTGGTTTTGTGTTCCAGTCATTTAATTTACTGCCAAACCTATCGGTTATTGAAAACGTTGCCCTGCCCATGGCCTATAAAGGCATGTCGTCAGTCCGCCGTCTAAAATTAGCCAGTGCCATGCTGGGGAGAATCGGATTGGAAGACCGCCAGTATTTTATGCCCCGCCAATTAAGTGGCGGCCAGACGCAAAGCGTGGCTATAGCCAGGGCGTTGATCAATAACCCGTCAATTATCATTGCCGATGAACCAACCGGCAATCTAGATAGCGACAGCAGCTTGCTGATTATGGAACTGCTCAGCGAGATCCATGCCATGGGTACGACCATACTGTTGGTTACTCACAACTCCGGACTGACTCGCTTTGCCACGCGGGTAGTATTTATGAGTGACGGTGCAATTGTCCATGAGGAACTCACCAATGTGGGCGAAATCGCGCCGACTTTCCGGCGCAATAGCTATGGTTTAACCGTTAAAACCGTAGAAGATGATCTGGCCGGTGTCTCAGCATTGATGAAAGTCATACCAGACATCACTCCGGCAAAGCCAAATAAAAACAAGAAATCCAACCGGTGGAATAAAAAGAAACAACCCGGCCGGAGGCGGAAATGAAAATCCTGGCAGCCAATCATACCAAGACAGCGCTGTATGGCATTAGGCAAAGCCATTGGCGGAGCCTGTTGACCATGTTGGGAGTGATAATCGGAATCTCATCAGTGGTCACAATTGTTAGTTTGGGCGAAGGCATTAAACATCAAATTGTTGGTCAAATTGATAATCTAGGCAATAATCTGATTACTGTCCGACCTGGTAGTATCCAGACCAACACTACAACTGGCGCACTAAGCTTTTTAAATATCTTTGCCGGTTTGAATGATTCGACATTACTCAATATACAAGATGTCAAAACAATTCAGCAGACACCCGGGGTGCGCTTGGCTGTGCCGATGTCAATTATTTCCGGTCCGATTCAGTCTTCCGGGCAGCTATTTGACACTATCCCGGTAATCGGTTCGACTGCTGATATCCCTGCCGTTTTGAACCAAACCTTGCAATACGGTTCGTTTTATTCGACTAACGACAGCATTACTGATAGCGCCGTACTGGGGCAAAATGTGGCCAACGAATTATATCCTGGTGATTCTGCACTCGGCCATAGCTTTACTTTCCACGGTGAAAGCTTTGTCGTCAGAGGCGTTTTAAACCAATTTGATATTGCTCCGTTGTCAGTCGATGCTGATTTCAATAATGTTATTTTTATTCCCTACTCAACCGCCCAGCAACTCGACCCCAATAATGCGCCGCTCTATGAAATACTTGTCAAACCGAGCTCATCATCGTCAACTAATTCGGTTGTCTCTAAAATCAAGAGTAACTTATTGCTAGCCCATCACGGTGAACAAAATTTTAGTGTTTTTACCCAAACCGACGAATTGACAGCCGCTAACCATATACTTGACTTACTGACCGAATTGATTAGCGGTATTGCCGCAATTTCCCTACTAGTCGGCGGGATCGGGATTATGAACGTCATGTTAGTAGCGGTCACTGAGAGAACTCAGGAAATCGGTATCCGCAAAGCACTAGGTGCTACCAGCCGGCAGATTATAAACCAGTTCTTAACTGAGGCGGTCGTCATCAGCACTTATGGCGGTATATTAGGGATAATTGTGTCTGTTTTGATCAATCTTGGGCTGAGGATTGTAACTAATTTGCAACCAGCCCTATCCTGGCAGGTCATGTTACTAGCAACTGCCGTTTCAGTAATCGTCGGACTCGTTTTTGGAATTATGCCGGCCGTCAAAGCTGCCCGCAAAGACCCGATTGATACCCTGCGCTATCAGTAAGCTATTAAAAATAGTGGCCGTAGTAATACCAAAAAATGTTTTAAATTAGGCCGACAATAACCAAGAACCACAGCAACAACCGGTCAACTTAGTGTCTGACGAAGAAGTCTGTAACCAGTTTATATTTTTGGCCATAGTTAATAAAAGTATACCATGAACCAGAGAAGTTATTCGGCACAGTTGCCGGTAGAAACCGTCTGATTTCGGGCTTCAGCTTGATGTATCTCGCTTAATACTTGCGGTGTCGTCAGGGCGTAGCCAACTTGGTTATAAGTGGTTGATTCAGCAAATATTACGCCAATAACTGCACCGCTAGTATTAATTAATGGTCCACCGGAGTTTCCCGGGATAACGGTAGCTTTAATCTCATAAACATCACGGTTGGTATTACCCTGGTCATATATATTCCGTCCCGCGGCCGTAAAGTCATCTAGTACAACTGCCGGCGTGGCGTCAAAATTGCCGCCACCGGGAAAACCTAAAACTGCCCCATCAGTTCCGTCTTTGAAAGTCGTATCGGCAATCAATAAAGATGAGCCGGAAAGATTATTGGTAGATAGGACGGCTATATCCAGGTCGGGGTCGAACCAAATGACACTGGCGGCATGATCGCCGTCCTGGTCAACAATGTACGGGTGCGATACTCCGGCTATGACATGAGCATTGGTAACAACTATATTTGGCGCAACTATGAAACCGGATCCTTCAACAATCCCACCGCAACCTTGGCCCTCGATCTTAACGACCGATGGCTCGTCCTTTAGTACAACCGAAGTCAATTTACCTAACGGCGGCAGACTGACATTGGGGTTTAGCGGTGCCGGTTCAAGGCCGATGAAAACTTTAGGGAAACCATTCGGATCGATGACATGGCTTAAATCTGCCACAACATTCGGAGCTGACGGCAAATGCCGATTAAGTAATCTAATGATGCCCGAGTCTTTTAACTCGCTTTGCATACCGGGAAAAGGTAGATTGACAAGCACACCACAGATTATCCAAACTGTTGCCAGTAAAGTTACGGCACCAACCAAAGTACCAAATCCACGGTCAAATTTGTCTATCTTATAACGCATCAGCTTGGATTTTAGATACACTCCCAAATACTCGCCGATTATTAGGAATATCAAAGCAGCGCCACAGGTAATGCCCATCGCCAGCCAGGAGCGAGACAACTCAGTATGGGCAAAGTGAACAAAATGCGGTTCGATCCAGGCTCCCAACAATAAGCCGCCGAAAAGTCCGATGGCTGAAAATATCTGCCGGATTGACCCGATCTCAAAACCACGGACTATGGCGCTGACCAAAAACAGCAGAATTATTACATCGACTATATTCATAAATTTATGTCTTTTATTAGTTTAGCCCAATTAACCGTTTGAAGCATAACGATTTATATTTTTATAACAAATTGATGGGCGGCCTTAATAGCAAAATACCATGACAATATAGCCACCGGTATCTCAATGAAACAAGCCATTAATAAAGAATGAATAAAATCTACTCCTTGGCGTGATGTCAGGACATCAAACCAGCCATCAATCAGCAAACATGTTCCCAGCGAACTGGCAGTAAGGGTTACCCATATAGACTTCTTAGTAATAAAGAAAGCCGTCAAAGCTAACATCACTAGCACCAAGCAATCAAAACCCTCCCAAACTATATCCCAGTGATGAGTTATCTGGCGGGTTGGTAAGGTCATGGAAAGAAAGACAGTCCAAGGAATCAGTAAGGCTGCCGCGCCGGCATAAAATGTCACTGCCCAACCTGGTAAATTGATTGCGATTGGATGGCCGAGGCCTTTTCTAATGTAAGTTCGCTTTTTTCTAGTCATATTTATTTTGGGACTTAATTAAACACTATTGTAGTTTAATTATGATTTACATAGCAAGCTTAAAGACTAAAAAGATGCTCTCAAGTTTCACTTTTAACCCGCAAGCGTTTTTTTAAATTAATACCGACAGCCAATAAAAATAAAATTGCCAGGAAAACTATATAAACGGATCTATCGATAACATTTGCCGATAAAACGGTAGCGGTATTGATGCGGTCTAGGTGTTCAGCAAAAATTAAAAAAGTTTCCCGGAAACCAATTGCCCCTGGCGTCAGAGAAACAAACAAGGCAAAGTTAGCTGCCCCCGAATAAGTCATTGCCTGGCCGATATTTATATATGGATGGATCGATCTCAACTCAACTAAATAAATTGAGGCAATAAGGATGATTTGAACAAATGTTGCGGCGGCCAGCGTAGTTATAGTCTTTGGAGTCAGTAACAGACGGTGCTGCTCTTCGGTGCTGCTATAACGGTGTTTTTTAGCCCAGTAGCGCAAACCCCAAGCACAACCCAAACCAACTAATAGGAGTGCCAAAACAGTTTGCCACCAGGGTCGATTGCTGACCAACAGGAACAATAAGCTGAATATGATGTAAAATCCGTAATAGATGAATGTCGCAGCGGCGTAATCCCGTATCCGTAAACGATGCTTGTTTTTTAGGTAAATTGCTCGGAATCCTGGGCCGCTTTGCAAAGGGCCGAAGAAATTTACTAATAGCGTATAGATTGTAAGCAAACCATTTTCACGCCAAGTTAAAGGTTTTTTACAGACCAGAAGGATGCATTGGTAAACCACTACCAAACATAGCAGCAAAAGTATATATAGACCGTAAACAACCAATAAAGTAGTTATTTTAGTGTGCTTTAAAGCTGTAACGTATGCTGGATGATGGATAAAGTAGAAACAAAAAAGCGTAACCGTCAGACAGACAATAGCTATTGCTAAACCGCGCTGCACTTTTTTTGACCTGATGAAATTTAAAAGGCGTGACCTGAGAGTAGTTAGTGGCATATTGTTAAGTCTAACATGATCTAGCGCTGCCCTGTTATTTTTAACGGCTTGACAACATTCAATGATTAATCTTTTGCAGGTTATCTACAGTTATTGTTGCTACAATCCGATACATTAATATCTAACCGACAAGGAGAATATTAATGTCAAATAAAAAATATTTTGAATACCA
>Ga0181538_10004271_pt1 | contig 13436 bp, 6 predicted proteins | sample PEATcosm2014_Bin_40_FD_119773 | JGI IMG/M metagenome (GOLD analysis project Ga0181538, IMG submission 119773) | Peatland microbial communities from MTU Mesocosm Facility, Houghton, MI, USA - PEATcosm2014_Bin23_30_metaG | ecosystem: Environmental > Terrestrial > Soil > Wetlands > Peat | place...
CGCAAATTTGCGCCCGGCACCTTCAAGGACAAAATCGTCATCGTCGGTGCTTCCGCAACCGGCATCGGCGATCTGCGCACTCCGCCCTACGGCGGCATCAGCTATCCGGGACTCGAAGTCCACGCCAACGTCATCGACAATATGTTGAACAATTCTTTTCTGATTCGCGGCGTGCATCAGGAACTTCTCGATCTCATCCTCATTTTTGTGTTCGGCATTCCTCTCGGGATTGCTCTCGCTCTCGTCTCCCCGCGTGGTATGTGGTTTGGCCTGGCCCTGCTGATTCCGTTCGCCGCGCTCATCTACATCGCGTTCTTGCACGGCTGGTGGCTCAACTTCACTTTGCCGGCCGGCACGCTCACCGCAAATGTCATGCTCGTTTCTCTCTATCGCGCCCTCGTGGAGGAAAAAGAAAAGCGCAAGGTGCGCTCCGCCTTTGGCCAGTATCTCAGCCCCGAAGTGATTCGCCGCCTGCTCCTGAATCCGCAACTCGTCGAACCGCGCAAGACCGACATCACCGTGATGTTCAGCGATATCCGCGGCTTCACCACCATCTCCGAAAAACTCGACGCCCAGGAACTCGCTCTGTTCCTCAACGACTATCTTTCGGATATGACCCGCATCGTCTTCGACACCCAGGGCACCCTGGACAAATACATCGGTGACGCCGTCATGGCTTTCTGGGGCGCGCCTTACGAAGACCCCGGCCACGCCGCCCGCGCTTGTACCGCCGCACTTTCCATGATGCGGCGCGTCCACGAACTGCAAAAGAAGTGGGAATCCGAGGGTAAGCCCAAGCTGGATATCGGCATCGGCCTAAATTCCGGCGTCGCCAGCGTCGGCAATATGGGTTCGGCGCTGCGTTACGGCTACACTGCGCTCGGTGACGCTGTGAATCTATCCTCGCGCCTCGAAGGCCTTAACAAGGATTACGGCACGCACATCCTCGCCAACGAATCCACCTTCGCCGCCGCCCGCGACGCCGGCTTCCTCTTCCGCGAACTCGATAGTATCCGCGTCAAGGGCAAGCTTCAGCCCGTCACTATCTACGAATTAGTCGGCCGACTTTCCGAACTCCAGCAGGATCCCGCCTTCCCCGATTTGCAGCAGTGCTTCGTGCAATTCGCCGCGGCCCGCCAACTTTATCTCCACCGCCAGTGGCCCGCAGCCCAGCAAGCCTTCCAATCCATTCTCGATCATTGGCCCAACGACGGCCCCTCCCGCATGTACTGGAAGCGCTGCCAGGATTATTTATTCGACGAACCCCCCGCCTCCTGGGACGGCGTCTTCACCATGACTCACAAATGAGCTCTCTCCTTCGTCTATCCTGCCGACCCGCTTCCTGGGAAAGGGTTTTCTTCTCCGAAAACTGAATACCCTTGGTTTACCAGCGGCGAGCTGGCCCAGACCAAAGTTGGGGACACCCAGCCGTTCTACTTCGCGGTGAATTGCTATAGTGGTATCCTAAGCCAACAATGCGCGCACGCAACCCCATCGCCGAATCTCCACAGGGCCACCCGCCAAGGTCATTCTCGACCATTTGCATCCTCCTTCTCTTTATACTCGTGTTTACGGAGCGCGAGAGCACCGCAGCAAACACAATCCAAGAGGTTGACTTCAAGAATTTCGTCTATCCATGGGACGATCCTGAAGCGGACTCGGACAACCACACCACCTGGTTTTGGACGCAGCTACCTACCGAAACAAGAGTTCGCCTCAGGAACTGCAAGCATCGGTTTACAGTCCCGGAGGGTTCGAGCGTAGCTCCAACACTTAATTATTGGTTTGTCGAATACGGACACTTGGACGGAAATGTCGAAGCAGCAGCCGTGGCACTGAACTACTCGCCCGGCGGTTCCATGAGCTGGGACTATCTCTATGTCTACGAGCTGGCGAGAGGTAGGTTGCAGTTTCTTGCACGACTAAGAAGCGGTTCCAGATCCTCGGGTGGGCTGCTCCGAACTTCCTTTAAACAAGGTGCACTCGTTCTTGATTTTGCCGATGCAGACAAACGAAGTGGTGATTGTTGTTCCGATGGATACATCAGAGTTCGATATCGTTGGCACGACGGTCATTTCAGCGAAGAAGGACCGCGTGAAAAAGGTGACTTGAATGAGTAGAGCGGGTTTAGCGTATTCAGTCGGGTCCTCCACCCTCGTAGTGAGAGCTTGGGTCTTGGGGTCTGTCTTCGTTGAGCGGGTGCCAAGCCCTCGCGGTTTTCAAGGGTACGAATTCTGACCTGAATTCATTGTCACGCCCTAGGTTTTGCTTCTCCGAAGACTCAAGACTTATAACTGAATACTCAAAACTCTGGGCTCGCCCGCCTCTACTGCTTCTCTTCCACCTCAATCAAATTGTCTTCCGGCTGGCGGTCAATCAGTTTGTTGTACGGATCGATCCCCGCAAACGTCGGCTTTTCGTCCACGACAAACTCCACCGTGGATTTCCCCGTGCCAAATCGTTGCTTTTCCACGTGCAGCGGCTTCAAGTGCTCCTTCGATCCGCTGAACACGCCCACTTCCACCAGGTCGTTCATCTCCATCGGTGTTTCGTTTCCGGAGCCATCCGCCTGTTTTTTCTCCGTGCTCACGTTCAGCGTCACGCGGTACTTGTTGCCCGCTTCCGATTTCGCCACCGCCGAAACGGCGCGGTTGTCGTACAGCACGATGGACTCGAACATATCCGTCACCATATATTGCAAATCCGGCGGCGTAGCTTCCCGCATGGCCGCAACAAATCCCCGCGTATCCGGGTAAGGTCCCTGCGCATATTTGTTCTTTTCCAGAAATCCGCGCAACGCCGCGTTGAGCTTGTCCTCGCCGATGTAGTCGCTCAGCGCATACATCACCAACGAGCCTTTCCGGTACCACACGTACGGCTCGCGTTGCACCAGCGCCAGCGGCGGTTCGTGCCTCGTTTCTCCAGCGCGTCCCCGCAAGTAACCGTCCAATTCATACTTCAGGAATTTGCGCATGCTGTCGTCGCCGTATTTCTTTTCCATCACCCGCAGCGCCGAATATTCCGCCAGCGTCTCGCTCATCATGTTGGAGCCCTGCGTGTCGCTTCCAATCAATTGGTGGCCCCACCACTGGTGCGCCAATTCGTGCGCATTCACGAAATACACCAGGTCCAAATCGTCCTTCTTCTCCAGCCGCTCGATGAACCCGATGCCTTCCGAAAAAGGCACGGTGTTGGGAAAGGATTGCGCAAAGCTGCGGTAGCGCGGAAACTCCAGCACGCGGTATTGCTTGAACTGGTAGGGCCCAAAATTCGTTTCGTAATAGTCCAGCCCCGCCTTCGCCGCTTCCAGCATCTTGTCCAGATTGTATTCGTGGCCGGGCTGGTAGTAGACCTCCAGCTTCACGTCTTTCCACGCATCCCGCCTCACTGCATAGCGCCCGCTCAGGAACGAAAAGAAGTTGTTCATGCGCGTATCGCCCATGGTGTACTCGAAATAATGCCGCCCGTTTTCCGTCCACTCCTTTTCCAGGTAGCCCGGCGCCATGGCGATCTGCTCCGGCGAAGTGCTAACAACACAATGGAAGGTGACCCACTCCGAATCCGGCGTGAACAGGTTCAAATTCGAGTAATAGGGATCTCCCGGCAGCGCCATCTCTTCCAGTTCCGGAAGTTTCTCCTCGCGCCGCCGCACCGGTTCGTCCAGTTCCATCGACTGGACGTACCCGATCTGCGGAAAATAGTCGCGGTCAAGAAACGTTCCGTTATATGCAAATTCCGCCCGTTCGCCGCCATCCTTAAACCCATGCGGCGTGTAAGACGACCGGAAATCCATGCGCAAACTCTCACCCGGCTGCAGCGGCTGCTCCAGCTTGTAGATTTCGTAAAAGTGTTTCTTGTCGCTCAAGGTGTTGTGAAACGGCCGGTCAAACTTGACCTCATCCACGGATTCGCGCGATTCCGTCACGTGGATATCCTCGATGGCTTTGTCCGTGTGGTTCACCAGCGTGTAATGGCCCGCTCCGCTGAACGCCCGCCGCTCCGGATACATCTCCACATTCACATCCACGGCGGTTACTTTCGGCTGCGGCAGCCGCTCGTACTTCTTGTACAGCCGCTCATACTCCGCCTGCAGGTGCCGGCCCATCTTTTCCGTGCGGTACTCGTTCAGGCTATGCGCGTTGTACGCGAACCATCCTCCGGCCGCAATCGCCAGCACCACGAAAATGACGGCATATCCCGCTGTGCGCGGAAACCGCTCGCGAAACTGCCGCAAGCGAACGGGCACCAAAAGCTCTGTCCCCCGCCTCGCAAACAGGATCGCCACCACACCCAGCAGCCCACCGACCATCAGCCAATACACCATGATGGAAGCGAGGGCCCCCACAAAATGCCCGTACCCGTTCATGTCCGAATAGGTGTACGGCGTGATCTCTCCATAGAGAACCAGCCGATTCTCAATGCCGTAGCGGTAGAACACGGGTATCAGAATAAGGAAGCCGATTACGATCGCGTGTCCCACGAACTTGTTGCTCACCATCGTGTGCACAAAAAGCGCCAGCAGAATGATCATCACAAACTGCGGCAACGCGATCAGGTACAGTTCCTTGAAGTACTGCAGCAATTCGTAGTGGTAATAGCCTTTCACCGTCTGCATCAACACGCCCACGACCGCCACGATGCTCAACAGCACAAACTCCACAATGCACAACGCGAAAAATTTGCTGAGCCAATCCGTCCAATCGCGCAGCGGCAGCGCGTCATGAATCTGATCGAATCGCACATCGCGTTCCCGCCAAATCAGTTCGCCCGCATAGAGCACGGCCACAATGTACAAAAACAGGCTTGCCCCCCCCTGCAGCACGCTCAGCATCAAGTAGGTGACCGGCCAGACCTTTACCCCGCTCACTTCTCCGGCGAAATAGCCGTTGATCGCGCAAAAGATGACCATCAGCAGTGCAATCGCCCAAAACGGTATCTCGCGTAGAATATTCTGCGTGCGCAGCCGCGTCATCGAAGCAATCTGCCTCCACGTCGTGTCCGCCGAAAAGGACTGAGAAACCGCGGGTAGCTGCGTTACCGCCTTCACTCGAGCTTTCTTCTCCTGCTCTTCAATCTCCGCGGCTTCCTTCGCCTTCCGATTCGCCTTTCGCCCTGTCAACGTCTCCGCCGACATCGGGAAAAGCGCATACGTCAAGCCGAGCGCCACAATTCCCACACCCGTCCAAAGCAGCCGGTTGTACAGAAACGCTCCCGACCATTCCAGCAGCCGGCTGTTGCGCTCCACCACGGTCCAATAACGCATCAGGCTGTTCATGAACACCATGCCTAGCGGGTCCACAACGGAGGGCCAGAAGCGGTCCAGCCGGTTGGTGGCGATTACGGAAATCGCCAGGATCAGGTACAACGCCAGCACCGACACGCCTTGCAGGTACACAATCACAATCCGCCGCGATAATGCCGCCACGCAAAAGAACAACGCCCCCAGGAAAAATATGTTGATCGCGCTGATCGAGAAAAAGATCTCCAGCATTTTCCCCATGTGGATTGGCCCCAGCCTGGTCTTGTCTGCCCACGGCATGAAGGTGCCAACAATGGCTCCCCACACCAGACCACTGAATACGAACAGCGTCACGACAAACGACGCCGCCCATTTCCCCGCCAGGTAATCGAACTTTGTCACCGGTTTCGTAAAAATAAGCGCATACGTGTCTTGCTGAAAATCTCTAAGTATCGCCGGGCCGAAAATGGCTGCAATCAAAATGGACCCGAACCCCGTTATCTGCCCAAACCAATTGATCAGCACGAAGGGCCCATTCATCAGCAGTTTGCCCGCGCCGACGCCGAAATCCTCGACGGACACCACGAAAAACATCATCAGAAAAGGTATGAGGAAGAAAACATACGTGGAGATGCTGCGGAATCTCAATTTCAATTCAAACCAGAAGAAGGTCCAGAACATGCCGCGTTTCCCCCTAATTCGCTTTCGCGTTTGTCAAATTGAAGAAGTACACGTCTTCCAGGTCCGTCTCCGTCGGCGCAAAACCATCCCCTGGCGCGCTCTCCGCATACACCCGCACTTCATGCAATCCCCCCAGCAGGTGCGTCGAAATGACGCGGAACGCCTTTTCGATGGCCTCGCGCTCGGCATCCGTGGCCACCACTTTCTTCCAGATTTTCCCCCGCAATTTTTCGATCGTCTGGTTGGGCACGCCTTCCAGCAACAATTGCCCCTCACTGATGATGGCCATCCGCGAGCACAACTCCCGCACGTCTTCCACAATGTGCGTGGATAGGATCACCACTACGTTCTGCCCAATGCCGCTCAGCAGGTTCAGGAACCGATTGCGTTCCGCGGGATCCAGCCCCGCCGTCGGCTCGTCCACAATGATCAGTTTGGGATTTGCCAGCAGCGCCTGGGCAATCCCGAATCGCTGCTTCATCCCTCCCGAATAACTCCCTAGCGGCTTCTTCCGGCTGTCCCACAGGTTTGTTTGCTGCAGCAACGCTTCGACCTCCTCCTTCCGCTCCTTCCTGTTCGTGATCCCTTTCATCACCGCCAGATGCTCCAGCAGGTCCTGCGCCGGCATCTTCGGGTACACGCCGAACTCCTGCGGCAAATATCCCAGTATCTTCCGCGTCTCATCCTTCTGCTCCACAAGGTTCAGCCCGTTCAATTGCGCCGTGCCTTCATCCGGCTCCAACAACGTCGCCAGAATCTTCATCAGCGTGGATTTCCCCGCCCCGTTCGGGCCAACCAGCCCGTACATCCCAGTGGGAATCTCCAGCGAAACACCCCTTAGGGCGCGAATACCCCCGGCATACGTCTTCGACAGATTCTTGATGGAAAGCACAATGGATCTCCTGGCTGAGAATTATGAGAATTAACCGTTGCCGCAAATACGCACAAGTCCCGCGAATAGTTTCCGTTTGAAAGTCACCCGGGGCCCAAACGCCACTGGCCGCACGCGGCCGAAACCCGGTTCCGGCCCCAAGGTTATCCATGGCAAAGGCGCACATCTTACCATTTCCCGCCCCCCGTGCCGGTCTTTCTCATTGAAACTATGGATGCTTGTCTCCCTATTTCCCGCTGCCCCTGCCCCCAACCCAGCGTACCCAAATGTGCTCGTCTCGTAGTCTAATAGTGGTAAGCAGGCTCACCCTGCAAGGCGACGCTTTTGTGTGTAAGGTTTCGCTCCCGTTCGCCTAGAGGTCACCTTCTCTTTCTATGTGGATTGTCCGATTAGCACTTGCCCGGCCATACACGTTTATCGTGATGGCCCTCGTCATTGTCCTCCTGTTCTTTGTGGTGATACCGCGCACGCCCACCGATATTTTCCCGGACATCAATATCCCGGTAATTGCCCTGGTTTGGAACTACGCCGGCCTCCAGCCGCAGGAAATGGAGCAGCGCATAACCTCCGGCGTCGAGCGCGGCCTCACCACGCTGGTCAACGACATTGAGCACATCGAATCTCAATCGTTGAACGGCATTGCGGTCATCAAGATCTTCTTCCAGCCCAACGCCAATATTCAGACCGCCCTCGCGCAAACCACCGCCATCTCGCAGACCTTTCTTCGTTCCCTGCCTCCCGGCACTACGCCGCCCCTGGTCATTATTTATTCCGCCTCCACCGTGCCCGTTCTTCAGATTGGACTGACCAGCGACACCCTCAGCGAGCAGCAACTCTTCGACCTCGGCAACAATTTCATTCGCGTACAACTCGCCACCGTGCAGGGAGCCGCATCACCCTTTCCCTATGGCGGCAAATCGCGTCTAATTTCCGTGGATATTGATGCCGCCTCGTTGCAAGCCAAGGGCCTCTCCGCGGTCGATATCGTGAACGCCATCAATGCCCAGAACCTCATCCTCCCCACGGGCACGGCAAAACTTGGAGCCTTGGAATTCAACGTCGAAATGAATGGCAGTCCGCGCACCGTCGCCGAACTCAACGATCTTCCCGTCAAAACAGTCAATGGCTCCACGATTTACCTGCGTGACGTCGCCCACGTTCGTGATGGTTTCTCCCCGCAAACGAATATCGTTTTGGCCAACGGCCGGCGCGGCGTGCTGATGAGCGTCTACAAAACCGGTAATGCTTCCACGCTCTCCATCGTGGATCGCGTCAAGCAAACCATCAAGGACTACGGCCCTTCTCTCCCCAAGGACCTCAAGGTCACCATGTTCTTTGACCAGTCCCTTTTCGTGCGCGCTGCCATCCAGGGAGTGCTCCGCGAAGCCGTTATCGCCGCCTGCCTTACGGCCGTCATGATTCTTCTCTTTCTCGGCAATTGGAAGAGCACCTTCATCATTGCCACCTCAATTCCTCTCTCGATTCTCGTCAGCTTGCTCTGCCTGAGTGCCCTCGGCGAAACCATCAACATCATGACCCTTGGCGGCCTCGCCCTTGCCGTCGGCATCCTTGTGGACGACGCCACCGTCGAGATCGAAAACATCAATCGCCAACTCGCAATGGGCAAGGAAACTGTTCAAGCCATCCTGGATGGCGCTCAGCAGATTGCTGTTCCCGCCTTCGTCTCCACCCTGTGCATCTGCATCGTCTTCCTCCCCATGTTCTTCCTTTCCGGCGTTGCCAAATATCTCTTCGTGCCGCTTGCCGAAGCCGTCATTTTCGCCATGCTCGCTTCCTACATGTGGTCGCGCACCATTGTGCCCACCATGGCCATGTATCTCCTCTCGTCCGAAGACGAGTATCACGCCGATCTCCATGTCGGCGAACAATTGGGTTTCTTCCGGCGCTACCAGCAGGGATTCGAGCGCGGCTTCGAGCGTTTCCGCGCTGCTTATCGCCGCGCTCTATCTGCCGCACTTCATCACGGCCCTCTTTTTTCCGCCTGTTTCCTGGCCTTCTGCCTCCTTTCCGCGGGACTCATTTTCTTCCTCGGCCGCGATTTCTTCCCCAGCGTTGACGCCGGCCAGATTCGCCTGCACTTGCGCGCCCGCACGGGCCTGCGGATTGAAGAGACCGCCCGCCTGGCAGATGAGATTAACGCCGTCATTCGCCGCACTATCCCCGACCGAGACCTCACTACCATCATCGATAACGTGGGCCTGCCCTATTCCGGTATCAATCTCACCTACAGCAATGCCGGCACCATCGGCACCAGCGACGCGGAAATCCTCGTCCAGCTCAAGCCCGAACGCAGCCGGTCCACTCGCGAATACATCAATGATCTCCGCAAGCAACTTCCTTCTGAGTTTCCCGGCGTGCAGTTTTTCTTTCAGCCCGCGGACATCGTCACCCAGATCCTCAACTTCGGTACACCCGCTCCCATTGACATCCAGATCACCGGTATGAATCAGCCCGCCGATTATGCAATCGGTCTAAAACTCGCCAACGAAATCCGCCACATACCGGGCGCCGTGGATGTCCACGTCCAGCAGGCTTTTGACGCCCCCACCCTTTTCATGGACATCAATCGCACGCGCGCGCAATACGTGGGCCTGCAGGCGCGCGATGTGGCCCAAAACGTCCTGGTCTCCCTCTCCTCCAGTTTCCAGACCTCGCCGAATTTCTGGCTCGACCCCAAAAATGGCGTCAGTTACAGCGTTGCCGTTCAGATGCCTCAATATCGCGTGGACAATTATCAGGAACTTCAGAACACGCCCATCAACAGCGGCGTTCCCGGCGCTCCCGCGCAAATCCTCGGTAATCTGGTGGACACCTCCACCGTGGCCCGCCCCGCTTCAATTTCTCATTACAATGTTCAACCGATGATCAATGTCTACGCCGCCGTGGATGGCCGCGACCTTGGCTCCGTGGCCAAGGAAGTCACAAAACTGGTGGACAATATCCAGCCGGAACTCCCGCGCGGCAGCCGCACCTTTATTCGCGGGCAAGTCCAGACCATGAACTCCTCATTTATCGGGCTCGGCGTCGGGCTGGTGGGCGCCATCGTGCTTGCCTATCTCCTTATCGTCGTCAACTTCCAGTCCTGGCTCGATCCTTTCATCATCATCACCGCTCTTCCCGGCGCCCTCGCCGGCATCTGCTGGATGCTCCTGTTCACGCACACAACTTTGAACGTTCCTTCGCTGACTGGCGCTATCATGTGTATGGGCGTGGCCACCTCCAACAGCATCTTGATGATTTCCTTCGCCCGTGAGCAGTTGAACGAGGGGCGCAGTGCCGCTGATGCCGCCCTCGAAGCCGGCTTCGTCCGCATCCGCCCCGTCATTATGACTGCTCTCGCCATGATGATCGGCATGGTGCCCATGGCTATCGGCCTTGGCGAAGGCGGCGAACAGAACGCGCCTCTTGGCCGCGCCGTCATTGGCGGCCTGCTCTTCGCAACCCTGGCAACGCTTTTCTTCGTGCCGTGCGTCTTTGCCATTATTCACGGCTGGCTGGAGCGCCGCCGTCATCGCGCCGTCACTCTCAGGGCGGCTCAATCTTGAAGGCCACACGGCAATTTGGAACTCGGAGCGACTGAACATGACTGACCACGCAACGCATCTCGAAAACGATCCCGGTGCTTCCCCTCAGGGGAAGAGTTCCTTTTTTCTGATTCTCCTCCTCATCGTCGTTGTTCTTGTGGTCTTTGGCGCCCTGCTCATGTTCCAGCGCCGCGCGGAGTACAAAGCTCTCGCCGACAACACCGAAGTTCTCTCCGTTCCCACCGTGGCCATTTTCCATCCCGCCGCTCAGTCCAGCGATGAGAACCTGGTGCTGCCCGGAACGCTGATGGCCTACATCGAATCTGCCATCTACGCGCGCACCAACGGCTACCTGAAAATGTGGTACCGCGACATTGGCAGCCGCGTCAGCAAGGGCGAACTCCTCGCGGAAATTGATACCCCCGAAGTTGACCAGCAACTCTCTCAGGCTCGCGCCGATCTGAACACCGCTCAAGCCAATGTGCACCTCTCCGATATCACTGCCGCGCGATATTCCGAACTCCTGAAAACCGACGGCGTCTCCAAACAGGAAGTCGACAATGCCGTTGGCGACCTCGCCGCTAAACGTGCTATCGTCCAGTCCGCCGAAGCCAATGTTCGTCGCCTCGAAGAACTGAAATCCTTCCAGCGCGTCGAAGCCCCTTTCAGCGGCGTCATCACGCGCCGCAATACCGACATCGGCATGCTCATCAATGCGGGCAATGGCGGCACCTCTCAGCAACTCTTCTTCCTGGCGCAAACCGATCCCATCCGCGTTTACGTAAACGTTCCCGAAGCTTATGCCGCTTCCATCCACCCCGGCATCGGCGCCTATCTCGTACTCACTCAGTTCCCGGGGCAGAAATTCCAGGGCAAGGTCGTGCGCACCGCCGAATCCATCGATCTCTCCACCCGCACGCTCCTCACCGAAGTGGACGTCCCCAACAAATCAGCGCAATTACTCCCGGGTGGGTATGCGCAGGTCTATCTTCAGGTAAAAGTCACGGCCCAGCGTCTCCAGGTTCCCGTCAACGCGCTGCTCTTCCGCTCGGAAGGACTCCGCGCCGTAACCATCGACGCGAATCACCGCACGCACTTGCAACCTCTCACCATAGGCCGCGATTTCGGCACCAGCCTCGAGGTTCTAAATGGCCTCAAGCCTGAGGATTGGGTCGTTCTCAATCCACCGGATTCACTGGAAGACGGCCAGGAAGTGCACGTCAAGGAAGTGAACAACCCGCTTGCTCTTGCCGCTACGGCCGCGCCTGCGCCCGCCACGCAGTCCGCACCGGGTAAACCGGCCGCTTCAAGCGCTTCCCCGGAGAAAAAACCCTGATGCGTTCCGCCGCTAGCGCGCCACTCTGCTCGAGGAACTCCAAGTTTGTGCGCGTGGGTGCGTACTTCGGGGCAGTCTTCTTTCTTGCGGGCTGCACTGTCGGCCCAAACTACAAACGTCCCGCGGCTCCTGTCCCTGCTCAATGGGAAATTGCACAGCCCTGGCGCGAAGCCGTCCCCAAAGACACTGTCCCCAAAACTTCCTGGTGGACCGTCTTCCACGACGACAACCTGAACTCTCTCGAAAATGATCTCCTCGCTGCGAACCAGACCCTCAAAGTCGCAATTGCTCATTACGATCAGGCCCGTGCCTCCGCTGCCGTCCAGAATGCTCAACTTTTCCCCACTCTTTCCGTCGATCCGTCCACCAATCGCCAGCGTTATTCCGGAACTCGCTCCACCGGCTCCTATGCTCCGCTATCGGGTCCGGTCACGCAAAACAGCTATGCCCTGCCCTTCACGGTGAGCTACGAAGTGGACCTCGTCGGAAAGCGCCGTCGCACCATCGAAGCTGCACAAGCCTCTTTTCAAGCCAGCGCCGCCGATCTGGAAAGTGTTCGCCTCATCCTTACCGCGGAACTCGCCGCCGATTATTTCACACTGCGCCAGCTTGATACCCAGATGGCTCTCCTCCGCCGCACCGTTGATACTCTCCAGAAGGGCCTCGAGCTTGTGAACTCCCGCCACAACGGCGGCGTCGCCTCCGGCCTCGACGTCACCCAGGAAGAAACGCTTCTCAACACCACGCGAACGCAAGCCATTTTGCTTCGCCAGCAGCGCAAACAATTTGAAGATGCCATTGCCGTTCTCACCGGCAAACCCGCTCCCGATTTCCACGTTGCCGAGCACCCTCTTGCCGCCGAGCCCCCCAATCTGGACACTTCTCTTCCTTCCGATCTCCTCGAGCGCCGCCCCGATATCGCCGAATCCGAGCGCGGCATGGCCATTGCCAACGCGCAAATCGGCATTTCCAAAGCGGCTTATTATCCTTCGTTGGTTCTTTATGGCCAGGGTGGCTGGAACTCCGAAAACATTTCGCAGCTCATGAACGTCGCCAGCACCTTCTGGGCTGTCGGCGCAAATCTCGCCCAGGATATTTTCACCGGCGGCGCTCGCCGCGCTCAGATGCAATTCTCTCAGGCGGGCTACGACGCTTCCGTGGCCACCTATCGCGGCACCGTGCTCAACGCCTTCCGCGAAGTCCAGGACAACATCACCGGCTTGCAGGTGCTCGATGCCGCGCGCCAATCCCAAGCCGACGCTGTCGATTCCTCGCGCCGCCAACTTGATATCGCCACCTCACGCTACACCGGTGGACTTGTCAGTTATCTTGACGTCGTCAGCGCCCAGCAAAACCTCCTCGATAACGAGCAGGAGGCGGCCATCATCCAGGGCCAGCGCCTTATCGCCACTGTGCTCCTCGTCAAAGCCCTCGGCGGTGGTTGGGATGCCGCCAGCCTCGCCGCTGTCCAGATCAAACCGCAACTTCGCGACGCCATTGCCCCCTGATCCAGACCTCACACCTCTCTCCTCTCTGCGAATCTCTCCATCCTGCGTTTCGCCGGCCCTTCCCAAATTTGTCATCCCGAGCGCAGCGGCCTGATTTGTTCTTTCGCGCCGAATTATGGCGCGTCGGGCTGCGGAGTCGAGGGATCCCTCAGCCGCTTCCCTCTTCTCCGCTAGTCTCTGCGCTCAGCGCGAAACAGGTTGCAATTCTTTTGTCTCCTAGGGAAGATGTTCCCCA